>Ga0206970_10092_pt3 | contig 18002 bp, 19 predicted proteins | sample Alteio_BWOrgHeat_88_FD_152964 | JGI IMG/M metagenome (GOLD analysis project Ga0206970, IMG submission 152964) | Enriched cells from forest soil in Barre Woods Harvard Forest LTER site, Petersham, Massachusetts, United States -... | ecosystem: Environmental > Terrestrial > Soil > Temperate forest >... | reverse complement strand
TCTAGCTCGATGACCCCATCAATCTGTTCAACAACTCCCTCACCTTCCGAGCCAGCGAGAGTGAACGCTTCGCGAACAAGGACCCCATGCTCCGCAAAAAGACGGTTAAGAATGCCTTCGAGAGCCTTGCCTCGTTTTTGAGGATTGCTTTCAGAGAAGAGGGCCGACAAATCGCGAGTTATCGCTGAGCGATGTTGCCGCTGTTGGTCGAGGCGTTCTAACTTTCGCCGTTGTTCCTGTTGAAATCGCTCCCGTTCCTTGTCACGCTCCTCCTGCATTCGTGTGAATGCGTCCTTGACATTGATGACCCGCCCAATCTCTGCGACTAATCCTTTCGCTTTCAGTTGGTCATCTGGCCAACATGTTGAGAAGTCCTCGAATTGAGCGACACGCCGGACGATTTCTCGACGTTCTCGCAGCGTCCCTTCGCCACGTTCGTTGAGACGGCGTAGGACCGTGCGAGCGATTTCGTATTTGTTGATGGAACCTGGGTCGTTGGTTACTCGTTCGGTCAAATCAGTCATCAGGGTAAGGTTGACACCCGCACCCTGAAAGAAAAGGAGGATGTCTTGTTTTGAGCGAAATAGCAGTGGGATGGCGTCCACCAGTAGGTTGAATAGTTCGGGGGGATAGTGGAAGACGATGTCCATCAAATTGTCCCTGTCCTGAACCGACGTTACGAGGGCTCCAGCTTCGCGTGATGCTGAACCAATCTACACAGCATCACGGTCTCAGTGCTGAAGCGTCGATATGCACCGACCTCCAGTAATCTCCGACTCATCTAGGGCCAGCTTGTTCGGAATTGAAGAGGACGAGTTGCTCGTCTACTGCGACCTGGCCCACATGAGACGGACCAACGTCCTTGTGTGGCAGGAAGAGGAATTCGGCATTTGGGTCGTGTTCACGATAGCGTTGTTGGGCTAGACGACGATTTCGTACTGCGTAGCAGTAGACACAGCCGTGGGGGCAGGTATCGTAATCACCGATATCACGCGAGGCATAACAACCGCAGGTCGGCCGATTGCCCTCCTGTTTTGCTCGGACCACTTGTCCACCCACGTCCGAGAGTCGTTCTACATCGACGCATCGACTTTCCCTTACACTCCCTGACACATATTCCGGCTGGGAGCACATTGTGAGCTGCATACGGTGTGCGGCAGCGACCTGAGCTAATTTGGCAACCAACTCGCTCTTCGTCGAGTCGTCTGGGTCGGTCCACGAGAAGCCGAACTCACGGCCAGCCCAATCCATGTTGAGCCTGGTTTTTCTGTAGATTTGGGCGAATGAAACCACGACCTCGTCAGTCGCACCGTCTAACTGGCTCGCTAACGAATCAAAATTGTCGATGTGAAACTCCAGCGGCGTTATCGAGCTGAATATGATTGGGTCGTACCGCCACACCGGCACGCGACTACCGAATTGCTCAGAGAGCCGACGCATGTGGTCGATTGAACGGCCTGCATTTACGACCGAGTATTCGAGAGTGCGTGGGTAGGCGTTGATGGAGTACTGCACCACGAATGGGTAGCCGAGCCGGTGAACTTCTCCGAGGGGACCCAGAAACGGGCCGACGTTCTTTGTCCAGAAGACCAATCCGTCCACGTCCGCACGGGTGAGGGACACACGGATAGCTCGGCCGTTGTAGGGATTCACCATCATGCAAAAGCCAGCATCAAGACGGTTCATGAACCAGTCACCGTAAAATGCCGGAATATCCGTCTTGTAACTGGCGGACACTATCACGTCGAGCCTCCGTTCCAAGGCGACTACGGCACGCCCGAGTGCCGGAACACATGTTCTTATGATACAGCCTGCCTTGCAGCAGGGGACGGCGGGTCCTCATCAGCTAGTTGTTTTTTGTCCCGACGACCCAAAACGCGTTCCAGCCGAGGCGTGGGTGCCACCCAATATCGACGAAGAGTTGCCCTAGGTCTGTCTTCTCCTCATCCGTATCCATGGTGCTCTTCGCTGGCTGAAACGGCCCGAGCGTCAGACCCACCGCATCAGCAAGCCGTTGGATTTCGGCTTTCCATTTATCCTCACCACGCTCGACGAACAGAAACTTCGCACCAACCGCTGCGTGTTCTACCATCCGATTGAGAAATTGCGTTAAATCGCCTAGGCTATCAAAACTTTTCTGAAACTACATAAGACAGAATGCATAGGTCCTGGCCAAATAGATTGTTGACATTGCCGAAATTTGTCGTATCACAGATGTCAATCACATAGAATGAACCTTCAAAGTCAATCGGCCAATCTCTTTTGTTCTTAGAGATGTTGTCGCGGAAATTAGAGCGGATTCGGTGCTTGATTGCCTCCCAACTATCGATCCATTCATTAACCTTGTCTAGGAGCAAAAAGTTAACTGAGAGACCGCCATCGAGACGATTCCAGTCTGCCCACTTCGCCAAGGCCAACAGTTCGGTTCCAGGACCTGCTCCGAACACGCAGATACTGACTTCACCCTTAGCCTCATTGACTCCCAGCATATATTCTCGAATCTCACTGTCATAAGTGATGACGTTCTGCAGGAGATTGGCGTTGGCAGGGACAATCTCATAGAGGTACGCCATTCGGCAAAGCACGTTGTCATAGGCGATAACTGGTTTCTTTCCTGAAGCCCATTGGATGGAGTTGTCCTTGATATGAGCAATCATCCGCTCATAAATTTCCTCCCTCGAAAGCCCCTTCGAGGCAGAAACGCTATCGACCAAGTCGTTCAAGACCTCACGGATAATTGGAAAGAACTTGATTGACGGCATCGCGACAATCTCCTCGGTTGCAGGTGGGTAGCTTCTCCGCAAAAATCTGCACGTCCGGCTGTTCACCTAATTCGGGAAGCTCAGGGGGCCGCGAGGATGACAGCAGGTATCCCGAGCCAGATGCTCCAGAAGCCCCAACGTTGAGCCGCCTGCTAGTGACCCCGAGCTGAGTAGGTGGCATCCACGATGAGCCGTTCGTCTGGTTTATGAGACCGCCGAGCAGGTCCCCGTTGTTGGGTGCGGAATCGGCTTGAACCATTTGGGCAGCCTAAGGGGCACTCGTATCAGCGTTTGCTACAAGCCCGAGAAGTAGGTCCACGAGCACCCTCACACGCAATAGCTTGCGACAGTCACAGTGTATCGGAAGTGCTGAGTGCCTACTCGCCTTAGTATTTGTGGGAGCTACAGATTGCCGCCGGCGGAACGGACAACAAGAGTCGAATAACCGACTGTTGGTCAGCCTTAACTCGTAGGACAGTAGGGCCGGAAGCGTTTGCCTCGGGTCACTGAGCGGCTGCCTCTGCGTGGCGTACGAGGCCGTCGAATGTGCGACCTCGGCAACCATGCACTCTGCAATGCTCTTCTGGATACCACGTTGCTGGTGTTATCCCAAGTAATGTGCTAGTCCCGCCTCGTAACCCGCAGCAAGAGTACGCGGTCGTCCAACAGGCTCCGACGGCCAGCGGTAGAGCTACCTTTGTTGCATTGCCGTTAAGGGTCTCACTTCCTAACGGTCAGCCGCCACTAATCGAGAGAGCAATCATCAAGCGGCCGAACGGAACGAAAAGTCTCCGCCAGCCACGCCTGGCAGCACGCACCCGCTTACCATGGATTCTGTGCATTCTGGCAGACAACATATAAGACCCGTACCAGTTGCCCTAACGCTAACCCGAGCCAGACCGTCAAGCCGACCACTACGGCCGGAACGAAATCCGGCAAAGCTCTCTCTAAAGTCCTGAACGAGACCAGCATCAACAATATGGAACCCAATAACCAGACCAACCTTCCTATAGTCTTTGTCAATATCTCAGTGCCCAAGAATGCAGCATGTTCTACTTCCATTTCAAGCAGAGCGTGCTCCATGCTGCAAAGAACAACGAGGAGCTGTCCGATATAAAGATGATGCTCTAAGTTCCCCATCTTTTGTCGCTCCACTACCTCCATCACTTCATCGACCTTCTCAATCCATGAATCCCTAGTCGCTGTAAACAAGCTGATGTCTTGCAAATGCAGGTCATTCGTATACATAACCAAATCAAGAATACTCGGCTTTAAGTAGTCGAATGATGACGGCATCTGAATAGTGAACGCCCCCAATTCCTCAGCACCATCAAGAAGGTTCGCATAAGAATCATGTCGAGCGTTGACAGTGACCTGAAGAAAAAACGCAATGACCGCGAACGAAATGCCAAGAATCACACCAACGATTTGGGCAGCTGTCGAAAGAAACGATATTACTGAATCTGGGGCTAGCGGTGTGGTTAAGCGTGTCTCAATTACGAATGTCGCTGCTAGCGTCAGCGTAGCAATGAATAAGATGGGAGGTACGAGCCGGTAGGAATGCAACTGGAATGGACTAGTGACAAAGAGCCAATATCTCAATGGGAGCGAGTAGGATAGACGGGATGGTGTGACGGTCTCGTCGTGCTGTGCATCCCGTTGCTGGGCAGGCAAGTGGTAACGGCAATATTGCTGACCTTGCAGGGGACGAAGACCGCAAGGAGCACCAGCTTTGGTCAGGCCTTGGCAACGGTTGAGTTCAGACATTGCACCGTCACGCCATCTGACTTTGGCTTATCGAGAACCTCAACCCTTGCCGTTCAGAAACACGCAATCGCACGTTTATTCAGAAAGGTGGAGGAAGGTCTATTGGGCCAGGCGAGTGTGCGTCTAGATACCCTCGCAGGAGTGAATGAAACAGCTTGGCGTGATTTGGCACCTTCAAGTGGAGCAACTCGTGCACGATGACCTCGGCTCGGACAGCGACTGCTTCAGCCAGCAAGTCCTCCGAGAATGTCAGCCGTCCCTTCGATGAACAGCTTGCCCATTTCCGCGTCATCCGTCGAACCTGAACCGATGTCGGCTGGACACGGATGCGATTAGCCCAGGTTTCAACTTCAGCCTTCAATGCCTCGGCTGAGATGGCCCGCTGCGTTTCTTGCCCCTCGTCCGTGCCTGATTCGTGAGCTGTCACACCTCGGCCGCACGCAGGAGGGTCATCAACCGTTCTCCCAATTCCACGGCATGAGGCACTCCGTCCCTCAGCACCTCCGAATCCTCCAGAAGTGCCTTGTACAGAGCCTTCCTGACCTCGGCTTCCTGCTCAGGGCTGGTCCTCCAGTGCGGGTGCTCATCGAATGCAACGGAGGTCTGACGTGCAATCTGTTCCGCCGAGGCAACTCCGTCATGGTCCAGCTCGCGGTAGACGGCAAACGGAGACGGTGCCAAACCCAGGGACGCCCGTTGTTCCTCAGCGACTCGACGCTCCTCTACCAACCCGAGCAGCTCGTCGAGCGTTTGTTGCGTGGTCTGTAAACGCTCCTCGAACCGTTTAGCAATTTCTTCCGCTCGCTCGCCGATGGGGATAAGGAACGGATTCTTCGAGCCCTCTCGGTCCACCATCTGATGGATGGCCTTGATGAGGTTGAACACCTTGACCGTGTCCGATTCATGAGCTGCGGCTATCTTCTCCAACGCCTCGGCATCACCTTCGTAGACGACGGAGGGAGGGTGAATCTCGCCGGACTCCGTCAAGCGGCGAACCAGCTCCACAGTCTTGCGTAGAAGGCTCCGGTCTACGTCGGTACCTGGGTCATAATTGGACCGCATCACGTAGTAAATCCGGCTTAGGGTCTCGTAGTCGGGCATGAAGGGACGCAGGAAGGCGTCAGGGGAGAGAATCTCATAGAGGTCTTCCAGCTCCTTGTAGAGCTTCGAGAACTCGTCTCGAACCGCACGGTCACGGAAGTATTCAAGGATGCGTTCTGCCTGCTTGTCGTCCTCCCTGCCCTCGGCCAACCCGAGATAAGTGCTTCGGCCATCGGTCATCAACCGCTCGAACTGCTGACGAAGAACGTCGAGGTCGTCGATGACCTCTTTCACGTCTTCAGAATCGAACGCCAATGCCTTTTCCAGTTTTTCGAAAATACCGACGAAGTCGAGGACGAATCCTGCTGACTTTCTCCGACCGTCCTCGTCTTCATAGGGCCGATTCACACGGGCGATGGCCTGGAGCAGAACGTGGTCACGCATCGGCTTGTCCAGGTACATGCAGTAGAGGATGGGGGCATCGAACCCTGTGAGTAGTTTTTCGGTGACGATAAGAATCTTCGGGAGGTCTCCAGGTCTGCGGAACGCCTTTCGGATTTGTTCCTCCCGTCCTTCTTGCAGGTGGTACTGGGCCAGCTCAGGACCATCGTTGAACCCGCTGCTGAAGACGACTTCCGAGTACTCGGGCGGGAGATGACGGTCCAGCTCCTGCTTATAGAGAGCACACGCTTCCCTGTCCACCCCGACCAGGAAGGCTTTGTAGGCCATTGGCTCAATAGTCTCGCGGAAATGCCTCGCGACATACTCCCCAACACGCTCGACCCTTTCGCGGTTCTTCAGCATGTTTTTGAGGGTGACAGCTCGGTCGAGAATATGATTCAGGTCTTCGATATCGCTCACACCCTCCGCTTCTCGGAGGCTAAGGAATTCGCGGTCAAGGACCTCGCGGTCGATGAGAAGCTCATTCGGGGCTAACGCGTAGTGCAGGGGAACGGTCGTGCCGTCCTGAATGGACTCGCGAATCGAGTACTTGTCCAGGTAGCCGTTCGCGTCATCGACACCGAAGACCTTGAAGGTTCCTTGGCCGTGTGCGGTCCGGTCGATTGGTGTTCCCGTGAACCCGACGTAAGTGGCGTTTGGAAGAGCGGCCATAAGGTAGTTGCCGAGGTCCCCACCGGTCGTCCTATGTGCCTCATCGACGAGCACGAAAATGTTCTTCCGCGTGTTAATGTCGGCTTCTATCCCATCGAACTTGTGAATCATTGAAACCACCAGGCCACGTCTGTCGGTGCGAAGAAGGTCCCTCAGATGCTGTCGGGACCGTGCAACCTCGATGTGTCCGAAGCCGGTCGCTTCTAGGTTGCCGCTGAGTTGGCTCTCCAGTTCGTTACGGTCAATGAGCATCAGCACCGTGGGGTTCTCTAGCTCGGGGTCTTCGATAAGCATCCGTGCCACGGTCACCATCGTGTAGGTCTTGCCAGACCCTTGCGTGTGCCAGATGAGCCCACGCCGTTTGCCTGGGTCGTTCGCTCGTTCAATGACACGCTCGACGGCTCTCATCTGGTGGGGCCGAAGAACAACCTTAGACAGCTCACCGTCTTTGCGTGGAAAGAGGATGAACTCCGTCAGGACGCGGAGGATTCGCTCGGGAGCAACGAAGCCTTTGACGAGGGTTTCGAAGTCACCTGTCTGTTCCTCGTGCCAGTTGAAGAGTGACTTAAATGACAGGGACCAAGTCGCCCCGTAATAGAAACGGACGACGTGAGTGAGGGCGAACAGTTGGAGCAAGGCCATTAGTTCGGGGCATTCTCGGTGGTAACGCCGAACCTGGTCAAGTCCCTCTGTTATCGCTTGCTGATGTGTGGCTGCCTTCGTCTCCCCGAAGAGCACAGGAATGCCATTGACTAGGAAGACGACATCGGCTCGGACGCTCCGAACGCCGTTCGTGAACGTGAACTCGTCGGTGACGTGGAAGGTGTTCCGGTCTGGCTGCTCTACGTCGAGTAGCCGGACGTTTCGCTCCCGTTTCTCGCTCTCGACGAAGACGGTCCGGAGTCCTTTCAAGAATTCCCACGCCTGCAGGTTCCCTTCGATGGTCGGAGGCACAACGGCCAGCCGCCTGATGAGGTCCTCGGCCCGTTGGAGGTCCACGACGCCAGGATTCAGACGCTGAAGCTGGTTGACGCACACGTCGTGCAGGACGAGCCCCGTCTCCCCTCGTCGAAGGCGTAACGCATCGTCCTCGCTGAGATAGGTCCAGCCAGCGTCCTCCGCATATCGAATGAGAGGGTTCTGGACAGTTGAGCGTTCACCGCCAATCGGGGGGGCCACGACTGTCTCCTCAGGGACGAACTTCCGGTGGTAAATCAGCACCGACGCGAAGTCTGCCCGTCATCAAATCGTGGAGCAGAGTTTCGAAAAGGGTGTCCAACGAGGCCGTGCGGCGTTCTTCCACTACAAGTTTCCTGTCAATGGACCGAAGGATGCAAACCAAATCACGCTGTTCCATTTTGGAGGCGACAGGTACCGGCAGAGCTTTGAGCTTTGCACTGTTGATGCACGCCAGGTGTGTGGTCCGGTGTGCAACGGTGAGGAAATAGGACTTTCCATACTCGCTTTGCGTAAGGTAGGCCAGATATTCGGGCCGGAGGACCGATTGGTCCGTCCTCACCGCGAAGATGTGGTTCTGGTGAACGCACTCACCAATCTCGCCATCCCATAAACAGCCCCTACCGAGCTTGTCGAAATCTCCACCCTCGGTGAGAAGGACATCGCCTGGGACCAATCGGTAACGATTGATTTCGTCCTCGCGGATTTCGATGTACTTAATCTCTGTGAGGTCGAGGAAGCCGTCTTGGACGTTAGCCACTCTAAGGTACGGGAGCATCACCGTTGTAGCGGCTCCCAGGTGCCTACCTTTTGCTGTACCAGTCTGAATCACGGCACACTTCGCGAGGGGGATGATGCTCCAGTCAACAGGGACCGAGCCGAACTCAGTCTCCTTCAGCACCACCCTATCGACCTCGTCCACCCGTACGGGTCCGTAGCTGAACAAGTGCCGCATCAGGCTCTTCTTCAACTCGCGGGTTGCGGTGATGACGGCTTCCGTTGCCTCTTTCGCCCGCTGGACGGTGCGGAGGACGTGAGCGATGGCATGTTGCTCGGGCAGGGGAGGGAGAGCCACCTTGAGGGGGTGCAGCAAGTTCCGGTTGAGCGTCGGTACGCTGACCCCCGCTGCGTATTTGCCGAGGTTCAGCCATGAAAGCAAGTAATAGACGAAGCGGGGGTCGTTCCCGTGGAAGTCTTTGACCCACAGGGCGGTATTGAGCGGCCAGAAATCATGCTCGACCCAAGCGACCTTGCCAACGCTACCACTCCGACCGACAAGCACACCTGGGCCACGAGCGACCGATTCGGAGTGAAACCCAACCACACCGTTGGAACCGATAACCGGATAAGGACCGACTCGCCTATCGGCATTTGGGAGGTCGTTACCCCTCTGCAAGGTTCCGATGTCACCCAGAGGAACAGCTTCCCACTCGATGGGGAGCGGGCCAAGCTCGGTCATCCTAGAACCTTCGGGTGCCTCAGTATCCATAGTCTCCACTTGGTCAAGCACGCTGCTGGCTCCCAAGTCCGAGTTTCTCCAACACCGCCCACAACTCCCTGTCGGCTGCTTCCCGTTCCTCCTCGGCCTCTCTCAGCAGCACTACTGCCTCGTCGAGTGGGAGCACGTCTTCCCCTGGGCCGCTGGAGACGTAGCGGGACGGTGAGAGGTTGAAGTCGTTCCGAGCTATCTCGGCTGTAGCAATGACCGCCGAGACACCCTCTTCGGCTTGCCAGTCGTGATAGAGACGTGCGGCGTGCTCGATGTCCTTATCCGTCAGATAGTTCTTCGGTCTGCCCTTGGTGAAGAGCTTCGAGGCGTTGATGAGCAGGACCTCGCCTGGATGAGGTTTGGCGGTGTTGACCACGAGGATGATGCCTGGGGCCGACGTGTTGTAGAACAGGTTCTCTGGGAGCTGCACCACTGCCTCGACCAGGTCACCCTTCGTCAGGAGGTCACCCTCGATGAACATGCGGCGGATATCCCGCTCACGGTTGGAGCCCTGATTTCCACTGCCACGACTCGCAGCTCCCGTGTCGAGCACGACCGCCATTCGTCCGCCATCTCTCAGAGAGCTGAACATGTGCTGAATCCATCCCCAATCGGCACTGGATGACGGTGGTATGCCAAAGCGGAAGCGTTCGTACGAGTCGTTCTCGTACCCGCTCGCGGGGAAGTCCTGGTTCCACATCGGATTCGCAGCGACCAGGTCGAACCTTCGGAGTCGGCTATCGCTCTCCGTGAAGGCAGGTCGATGCATCGTATCCCCGAGGGCAATCTCCGCATCCATGAAATGCACAAAGGAGTTCATGCGGCTAATGGCGAACGTGCTTGGGTTAATCTCCTGCCCGTAGAGTCGAAGGGGTGCCACGTGTGAGGGAAGGGTGAGATGGCTGTTGTGCTGCTCGCCGTTGGTTTCGAGGAGCCGAAGGTGACACTTGATGAGAAGACCGCCGGACCCGCAGCAGGGGTCATAGACCTCAGAGCCTGGTTCGGGTTCGAGGAGTCGTGCCATCAGGACCGCCACCTCCCGTGGCGTGTAAAACTCTCCGGCGGATTGTCCCTGTCCTTCAGCGAACTTCCTCAGCAGGTACTCGTAGGCTCGGCCGAGAATGTCGGGCTCGACATCGTTCAACCCGAGGCGGTGTTGTCCGAGAACCTGGACAAGCAGAGCCAATCGGGCGTCATCGACAATACGCTGACCGGCGGTAGTCGCGTTAAAGTCAACCGCGTCGATGACGCCCTGGAGTGGAGAGTTTTCACGAGCTACAGCTCGAACTGCATCAGTGAGGTACTCACCGAGCCCAGTCGTCTTGGTGGCTACCGAGGTCCATCTGGCTGCTTCGGGAACGTAGAATCGGACCAACCTGTGGTCGTGACTGACGAGCTGGTCCGCAACCTGGCGGCTCGGGAAATCAGCCGCTAATCGCTCGACCTCGTCATCGAAAACATCCGAGAGCCGCTTCAGGAAGACCAGAGGGAGAATGTAGTCCTTGAACTTGGGAGCGTCCAGGGGACCACGAATCTGGCAAGCGGCATCCCAAAGCCAACCTTCTAGGGTGGGCACGTCAAGTGTCCTTCCATTCGTGGCCATGGATTCCCCCCGTCTGAGGTTCTGGCCGGAATTGTACCGCCGCTTGGCTCATTGCAGCCGGAGATGTCCACTGAGACGGACTCCAGGTTTGCCTGTTGCCGGAGGGCGGTTCGTCGGGAAAGGCCGCAGGCATTACGCTCGATGAAAGCCCGACATTCAGTCCAAGACGCGATTTGCCACAACTCGACGTGATAGGTGGGTCGCGGGGCTTTCTCCTACCCCCTTAGAGCTTGGCCATGCGTAACCGATACAGCCGCGACTCCGTGAACACCGTTCTGCTACAGCGTGGCTTCGTGCCCAAATACGCCGGTGACCACGGCCAGCTGCTCCTTCCGGCGGGGCTTACGGAGGCGGACTGGGACCTGCCAGTCCACCAGGTGAGTCAGCTCCGTGAGATGTTCGGCAAGGAGTCGTTTCGCAAGGTGGCTCGACGCCTGACAGGGGCGAAGGACACGCCTGTGCCGATACCGGACCTCGCCTCCATGGCGGGCGAGAGTGTGGATAAGTATCTGGAGTTCCTCTCAGACCTGGCTGTGGTGCAACTGGACGGAGGTTCTGTGCGATTCACCGGCTCGGCTGACAATATTGGGCCGACCCTGGAGTGGTTCGTGGCAGACCTCTGCGAGACGAGCCTCCTCGGAAGTGCTGAATGGGGGGTCCAGTTGGAGGGTCTGCCTGCCGGTGGCGACTACGATGTGCTTGCGTGGCTCTCGTCAACTCTCGTCTACATTGAGACGAAGTCTTCCACTCCCTTCGCGGTCGAGGAGAATGAGTTAAGGCAGTTCCTCCTTCGAGCCGCAGACCTTGCACCGGACATCTGTGTGCTGCTGATTGATACCGCAGATAGACGCGGGTTGTCTGACCTCGTTGCTCGGCTGGTCCAATGCAGCCGCTTCACCGTTCCTGGCTGGCCGAAACTCACGCCTCTCCCTGGCTCGCCTCTCGGAATTGCAGAGCTGGCTCCAGGGCTCTTCTTCGGTAGCCCACGCACATTCGTGACCGGCTCCAAGCCCTCCATCCTCACCCAACTCAGGCGGTGTCTTCAGCACTACCACACTCGCGTCAAAGTCCGTACTGCGTAGGTCCCGCAAAGCAATTCGGCCGACGCTTGTGACTGCTGCCCCACCCCGCGTTGGCCATTCTCCGGCTGTCCTCTTCCAGAGGACTTGTCCTAAGGGGCGTAGAAGAGTATGACGCACTCGTCAGCTCCTACCCTCGGAGCAAACTGAGAGAATGCCGACAGAGGCTTTGCCGAGGGATATGCCAGGATTAGTGTGGCCGAAACAGAATCGCCAGGCTCCGAACCCACCGTCGTACATCTCGTGGGACTCTCCGTAACGGGTACCTCGACGACATCGATGTCGCTCAGACGCAGGTACCACATGTCGGGGCAGCACTTCCGTTCCTCGGCGTACTTCGCACGGCAGAGCTATCAGATTGAACAATCGGGTTCGTCCCTGTCGGCTGATGACCGCGACATGCAGTACATGGCTTACGTGACGGCCTCACTTCTTGCCAACGTTGCTGGCCTGGAGGCCTTGATTAACGAGTACTTCGCGGATGTTGTAGCTACGCACCTGGAGAACATCAAACAACTGAGTGACGATACGAGAGAGTTCCTACGCAGCATGTGGAACTGGAACTTCGAAAAAGTAGGTGGAATACCGACACAACCAGGCGTGCTAGCTAAATACAGGAAAGCTCTCTCCCTAGCGAATAAAGCAGCATTTGAAGAATCAAAACCGCCAATAGAGCAGGTTCAACAAGTCATAGAGATTCGCGACAAACTCGTCCACTATCAGGCCCAGTTCGACACCGACAGCGGGACCATCAGTCAACACTTTGAAACCGCTTTCGGAGCTACAACCTTTCCGTTGAACCCTTTCTCTCCCCAGGGAACTTTCTACTTCCCCCAACGTATGCTGAGCCACGGGTGTGCCGAATGGGCGTTTCAGTCGTCCGACAAGTTCGTTGACGCATTCTGCCAGAGAATCGGCTATCGGAAGCCTTACGGCGAGAGCCCGATAGATTTGCCGACTCGCTGAGTCTACCTTCGAAGAGTGGTGGCGAAGAGGGCATCACGAGAGGTGTGCAGGTCGCGACTCGCAGGCTATCGTAGCCATTCGTTGTCCAGGATTTCGATAAGCGAGGCGAGTTCGTCGTCGTGCAGCCTAGCCGTTTCCACAATCTGGTCGTAGAGGAACGGCAGGACTTCGACATGCGTACCTGTGGCACGAGGTCCTCCGAACGCCGCTCCGCCGACAAGTTCCAGGAGCCCGTTTATGCGGTGGAAAACGTGCCGAGCCTGGTCGATTTGCTGATTGACCGCATCGTCGTCAACGAGTTCGTACTTTATCGATGCGGTTGCGTCGAGGAAGGTCGTATCGATGGGGCCGATGTATTCCGTCCCCATCGTGACTGACCTATTGGCCTTAGCTCTAGCCGATTCCTCCGCAGCTTCCTGCACCCTCTGCCTACATGCGACCAACGATGCACGCGTGGCCGTCAGAAAACCACGCTGGCGTTGTAGGAACGTCCTTTTCTCGCGGTTGCGTTGTAGCCAAAAGGCGAGATAGACGCCTGTGAAGGCTCCCACGAGCGTTGCGAGCCCGTTGGACACCAGGCTCTGGAAGAAGCTGATAGTGAAGAAGCCGCTCTGAGAGTCCACGATGTCCGCCTTGAATCTTTGTCGGGCGTCCTGACGGAATAAGGCTGGTGTGCGTGCCACACCAGTCTGCGGTCGGGTCGGTGTTGGGAGATTCCAAGCGGCATGGGTGTCACCCGAGCGTTCTCTTTAGCCAGAAACCATGTTCTAATCACCGTTGTATCTTCCGGCCACAATGCGAGACCGGTCTCTCACGCCGGTCACGGGCGAAAGGGGACGCATGGAGATAGAGTTTACATTCCTGGCACAAGAAGCTGACGTGACCGACCCTGGGCCCCTGCTACAGGTCAAAGGCGGCTGCTTCGAGGATATCGAGTTGGAGACGCTACCACAGAGGCCACCCAGGTTTGCCCTTGTCACAATGTTCAGGGCCCATCATGAGGAACTAGATGAGCCACACGTGATTGGAGTCGATTTGTTCGACCCTTCTGGCGGCGAGTTGCTTCATCTGAAACTAGGGATGCCGTGCGTAGCACGTCAGTTTGCCGACCCGACTAGACCGATTCCGATTCCGGTCGCCATGGACATGGATTTAGGTTCCATCCCGTTCGAGGAGGAAGGTGCTTACGAGTTTCGCATCAGCGTGGACGGCGGACCCACGCGGTCACTCCCGTTACACGTTCACGAAAAGTCCGGACCGTTGACCCAGGGCCGCTATTCGGTGTGAAGCCTCCTCACCGCCGTTGAATTGTCCCGTCTAGGATTTATCTCGGTGCGGGAGCAAGGCATTTGGAATGAAGGTCGTCCTCGATAGCACGGAAATCGTCAGCCACGGCAACCTTCGTAGTCCTACCTACGAGCGTCTCTTTCAGGCTGTGACCGATGGCGTGCTCACGGTCTATGTGCCGCAGGTAGTGCTAGACGAAGTTCTACACCACCGCCGACGCGAGATACAGCAAGAGCTAGAAAAAATAGCCAAAAATCTCGACACGCTTTACCAATGGGGTGCCACACGCTACACACGCCTCACTGCTGCCGAGGCTCTTCAGATTGCACAGTCCTATCAGCGTGATGTGATGGCGAGAATGAACGAGGCAGGCGTGCCTGTTCTTCCGTATCCAGCGGTTGCCCACCAACGCCTCAATGAAATGGCCTCACTTCGTCGAAAGCCCTTCAACAACAAAGGCGGCGGTTACAAGGACGCGTTGATTTGGTTCTCCGTTTTGGAACTCGCCCAAGCTTCCACTGACTCTATAGTCCTCGTCTCCAGTAATAGTGATGACTTCGCTTCAGAAGCAAAAGATGCTTTACATAGCGATTTGGCATCAGTCATGCAAGAGTTAGGTGTTCCGGAAGGCAGGGTTACCTGGTGCAACGGTTTAGCCGCACTCATAGAATCGCTGCCCGTTGTTGAACCGGCAGGGGAAGAAGCGGCTGACGGTCTACAGGTCGTGGAAAGTCTAGATTGGAACACGGTGCTGCGTGAACGACTCCCCGAGCAGGTCATCGGAAAGCCATGGGAGCCCAAGGAAATCGGGCTCGGTTCGAGTTTCAGGTCAGTGACCCTTGACCAGGTAACAGCTATCGGGAGTTTCGAGATACACAGCATCTCGGGGACCGAGCTTGGTCGATATTTCGTCTCAGGACATACGGAGATGGACTGCGTATTCAAGTTCACAACGCTGGCAGAACAGTGGTCACGCTGTTTCAGTGAGCATGGCGATATCATCTTGAAATCCGAGAGTCCTCCGTTTCAATACGTCACCGGAACACTTCGACATCATGTGAGAGGACTGCTCCATGCCAACGTTGGCGGTGCCCCACTTGAAGTGAGGGAGATAGAACTAGCGGGAATCGTCAACCCGAATACGGGTTCCATAGCTATCTCTAGGACAAGCGACCAAGAGGCAGCCGAAATTCTGGCGATGAATCAGCCGCCGCCCATGGCGAGCCGCTTCTAGCCTCAGAAACGGCCCGTTCGAGCGGTTTGGCTTTGAAAATGGCTAGCTATGCGGCAGGTCGCTATCTAGTCCTAGAACGCCTTCCGCGAGCCTTCTGTGCTCGCTCTTTCGCTATCTTGCCCAACCGTGTTCCGGTCTCCCGTCGAGTCTGCAATCGGGCCTGGTCCTCTGGCCGCTCCGTCCAGGCAGCGATTTGGTCCTGTCCCCGCCGCTTCTGGAGCAAGACTTTCGTGTGGCCTAGCCTCCGAAGTGCACTTCGCAAACCTGTCAGATAGTGGTCGGTCGGCAGGTCATCGCCATCCACACTGATGAGTGCGGCTCCGGATTGCTTCACGGCCGCAACAACGTCAGAGGCGTCCTTCTCTAGTTGTCGGGTTCGAAGCGTCCGGAGGCTTGGCTCCTTTGGAGAAGGGCCGCGTAATGCGTCTTGGATAGGAACGGCGGTGATGGTGGCCATCCACATACTCCAAAGCGTAGTAATGGAAGTCTAGCAGGCCGTTATCGCCGTATCCGGCTTATGGGTTCGGGCCCTCCTGAACCGCTTTCCTCACCTGTCGCACGAGGTCCTCTGGGGGCACTTCTAAGGCGGCCGCGAGACGGAAAATCGCCTCCAACGAAGGACCATACACGCCGCGTTCCAAGAAGCTGATGTGCGTTCGATGATAGCCGCTCTCGAATCCGAGCTGTTCTTGGGACAGGTTCCGCTCATGGCGTAGCTCGCGGAGAATCTCCCCGAACGCCTTGTTCGCGGCGGATTCGGCCATTCTGTCCCTCGAAGTCCTGCGACTGTTCGAGAGGCAGTGTCATGCCGATGCTGAGAGCGGGCTACATAGAACCTCTATGCAATACGGGCACCAGCAGAGAAGATTCTTAGGACGGTCTGACCATGGCGACTGTTGATATGAGCAGGGCCTGTTCGGAATGCCAGACACCCTTACCGGAACACAGCCGTTTCTGCGTGCGGTGCGGGGCTCCAGTGCATACGAGCGGAATATCCACGGCCTTGCCAACCGATGAGCCGAGTCCTACGTCAACTTCGGGGCAGAAGGGCTCGTTCGATAGGGTCGTTGACTACATGACCAGCGTCGGCTGGACGGTCGAAGCTCGGGATGACAATTCCGCTGCATTTGTGTCACCGAGAAGCGGCCGACGTGTCGCTCTTGTACTCCAGCCTGATGGCCAACTGCTGCAAACCGGAACGCCCCTAGACTTCCTGGGGGCTTTGCAGCAACAGTTGGACCACCAACCGGACCAACAGCAACCAGCCGTTCGGTTTTGGCAACGGCCATTGGTGGAGTGGCCGTGGGTCCGACTCTTCCTTGCGTGCTGTGCCGTGGTTGCGGCGTTGATTCTGCTTGCCAACTTCGGCACGACTTTGGGAGTTCTGGTCTTGGTTGGCTTTGCCGCGTCAGTCTCAGTGACGCTGATTCGCCGTTCCCCAACATCCGGACACCGAGCCAAACATGTCGCAACTGACGGGCAGCAAGATGCCCGACGACTCATCCTCAAACGACGAGGTCGGACCATCGGTCTGGTCTGTGGCGTCATGCTGGCTGTCGTTGCCGTCGGTTGGTTTATCTGGGTCGGGATGGACGAACAGGACGCCCAAGGTCGATTCAACGCGGCAGCTAACACGTGGACGGGAAGTCAGGTCGAGAACTCGCTTGATGACCTTTCCAAGTACAGCGTGGACGCGGAATCGGCTCTGAAGGCATTGACTCTTGTAGCACCGAAGATGGAGGCCGAGACGAGCGATTCCAACCTACAGTCGTCGGCGTATCCGCAGAACGACGGCACCAAGCCAAACCTCGGCACATACCACGACCTGATGGTGGTCTCGGCTCAGGTCTCGTCAGTCAAGAACGAGGACCTGAGCACGGTAACGACCGCAATTGTCGATACGGCCATCGCGTACGGGGAGAGTTATACCGATACAGGCAACTACCTGCTGAATACAGCAGAGAAGACCCATAGCTCGGTCAAAAACGTGGCCGAGGACGCTGAAAGCATCAAAGCCAGAGTTGGCGAACAGACTCCAGACCTGGCCACGACAGTGAATCTCATCGTTGCGGCCGACCGAGCGGGAATGCGGCCGTAAGCGTTGTACTGGTACCGGCTCCTATGGCTACCGTTATACCGTGCCGAAGTTTGAAGAACCGGAACAGGCCTCCGAGGTCTCCAGCCTAATCCTGGCGGCCAACCGGTTTTGGCCGGTTACCCGACCTCTCTCGGGTGCGTCGTCTTGTATTCGCCCCTCGGTGATGGGACTGGTGAGCCGTCTCGGCTAGGAAGTCAACCGTAGCCTTGGCCAAAGCCTTCTTGGCCGACGGGCTACCGGCAGGTTTTCGCGGAGTTTGGGCAGCCATTAGTACGTCATCTCCTTCCGTAAGAGGGGGCTCCATGGCTGGCGATGGACGTTCGCCTCCTCGGCCCTCATCGCTTGGCGTTTCCGGTCGATTGCCACCCAGACGACGTGGTAGTCAACGCCTAATGCAGTAGCAATCTCTCGCATGGTCATTTTCTTCTCGAAGTACATCTCTTGGATAATCGCCATCCTTGGCCTACCCTCGATAAACCTCTTCGGGCGGCGGACATCGCGAAGAAGAGCCTTACAGTCTCTGGTAAGGTAATAGACCGTGACGTATTTCAAACCTAACGTCGGGTCTTCTTCATTCAGAATCCCGCACACGTCGGCCCTGTTGAT
>Ga0206970_10169_pt1 | contig 18237 bp, 18 predicted proteins | sample Alteio_BWOrgHeat_88_FD_152964 | JGI IMG/M metagenome (GOLD analysis project Ga0206970, IMG submission 152964) | Enriched cells from forest soil in Barre Woods Harvard Forest LTER site, Petersham, Massachusetts, United States -... | ecosystem: Environmental > Terrestrial > Soil > Temperate forest >... | reverse complement strand
CCAGAATACGCCGGAGCTGGTCGTGGATATGGGCAGCGCGAAAGAACGCTGCGCGGCGGGTTTGCAGTTTGGAGCGCGGTATGTGGGCGGGCTGATGCCGGGACAGGTGGTGGATTACCTGCCGGAGGAACAGCTGGGGGAGATTCGCAACCTGGCGGAGTTTGCCGGGATGCTGGCGCTGGATAAGTGGACGGGAAATGTGAACGGGCGGCAGGCGGTTTTTGCGCGGAAGGCTCGAGAGCGGCGGTATGGCGCGGTCTTCATCGACCAGGGATATTGTTTTCACGCGGGGGAGTGGCGTTTTGACGATGCGCCGCTTCGAGGGGTCTATCCGCGGAACAGAGTATATGCCGGGGTGGACGGCTGGGGGAGCTTTGAGCCTTGGCTGACGAGAATGGAGCGGATGGACGAAGCTGTGGTGTGGCGGGCGGCTGAGGAGATTCCCCCGGAGTGGTATGGCCGGGATGGCGCGATTGGCGACATGGGCGAGATGGAGCAGCTGGTGGAGACGCTGCTGAAGCGGCGGGCACGGATTCGGGAGCTTATTGAGGAGTTTGGCCGGTCGGACAGGATGCCGTTTCCAAAATGGGTTGGGTTGGGGAAGCGGTATGTGATGTAGGGGATTGCTGAGCTGGATTGAGGTTAGGATGGGGTGTTAGTGGTCAGTGGTGAGCGAACAGTGAACAGAAATACTGCCCACTGTTCACTGTCCCTCCGTTGAGGTTCAATGGCTGTTGTACGTCGCGAATGCGAGTTTTATCTGCTGAAGTATGTGCCGGACCCGGTGCGCAATGAGTTTGTGCATGTGGGGGTGATTGTGCGCGAGGCGGGTGCGCAGAAGGACGTGGCTGGGCCGCTGGCGCTCCGATTTACTTCGGACTGGCGGCGGGTGCGGTGCCTCGATCCGGATGCGGATACGGGAATGCTGGAGGGGCTGGAGAGCGAACTGCGGCGGAGGTTTGCAGAGGAGCCGCAGGGGAATCTCTGGCATGTGCTGGAGGACTCGTTTTCGAACTCGGTGCAGATGACGGAGGCCAAGGGTTACCTGGCGGAGAGCCTGGAGGCTGGGGTTGAGGAGCTGATGCGGCTGTATGTGGAGCCGCCGAAGCGGGAACGGATTTCGAGAGTGGCAGGACGGGCGGCGATTGTGGCCGCGATGCGCGGGGAGTTTGAGCGGGCCGGGGTTTGGGAGCTGATGCGGAAGCGGATTGCGGTAGCGGAGTACACGCGGCCGGGCGATCCGCTGCGGATTGATTGCGGGTATCGGAATGGCGTGGTGAAGATGTTCCAGGCGGTGAGTCTGGATGGCGCCGGTGCTGATGCCGCGAAGGGATTGGCGTTTTCTGCGGCTGGGTTGATGGCCGGGGTGGAGCGTGCGGAGAAGGCTCCTTTGGAGTTGACGGCGGTGGTTGAGCCTCTGAAGCAGGGGTCAGGGGTCAGGGGTCAGGGATCAGCGGACGAGCCGGATTCGGAACGGGTGGAAGCCTACCGGTTTGCTGTGGAGACGATGGAGGAGCATCGGATTCGGGTGCTGACGACAGCGGATCTGGCGCGGGTGGCGGAGACGGCTCGGCGGGAGTTGAGGGTTTGAAGTGAGCTATTAGCTGCCAGCTTTTAGCTCAGAAGCGGTGGGCTTGGCATACAGGTTGACACAGAGGCATGGCCAATTTGCTGTGCCTTTTTCTTTTTGGATCGGGGAATCGAGCATTGTGCTTTCCCACCCTTGCTTCGCAAGGATGGGGCACCCCGATTTGTAGCAAGGTCAGTTCTTGGGAGGGGCTTGTGACGGTAGCGGAGCGGATGCGGGCGGTTTGGCGGGTGGCGACTGGAGGCGACGTGGCGGTGGAGGCGGGAGCAGAGCTGGCGAAGAGGCGGACGCTGGCTCTGCCGTCGATTCTGAGCCCGTATGCGGGGTTTGGAAATGGGATGCCGAAACCGACACAGGCCAACCTGCGGCGGTTTGCCGAGACTCCGCTGGTGCGGCGCGCGATCAATGTGATCAAGGACCGCATTGTGGCGATGGACTGGCAGGTGCGGGTTCGCCGGGGCTGCGCGCCGGGCGATCTGAATGATGTTCGAGACCGATTGAGTGCGCTGCGGAGAATGCTTGAAGAGCCGAATGCTACGGACAGTTTTCGGACGCTGATGGAGCAGGTGATCGAGGACGCGCTGACGGGCGGGTATGGTGCGATTGAGATGGAGGCTACGGGCGATCCGGAGAAGCCGGCACTGCTATGGCCGGTGGATGGCGCGACGATTCGCGTGAACGCGAAGTGGGATGGGAGCGCTGAGGTGGCGCGCTACGAGCAGGTAACTGCCGGAACGATGCCAGGGCAGGCAGTGCCGCTGCGCGATGACCAGCTGATGTATGTGCGGATGAATCCACGGTCGTTTACGCCGTTTGGCCTGGGGCCGTTGGAGGTTGCGTTTGAGACGGTGAACCAGTTTTTGAGCGCGCATCGCTTTGCGGGGAAGCTGGCGGCGAACTCAGTGGTTCAGTATGCGCTGTGGCTGAACGAGGCGACGCCGAGCCAGCAGGAGCGGCTGATTCGGTGGTGGCAGGACGAGATCGAGGGGACGGGGCGCGTTCCGCTGCTCTCGACGGAGCAGAAGCCGGAGGTGCTGCGGTTTGCTCAAGGGACGGATGCCGATCTGCGGCTGGAGTGGCAACAGTTTCTGATGCGGATGGTAGCGAATGCCTTTGGGCTGCCTCCAATGCTGCTGGGTCTGGAAGGGGATGTGAACCGGGCAACAGCTGCTGAATTGAGCGATGAAGCTTTCCGTGGCGCTATCGAGCCGTTGGCCAAGCTGATTGCTGAGCACATCACGAGGGATTTGTTTGCGAAGTGCATTGGGTGGCGGGAATATGAGTTCGTTTTCAACGACCTGAGTGCCAGGGACGAAGAGACGGAACTTGCGATCCAGGTGCAGCTGCTGGCGGCGGGGGTGTACACGGTGAACGAGGTGCGCGCGATGCGGGGACTGGGACCGATCGACGCGTTAGGCGGGGTGCAGTTGGCGGCTGGGGAGCTGGGTTAGCGGAGCTAGCGGGGTCAGCGGCGTTAGCGGAGCTGGTATAAGTCATTGCTAATTCCGCCAGCTCTGCTAGCTGCTAACTCCGCTGAAAACGGAGAGCGAATGCGAGTGGATGCAATGGCGATAAGGATTCCCCCGGTGAAAGGACATCCAAACCGGGTGGACTTTGAAGGGGTGTTGACGCTGGTGGATGTGGCCAGTGATCGGGCTCCATCCGGGGCGCGTGGACACAGGGTGCTGCTGACGCGCGAGGCTGCAGAGACGGCGCTGCCGTCGCTATTGGGAATGGCGGTGGACTACCGTCCGGGATGGGATGGGCACGATGCGAAGCGCAAGATCGGGCTGATTACTGAGGCTGATGTGGTGGGCCGGCGGCTGATGGTCCGGGGCTATCTGTATGGGCGGGATTTTCCCGAGGCAACGGAGGCGATTCGTGCTTCGGCAGCTGAATCAATGGGCATGAGTTACGAACTGGCAGACGCACAGGTAGCAGATATGCGCGCTGAGATATGGAAGCTGACCAAGGCAACATTTACGGGAGCCGCGATTCTGCTGCGTGAAAAAGCGGCTTATCGGGGAACGAGCTTTCAGCTTGCAGGCGAGCAAATGCGAGAGTTGGCGAGTTAGTTAACTGGTAATGTGCGGTAACACGGATTGGGCGATTCATATAACACGGATAACTACCGCTTACACCAAGGTGGGGTTGCGCAGGGAAGGTTGTGAGGCGCAAGGTGCGGGGTGGTTTCCCATCAACGATTGCGAGTGGGCGGCCAGGTGCTGCCGAAGGAGAAGCAGGGACGATGGAAGGAATTGCATTGCAGGCGGGTGTAGGACTGGCCGAGCGGCTGGAGGCGGCAGCCACGTTGCTGGAGCGGACGCTGGGCTGGCTGGATGAGCGGCAGCGGTTTCTGAGCGGCGAGGTAGACAGAATTTCGGCGACGGTGGAGTCTACGCGCCGTGAGGAGGAACTGCTGGCCAAGCTGGAGGCTGTGGAGCGCGAATTGGCGGGGGTGCGGGCGGCAGCGGTTGAGGCTCTTCCGAAACCGTTGGAGCCGTTGCGCAGGACACTACCTTCATCTACGGCTGAGATGCTTGCCAAGCATGGAATCGGCGAGAGTGCGGTGGATGTCAAGGCCCTGGATGCGGCGCTGGCGGGCTTGAGCCTTGAACAGCGTATCGCGGTGAAGAGCCAGTTGCGCCGGGCGGGAGCGATGGCTTGAGAAGTGGTCAGCGATGAGTGGTCAGCGTCTAGTTAGCTGACGGTTGAGATTAGAAGAGATAACTCCCGGAGTGGGCCAGAGGTTATGGCCCGGCTTCGGGAGTTTTGTTTTGGGCGAGAGATTTTCAAGAACCTGGCGCCGGGTGAATGGGCAGAGGGGCACTATGAACGTACGTTTTGCGGATATTCATGCGGCAGCTGACTACATCGGACCTGGTGCGGTTGAGATTCCGTTGTACCAGACGGAGATTTTTGACATTTGCCGTCGATCGAGCCCGTTTGGGCAGCGTATCAAGCAGGTTCCGGCGACGGGTCATCCTTCGCGGTTCTTTGAGGAGACGGCTCTGCCTAATCCGGGCTCGGCTGGGTTTGTGAATCCGCGCTCGATTTCGCCTACTGTTGTGAGTCCGACCCGCGTGGAGCGCTCTGTTCCGCTGAAGGCGCTGGTTTCGCAGATCAACTACAACCTGTTCGACGTGGAGCTAGGGCAGCAACAACAGCAGTTTGCTTATCTGCAGGCAAAGGATCTGGCGGACACTGTGAGCGGCCTGATGGTGGAGCACGATGTTGCCTTGTGGAACGGCAACGACACCAGCCTGAGCACTCCTACGACCAACCAGTACTTTGGCGTGGCGGGACAGATTGCAGCGGGCGGCCAGACAACGACGATCGGTACTACTGCCTCGATTGTGGATGGGCTGAAGTCGGCTGTGGCGCAGATGGTTGCGAACAATGGCTACCATGTGCGTCCGACGGCGATCTATGCCAATCCAGTGCTGCTGGACCTTATCGATCGCGAGATGAAGAGCGAGTTCAACGTGGTGTTGAACTCCGACTCGATCACTGGCGGCGTGCGAGTGAAGATGCTGTCGACGCAGGCCGGCGACCTGCCGCTGATTCCGGACTGGAGTTTGAGCTATACGGGAACTCCGGGATCGGGCACGGCGGTGCTGCCGGCTTACATCGTGACTGAGGACCTGATCGAGTATCACTGGCTGGGCGATCCCACGCCGAGGATCTTCGAGCTGGGTCGTCCTAACTCACTTAGCCAGCAGTATGTGGCGGTGAAGTTTGGCGCGGTGGTGGTGAAGGGCGCGGGTTATGCGCACTACCAGGTGCTGGTGGATAGATAGCCAGCGGAGTTAACAAAAGTTAGCGGAGTCAGGAAAGCAATGCCTGGCGCCGCTAACTCCGCCGACTCCGATAGCATGCTGACTCCGCTCAATGCTTCATCAACTTCTTCTTGAACTGAGGATTCTTGCGATGGCTTATTTGCTGCCGGCGGATTATGGGAATTATGGGCTACCTGCGGGGACGACTCCGGATTGGGTGACGGAGGCTACGGTGCTGATCAACTCGTATTGCCGGCGGCCGGACCTGAATGTAATGCAGTACCAGGAGCGGCTGCGCATCGCGGCGGGATCGCAGACGGTGCGGCTGAGTTATCTGCCGCTGGCGCCGCTTGGGACTGCAAGTTCGCCCCTGGTTGCGATCGAGGGAAAGTATGGGCGGCCGCGGCGCGGAGAGACTGTGCGGGCGCCGCTCGTCGATGTGGCGCTGGCGTTCTCGCTGCCCGGAGAGTGGACGGCGATTGATCCGTCGACGGTGGATTTTGCGAGCGATACGGGGGAGCTGACGTTGCCGTGGAATCTGCTGGGGCTGCCGTATAACGAGGTCGCTGTGACTTATACGGCGGGTCTGGCGGTGATTGGCGACGATGTGAAGTCGGCGTGTGCACAGGTGGTGCGCAATGCGCAGGCACAGCCGGCATTGAACACGAGCATGAGCAAACTGGACACGATGCAGATGAAGTACTTCTCGAGCTCGTTGCTGGATGAGACGGTGAAGGCCTGGCTGCGGCCATATGTAGCGAACAGGTTGGGATGAGGAAGAAGCGATGAGCGATACGGCGAGCCGGAATCCTACTGCTGCGGCGCAGATGCTTGCGGATGCGTTGCTGCGAACAGTGGCGGGGACGACGGCCTATTTCCGAGTAACGGGAACGGGCGCGAATACCGACCAGAGCCAGCTTGGGCTGGTGGCGACGGCGTTTGCCGAGGTTGCGGTTTCGCCGGTGGTGATGCGCAGGCTGCGCCCGGATTGGAAGGAAGGCGGGCAGTCGCGATGGGAGCTGCTGGCAAGCGCGACGGGTGTGGCGCAGGCGGTGAATGCGCTGGACACGCTGGATGTTTCGTCGGCAGAGGGGCTTTTTCAGATGACGCTGGCGGTGACGGTTGGCGGGCAGGATTACCTGATTGAGTCGATTGCGGCGAATGAGGCGATGGGCCAGGTGTATCTGTATCGGCTGTTGATACGTGAGGCAGGGGTGCAGGGGGTTTGAGGCAGCGGAGCTGGCGGGGTTAGCGAAGAGGTCCCGTTTTCGGGACCTCTTTTGTTAGCGGAGATAGTGCCTGTGGTTCCCACCATAACGACAAAAACAGAGGCGCGGCGAGGGTGGGGCACCCACTTTCCGCCGATTTCCTTGATGGAGTGAGAAGCCAAGAGCTAGAGGCTAGGAGCTGCACTTATGCAGAATGCGAAGGATTCGTTTTATGTGGCGCTGAGGACTCGGCTCGCCGTGATCAATCCAGAGAGGATGGTTTTGCTGCGGGGAACGGTGCGGCCGGGGATTGTGGTGGAGGAGGCCGAGGCTCCGTTTGCGCAGCTGCCTCCGGATGTTTTTGTGCTGCGGTGGCTGGGGCTGGGAGTGGATGAGGACCTGTCGAGCACGATGGTGGCTGCGGAGTGCGAAGTGCTGTATTCAACGCTGGGGACACAGAGTTTCGGGGGCCTCGACCGCGGGCGGGCTTTGTCGGCGATGGATGCGGAACTGGTGGGAATGCTGTCGCCGTTCTGGACGCCGAAGCTGAATTACATGACGACGCCAGCGGCTGCGCTGGGGACGAATATCTTCTGGGATGAGCCAGTCTTTGGGACCGTGACGGTGGCGCGTGACCGGCTGAGCCGTGTAGCGCGAATGGTTGTTTACAGCTATGTGGAGAGCGGCGAGTTAGTTGCTTAGCGGGTTCAGCGGTGTTAGCGGAGTTAGGAAAGGCCAAGACTAGTTCCGCTAACTCCGCTAGCTTTTGCGAGCTCCGCTGGTTGGGAGGAAAGATGGCTAGTTCATACGTGGTTCCGGCACCGGTGGTGCGGCGAGTGCTCGGATATTTTGCGCCGGTGAATCGGACGGGTGGTGCGTCTATACCGACGGTCTTTGATGCGGCGGAGATGGGTTCGTTTGCGCTGGATGCGCCGCCAGCACCGTGGGTTTCGCTTGGGTGGATGAAGAACTTTGCGCGGAGGGCGGGGAGTAGAACGGCGGCGATTCTGACGGGTGTGCCTGCGGCGGTGCTGGAGCAGACCCGGGAGACGTTGGATGCCGAGGTGAGCTGTGAGTTTCTGAGCTGGACAAAGCTGACGATGGCGCTGGCTACAGGTTCGCAGCATATGAACCTGCTGGAGCCGGCTTCGGGCGCGGCGGGGGCTGCGGACGGTGGGACAGCGGCAGCTGCGAAGGTGATTCAGACGGGGGCTACGGCGACGGTGCTACCTATGGCGGGGGCGGATGCGGCGAGCTTCGGCGTGGGACAGACAGTTGCTGTGGATGTGGATTACACGGGGCAGGCGGGTTTTGTGGGTTCGCCGGTGGGGGGCGCGTATGTGAAGACTCCGCTGACGGATGTGGACTATGTGCGGCGGGTGACGCTGAACGTCGGGCAGGTGGCGACGGTTTCAACGAGTGGATTGACGCTTGCGGCGGCGCTGCCGGGTGGTGCTCCGGTGGCGGGAATGAAGGCGCAGGCGGTGGTGGGTTTTGTGGATCGTGAGGGGGGCAGTTTCTTTCAGGAGTGGTCGGGGTTGTTTGTGATGGAGGGATCGCAGGGAGAGCGGATTTTTTATTACTATCCGCGGCTACAGGCGCTGAGTGGGGCTGCGGAGGCGGAGAGCGTGTTGAAGCAGAGTTCGACGATGGCGCGGGTAATGCTGCGCGGGGCCTGGCGGGCGCTGCCAGTGGTGGATGGGCTGGATGGGGAGCGGGTGGTTTGTTATCGGAGTTTGCTGATGAAAGCAGTGTGAAGTGTGGAGTGTGAAAGGCAAGGGCGACAGGGTGGAGTTTGTGCTTTCCCACCTTTGCTGCGCAAAGATGGGGCACCCATTTTCTTGCCTGATTGAGGAAAGCTCGGGCCATCCAGGCCCTCGTGTATTCGATTCGGGTGAATTTGATGGCAAGGCTAAAGCCTTGCCCTACCAACACGGCGCCCATCATTCACTGGCGACTGTGACCGGGGTGTCTCGTGAAAATTCTGATTAGCAATACGGATTACAGTGCAGCGCTGGATGCGGTCAGGCCGCTGACGGTGGAGCGGAAGCTGAACGAACCCTCGATTTGCCGGATGTGGTTGACGCTGCCGGCGGATGGGAGCCTGGCCGCTCCGCTGCGGAATCAGCGGGTGGTGTTGGCGGGGGATGACGGGACGGTCTACTTTACCGGGTACCTGGCGGTTTCTCCGTTGCCGGAGTATGCGGGACTGGGGATGGCCGGGCCGGTGTACCGGTTGGAAGTGCAGGCGGTGAGTGACGAGATTCTGCTGGATACTCAGCTTTTGTCGCCGAGCGCGGGTGTGACCGGGGCGACGGTAAGTGCGCTGGTGCAGGGGTTGGTGACGCGGACAGGCTCGGCGTCTCTGAGCACGGCGGGGCTGGGACTGACGACGCAGGTGAGCCATTTTGCGCCCGAGCCCGGCGCGCTGTGGAGCAGGCTGGCCGGGCAGGCTGCGACGCTGGGGCGGGCAGCGTATCGCGCGGTGAATGGGGCGCTGGCGCTGATGCGTGTGGGATCGGCTGTTCACACGCTGAATGAGGCGGACGGGACGCTGGCGCTGAATGCGCTGTCACTGACGGCTTCGACGGAGAGAGCGCTGGCCAATGACGTGACGGTGTGCGGAGCCGAGGAGCCGGTGGCGTATGTGACGGAGTTTTTTAGCGGGGACGAGACGACGCTTGCGTTTCCTTTGTCGGCTGCTCCGTACATGGGACCTGCTGCAGCAGAAAAGATTATCCGGGAGCTGTTTCAAGAGAGCCCAATTGACGTGCGGCGATGGGGATTTTCGGGGCGGGATGTGTATTTTTCGATCACCGGGAACGGGCTCACGATCAATGGCGGCAACGGACTCGACGGACAGGCAGCGATGTTGTGGAACGATCAGGTAGAGGCCGGCGGGACGCTGCTGCTGGAGGCGGTGGGGGTGAATCTTTCGCCGGGTTCCACGGGAATTGTGGCGGCGCTTTACAGCAGCGAACTGGTGCTGGCGACGAACTGTGTCGCTGGGTTTCGGGTGAGCTCGGCGATGGGGACCGGGGCGGTGAGCATTGCGCCGCTGGTGCAGGGCTCGGTGGCGGGTCCGTCGTATGCGCTGGATCCGGCCCACCAGTACACGCTGAGGGTCTGGGTGCATTGTCCGGAAGTGGAGCGGATAACACAGGCGTATCGGGTGACGGGTGACGCGGGGTTGATGGAGTTTGGCGGCGGCGGGGTGGTGGCGCAGGGCCGGGTGTTGATGGAGGCGCAGGAGTTTGTGGATGGTGTGGCCGGGATGCCTGTGGTGCTGTACGACGGAGCGGTGGGTTATTTGCCGGGGACGTTTACGGTGGCTGCGGCGAGCAGCCTGAACCTGATCGGGACGATGCGGAGCCTGTATCTGAAGGGGCTGGGGACGCAGTGGGTACAGAGCATTGCGGCGGGTGGGACGATTGCGGGGGCGAGTTCCCTGCCGGTGGGCGCGGTGGCGGATGGTGCGGCGTGCCATATGACGCGATCGAGTGAGGGGACTGGGACGCTGACGTTTTATACGGGGAACGCGCCGGTGTTGGGCGAGACGGTGATGGCGACTTATCGAACGCAGGGGCGGTCTGTTGGCCGAGTTGTGAATGCGGCGAGTCAGGCGGCATTGGCGGCGGCTGGGTTTCCAGCTACGGCGGTGTGGACGGGAACGGTGACTGCGCCGAAGGGACGGAGCAGCCGCGATTGCCGGAATGCGGCGCAGGCGCTGGTGACGGCGGCTACGAGCGTGAGTGCGGCGTGGAGCGGGATGTACAAGACGACGAATGTGGCGTTGGCATTGAGCGCGGGGTCTGGTTCGAGTGCGGATGTTTGGCCGGGGGATGCGCTGCTGCTGCAGTCCTCCTCGTTGAGGCTGGATGTGCAGGTGGTGGTGCGGGCGGCGACGCTGGAGTATGGGGCGAGTTCGCCGGACGTGGTGCGGTACGCGATTGCGTTTTCAAATGACTGGGCGAATGATTTGTCGGTGAAGACGAGCCGGACGGTGCCGGAGGATGCGTGGCTGCCTGCGGCGGTTTCGCCAACGTATCTGGCGAATCTGAATGGGCTTGTAGTGACGGGGATTTCTCTGGGGGCGGTGACGGTGGCGACGAATGTGACGCCGCCGGCGGGTGGCGGGTTTGAGGTGCGGCGACGGGATTTTGCATTTGGGCCGGGGAACGATCCTGATCTGGCGATTCGGTCGGTGGTGGGGAATTTCGATATTCCGCGGGCGACGGAGTCGGAGCGGTTTTTTGTGCGGATGTATGACGGGGCAACGCCGGCGAATTATTCGGAGTTCTCGGCGGGGATTTTTGTGAACCTGCCGCTTAGTGCGAGTGTGTAAAAGCTGGTGTGAAGTGTGAGAGAGGTTGGTCAGTGAGGCCGGCTTTGGGGTGCTGTGATGCGGATGATGAATGAGTTTGAGGCGCAGGTGTTGAGTGATCTGTGTGTGTTGAAGACGCAGATGACGGGGCTGGTGGGGGATGGGAATTCGGGGCGGATTGCGGAGCTGGAGCGGCGGATTGAGAGGCATGAGCTGAATCTGCAGCGGGCCAAGGGGTTTATGGCGGCGATGAGTGTGTTGATGGCGGTGGTGGAGGTGGCTGTGGAGGCTTTGCGGCGGCATTGAAGAATCAGACATGAAGTTGCGGGCCATCAACATGGAGATTGGTGGCGCGGGCGAATCCGAAGACGGGACGGCATCGAAGCAAGAGAGGTGATTCGATGTCAGAAACGATTGAGATGAATGGTTCGGTCAAGACGGTAATTGAGATTCTTCACGATGGACATGAGGGCTTTATCCAGTTGGGCGACCACCTGGAAGATCCGGCAGCGAAGCAATTTTTCATGGAAGAGTCGACGACCCGGGCGAAGTTTGAGCACGAACTGAAGCACGCCGTAGGCGCGAGCGATGAAACAGGTGGCACGATGGCAGGCAGCGTTCACCGATCATGGGGCGATTTGAAAGCGCACCTGGGTGGCGGCGATCATACTCTGCTGGAGACGGCAGAACAAGGCGAAGACGCGGCCAAAAAGGCTTACAAGGAAGCGTTGGAAGACCAGGATGTGAAAAGCTCGATACGCGAGATACTGGTGCGCCAGCAGTCGCATGTTGCGGCTTCGCACGACAAGGTTAAGGCTTTGCGGGACAGCAAGAAGTAGGGTGTTTGGCATGCCAGAAGGGCTCTCTTCGGAGGGCCCTTTTTCGCTGTTTGGTAAGAAAGCAACTGCAAAAGCAGAGGCAGCCGCAGGTCCTTCGACTTCGCTACGCTCCGCTCAGGATGACTACAGTGGTTTGGGTGGTCACTGACTGTTCGGTCATCGCTGAGGACTTGTTTTTCACACTCCACACTTCAGCGTTGCACTAGCCTTCTGGACTGGTTCCTTATAATCGCGGGATGAGTGAGATTGAGTTGGGGACCCCGCTGGTGGGCGTGGTGATGGGGTCGAAGAGCGATTATGAGGTGATGGCGGGGGCCGTCGAGATGCTGCGCGAGTTTGGCGTGGCGCATGAGGTGCGGGTGGTGAGCGCGCACCGGACTCCGGACCTGCTGTTTGAGTATGCGGCCAGCGCGGAGCGGCGGGGGCTGAGGGCGATTATTGCAGGCGCGGGCGGAGCGGCGCACCTGCCAGGGATGCTGGCGGCTAAGACGCTGGTGCCCGTTCTCGGGGTGCCTGTGCCGGCTACGAGTCTGCAGGGGATGGATTCGCTGCTGTCGATTGTGCAGATGCCGAAGGGCGTGCCGGTGGCTACGTTTGCGATTGGGCGCGCTGGCGCTGTGAATGCCGGGTTGTTTGCGATACAGATGCTGGCTCGAACCGATGCCGCGCTGCGGGAGAAACTGGCGGCGTGGCGCGGTGCGCGGACGGCTGAAGTTCTTGGGCAGGAGTTGCCATCGTGACGCGGGTTGCCGAACCTGCTACGGGAATTGTTGAGCCGGGCGGTTTGCTGGCGATTCTGGGCGGTGGGCAACTGGGGCGCATGACGGCTATGGCGGCTCGCACGATGGGCTACCGCGTGCGAGTGATGGATCCTGAGGCGGGGTGCCCGGCCAGCTTTGTCGTCGATGAGGTCGTGACCGGCAAGTGGGATGATGTTGACGCTGCTCGCCGCCTGGCCACAGACGCGGACGCGGTGACGCTGGAGATTGAGCAGATTGGCGTCTCGGCGTTGTGCGAGGTAGTGGTGCTGGCTCCGCTGAGGCCGGGCGTTGAGCCTGTACGGATTATTCAGGACAAGATTTTGCAGAAGAACTGGCTGGCCTCGAATGCCTTTCCGGTAGGGGCGTTTCGCGTGGCGGAGAGTGAGGCTGACCTGGCGTCGGCCGTAGATGCGCTTGGGGGCAGGGTCTTTGTGAAGACGGCTCGCGGAGGGTATGACGGGCGCGGGCAGGTTCGGCTGGGGTTTGATGGTGCGGCGACAGAGGCTGCGATAGCCGAGGGCTGGAAGGCGCTGGGCGAGCGGCCGGTTGTGGTGGAGCGGGCGCTGGATCTGGAGCTGGAAATCAGCGTGATGGCGGCTCGTTCGCCTGCGGGTGAAGTGAAGAGTTATCCGGCGGCGCGGAATCATCATGAGCGGCAGATTTTGGCGTGGAGCGTGCTGCCGGCTGGGATTCCTGAGGCGCTGGAAGAGCGGGCGCAGGCGGTGGCCCGGGGGATTGTGGCTGGGCTTGAGATTGAGGGGCTCGTATGCGTGGAGATGTTTGTGACGCGCCAGGGTGAGTTGCTGGTGAACGAGCTTGCTCCCAGGCCGCACAACAGCTATCACCAGAGCGAGCGAGCTTGCGCGACCAGCCAGTTTGAGCAGCTGGTGCGGGCGGTTTGCAATCTGCCTTTAGGAGATACGGAAGTTTTAGTGCCTGCGGCGATTGTGAATCTGTTGGGAGAGGTTTGGATTGACGCGCCGGGTGGGCGGCCGGATTTTGCTGCTGCGCTTGCGGTGCCGGGGGTGAGATTGCATCTGTATGAGAAGCGTGAGGCTCGCGTGGGGCGCAAGATGGGGCATCTCTCGGCTGTGGGGGCGACGGGGGATGAGGCGCTGGCCCGGGTGCTGGAGGCAGAGAAACGATTGCGGAGCTGGCGGGGTTAGCGAAGAGGCCTGCCTCTTCTGTTGGTGGAGTTCGGTTTGGCGCGGCCGGATGTGGGTCCGGTTGGGTGGTGCGGGGGATTGGCTTCGGCCTGTCCCCCGCTTTTTTGGTTTTTGGGCCGGAGTTTAGTGAGGATCGGGGCCGATGATACAAGTCACCATATATTCGTATTTGCGATAGATGGTTGGTTGCCCGGAGTTAGAGAAAGTAAATAAATCGATTGCGCGGCCTTCGATGGTGCTCGAGTCTTCAAGGCCCCGAAACGTGAGATCGTATAACTAACCTTTCAGGCGATGAATTGATAGTGACGCCTGGGTAAAAAGAGAGCGGTTTTAACGTGAGGCTTATTCCTCTTGGCTTGATCGTGCTGGCCGTAATTTGTGTGCTGATCGCGGCCTTAGTTCCGGTCTCGAAGGCGAAAGGGCTGGTTCGACTGCTCGGCTCGCTGTTTGTCGGGGCGGGATTCAGCTTTGACTCTCTATTGCAGTTGACGAGGGGAAACGAAGCATGGCAAAGGTTGTTTGAACTAATGGTGAGTGCATTGCTCGTGTGGCTTGGGTTTAGAAAACATCGAAGAGATCCCGAAGGCAGGACGCCTGCTGCTTCGGTACTCTGAGCCCGTTTCGCTGAAGTTACTATCACTAAGTCCAAAGACGTCACGAGGCTAGACACTCGCCCTGTCTGGATCTCCGAAAAGCAGATTCCCTTCGGGAATGACAGACAGAAAAGCAAAGGCAACCGCAGGTCCTTCGACTCGCTTCGCTCACTCAGGATGACAACGGTGGGTGGGTGCTCAATGACCACTCATCAATGAACACTTGGCTTTCCACTTCCACTCACACTTGCGGTTAGCTGCGCCAATGGAGGTCTATTGCGGCTTCTAGGGGGTGCTTTGCGTTGGGGTTGTTTTCCAGGCGGGCTTGCTTCAGGGCGAAGTACCACTTGGCGGGTTTGTCGGCGTCGTCGATGAGCATGAGGCTGGGGTTGTGCTTTAAGCCTTCGGCTTGCTGGATCATTGTTTCCTGGTCCTGCTGGACGAACCTGTTGCCGAAGAATTTAACGATGGGGGTGACGAAGGGGACGTAGTAAAAGACGTTCCACGCGCCGATGACGTCGATGCGGCATGTGGTGCTGGTGACGGGTGTGATTGTCGTGAGGCTGGCGAACCATTTGGGGCCGCAGCGGATGGTTTCATAGCGGCGGTTGGGCAGGACGAAGTCGATTGTGGTTTCGACGGGGTGGCCGTAGACGCCGAGCAGCTTGTAAGGGGCGGAGTTGCCGCTGGGGGCGTGGGCGGCCATGCGGAAGCCCTGCGGGATGGGTTCGAAGCGCTTGGTTTTTTCGCGGATGGAGTGGCGGGAGCGCCACCACCAGGCCTGGTGGACGAAGGGTCCGTGTGCGGGGTCCATGAGGCCGATGATGCCGTGGTCGACGTTGCAGGGCAGGTCGGCGGTGAGGTGGGCGGTGCGGTATTTTTCGCTGAATTTGGGGAGTTCGGGCAGCTCCGCTGTTTTGACCTTTTTGCCGGTTCCTGGGCTGGGGATGTAAACCCAGGCGTAGCCGTCCTGTTCCACGCAGGGGTAGGCGGTGGCGTAGATTCTTGTCGCGTCGAGATGGTCGTGGGAGGAGAGCGACGGAATGATGGAGCACTGGCCGGTGCAGGGCTCGAATTCCCATCCGTGATAGCGGCAGGTGAGGGTGTTGCCGTCGAACCATCCATGGCTGAGGGGGATGCCGCGATGAGGGCAGCTGTCGCGCATGGCGAAAATTTTGCCGTCGGCTTTGCGGCCGAGGACGAGCGGCAGGTCTAGGAGCATCGCGGTTTTCAGGGTTTTGCCGCGGAGCTCGCTCGAGCGCAGGGCCGGGTACCAGTCGTCGTAGATGAGGGTGGCGGTGGGGCCGGGTGCGGACTGGATGGTGGTGAGTGGGGCCATCGTTGTTCACGATAGCATTTGGGACGAGTGTGGGGAGTGGTTGGGAAAAAGCAAAGACAAAAGCAACCGCGGGTCCTTCGACTTCGCTCAGGATGACAGCGGGTGGGTGGTGCTCACTGGCCACTCATCACTGCCCACTTGCTTTTCACACTTCACACTGTCTTTTCGAGTTTGCCGTTGCGGAGGGTGAACTTTTCGCCGCGCCAGTGGATGGTGTTGCTGGCGAAGGACCAGATCCAGATAAGGAAGCCGGTGGTGTCACGCAGCGGCAAAAGCCATAGGCTGGCCAGGACCTGGCGGTCGCTGAGGATGCCTGCGCCGGTCTGCATGGCGGTGCCGAGGCGGAGGAAGAAGGCGAGGCCAAGCAGCCAGAGGCTCAGGAAGCTCGCACCTGACGCGATGACGTTGAGAACCGCGAGCGGCAGGGTGTGGGTGAAGAGCAGGCCGAGGTAGCCCCAGCGGCGGCTGTCGCGGACGGTACGGGCCCAGCGGAGCTGGTGGCTCAGGAATCCGGCGAGGGTGTAGGCGGGGACGCTGGTTTCTACGACTTCGGGCGAGAGATGGATGGCGTAGCCGGCTTTGTAGATGCGGGAGCCTAGTTCGTAGTCGTCTGCCAGCTGATCGACAATGCCTTCAAATCCGCCGGATGCGACGAGCGCTTCGCGACGAACGGCCAGAGTGCTGCCGAGGCCGAAGTGGATGCCGCGTTCGACCAGACGGGCGGCGAGGACTCCGGGGGCAAAGTCGGTGGCGATGCCAAGGGATTCGAGGACTGCGCCGAGGGTCCACTTGTGGGCGCGTCCGCGGTAGAGGGCTGTGACCATACCTATTTTCTGATCGACAAACGGGGCCATGATGCGCTGCAGGTAGCGCGGCGAGACGCGGATGTCTGAGTCGTTGATGAGGAGGTAATCGTGGCGGGCGTGGGGCAGCATCTGGATAAGGTTTGAGACTTTGCCGTTCGCGCCGAGGCGGTCGGGGCAGAGGATGAGGCGGATGGCGTGGGTGGGGAATTCGGCGATGAGCTGGTGGATGGCGGGGACGGCGGGGTCGTCTTCGGTGGATGCGCCGAAGAGGATTTCGTAGTCGCCGGGGTAGGTTTGGGTGCAGTGGCTGCGGAAGGCTTCGAGCATGGCGGGGTCGAGGCCTTTTACCGGTTTGAGGATGCTGACGGCGGGGGTGAAGTTCGGCAGGGATTTGCGGTTGGAAAAGCGGAAGCTTAGGGCGGCGATGAGGACGAGGAGGCACCAGGCCATGCCGGCGGCGGTGAGGATGGTTGTTGCGATTTCGATGGCGTGGGCGAAGGTGGGCATGGGACCTTCAACCAGTTTAGCGGGGTGGTTGAAGAACAGTACGGAGTGTGAACGGCAAAGCGTTCGGTTCGTGCTTTCCCACCATTGTGCCTGGCAAGGGTAGCCCCCCGGATCCTTCGCTGCGCTCAGGATGACAATTCTTCCCGGAGGAAGAATTGTCGCGAAGGATCAGAGGGATCGAGGGTGGGGAAGCACCTACTCGTAGCGGAGGGCTTCGATGGGGTCTAAATTAGCGGCTTTCCAGGCAGGGTAGATACCGAAGATGAGGCCGATGCTGCAGGCTACTGAGAAGCCGACGAGCACCCAAACCGTCGATACTGTGGCGGGCAGGCCGATGGGCAGGAAGTAGACAATCCAGGTGATGACTGCGCCGACCGTGACGCCCAGGACGCCTCCAACGGCGCAGAGGGTGATGGCCTCTGTGGTGAACTGGGTGAGGATCGTGCGCTTGGTGGCGCCGAGAGCCTTGCGGATGCCGATCTCGCGGGTGCGCTCAGTGACCGAGACGAGCATGATGTTCATGACGCCCACGCCGCCGACCATGAGGCCGACGCTGGAGACAGCAAGCATGAAGAGGAACAGGCCGGAAGAAAGCTGATCCCATAGTCGGGCCAGCGAATCGGGGCCGAAGATCTCGAAGTTGTCGGGTGCCTCGACTTTGACATGGCGACGCACCCGGAGCAGTTCGCGGATCTCTTCTTCGACAAGGGCCTTGTTTTCCTGCGTGTCGAATTTGACGCTGACCCACATGTCTTTCACTTCGGGGTGCATGTTTTCAAAGGTGCCGAGCGGGAAGTAGCCGGCGTTGTCGCCAGGATTCTTGCCGCCCCCGAAGGGTGTCTTGAGCTTGTCGAAAACGCCGATGACTGTGAATAGGCCGCCTTCTACATTAATCTCCTTGCCGATGGCGTCTTCGGTGCCGAAGAGCTGCTCGTAGGTATCGTGGCCGATGACGACAACCTTGGCGTGGTGCTGGTCTTCTTCATCCGTGAAGATGCGGCCCTGGAGCAAGATGAAATCGCGCACGTCGGCGAGTTGCGCTGTATCTCCCTGCAGGAGGGTGCCGGCGACCTTTTTGCCGTTGTACTTAACGCTGGCGTCGCCTACGCGGAACTGCTGGTTCTTGACGTACTGCTTGCCACCGTCGGCAGCGACGACGTGGGGCAGCTTGCGCAGGGCGATTACGTCGTCGAGGTTGAGCTTCTTGCGGGTCAGCTGCTCAGTGGTGGGGCGAACTCCGATGACGGGGAGATGGAAGACCCAAAACACGTTGTTGCCGAGGGAGCTGACGAAGTCGCCGACGCGGCTATTGAGGCCGTTGATGATC
>Ga0206970_10167_pt1 | contig 18453 bp, 11 predicted proteins | sample Alteio_BWOrgHeat_88_FD_152964 | JGI IMG/M metagenome (GOLD analysis project Ga0206970, IMG submission 152964) | Enriched cells from forest soil in Barre Woods Harvard Forest LTER site, Petersham, Massachusetts, United States -... | ecosystem: Environmental > Terrestrial > Soil > Temperate forest >... | reverse complement strand
GTGGCGTGACCTTAGGCGGCGGATTGAGCTGAGCAAGAATCGGCGGCAGCTTTTCGCGAATGCCCGCAATGATGTCAAGCGTGGAAGCGGAACCGGTCTTGAGGATGGACATCAGCGTGGAGCGCTGGCCATCGACGCGGACAATGTTGGTCTGAGGTGGGAAGCCGTCGCGGACATGCGCCACGTCGCGCACGTAGATGACTGCGCCATTCACGGAGCGGACGGGAAGATTGTTGAGTTCGTTGACGACCGAAGGTGCAGAGTTGGTCTCGACCGCGTACTCAATGTTGCCGACCTTCATGGTGCCGGCAGGCGCGATGATGTTCTGGGCGGAGATCGCATTGACAACGTCGCTGGGCGACAGGCCCTTGGACTGCAGCGCGTGGATGTCGAGATCAACCTGAACCTGACGCTGCTTGCCTCCGTAGGGATAGGGGATGGATGCGCCTTCGACGGTAGCCAGGCGGGTGCGGATGATGTTCTGCCCGTAGTCATTGAGCTGTTGTTCGCTGAGGCCGGCGCCCGAGAGACCGAGTTGCAGCACAGGTACGCTGGACGCGTTGTACTGGATGATGAACGGCGGCGTCGTACCGGGTGGCAGGCTGCGCAGCATCACCTGATTGATGGAAGTAACCTGCGCGACGGCCGAGCCGATATCGACGTGGGGCTGGAAGTAAATCTTGATGACCGAGATGCCGTTGAGCGACTGCGACTCGATGTGTTCAATGTCGTTAACTGTCGTAGTCATGCCGCGTTCACTATTCGAAGTGATGCGGTTGGCCATCTCTTCCGCGGATAGGCCGGCGAACTGCCAGACAACGCTGACTACGGGAATGTTGATATTCGGAAAGATATCCGTCGGCATCGAGAGGATGCTGTATGCGCCGATCAAAAGCAGGAGTATGGCAAAGACGGCAAAGGTGTAGGGCCGTCGTAACGCCAGCCGGACAATCCACATGAGTTTTTGGTCGCTCCCGGAGACTCGCTGAAAAGCGGTCGCTGCCTAGTTCCAGTCTAAGGGCTTGAAACGGAAAGGAATTCGTTTGTGCCAACAAGAAATTCCAAGTCGTTTATTGGACGGTGCAGCGGGGCATGAAGATGCAGGTATCGGGTTTGGCGTTTCAGATTGCGGTGAGCCGGGTACGGATCCTTGTCAAAGCGTGGCATAAACCGCTAACAGCGCTATGCAGAAGCCGATGGCAATACTGACTTTGTCCTGGATGGCGAAGATAACGGGGTCTTCATCCAGTTCGCCACGGGAGGCGAGCAGCCAGACCCGGTTGAGCCAATAGAGCATGAAGGGGACAATGAACCAGAGCCGTCCCGAGTGACGGTACAGGGCGTCAACGTCGGGCCGGGAGATGTAGAGAGCAAAGACGACGACCGCTGCGTAGGCGCTGGACGTGCCGAAGCTGCGAATCTGCTCGAGGTCGGCTACGAGGTAACCGCGCCCGTGAGGGGTGACGTCGCCGCGGCCACGCAGGGTGGAGAGTTCACTGAAGCGCTTCACCATGGCGAGCGAGAGAAAGAGGAAGATGGCGAAGGCGGAGAGCCACGGCGAGATCACCGTCTGCGTGGCCGCCGCGCCGGCCAGCATGCGCAGCGCGTAGAGGCCGGAGAGGACGAGCACGTCGACGAGAGGGATTCGCTTGAGGTAGAGCGTGTAGGCCGAGGTCACAACAGCATAGAACAGCAGCCAAAGCGCAAATGGCAACGGAAGTTGGGGCAGCAGAGAGCAGCAGGCTGCGACCAGCAGCAGGGCAGTAACGATGCCGGCCTGGACGGAGAGATCTCCGGCAGCGAAGGGACGAAGGCGCTTTTTGAAGTGGTGCCGGTCGCTTTCGATGTCCAGCATGTCGTTGACCAGGTAATTGGCCGAGGCGATGAAGCTGAAACAGAAGAATGCCGTAATTGCGCTGGAGAGCGTCCGCAGGCTGATCTGGTGGGAGAGAAGAAGGGGGAAGAACAGCAGAATGTTCTTGGCCCACTGATGGATGCGGATGGCCTTGAGCAAAGTGGGCAGCAGGGGCTTGCTGTCCTGAAAGCTCTGAATCACCGGAAATCGGCCGGAGTTGAGTGCGCGGCGCAATCCGGCGCTGGGATTTGCGACGTAAGCATGGCGGGCAGCGGCGAGCAAAGGCAGATCTGCGCGGGCGTTACCGATGTAATCGAATGCTGGAAATCTCTGGTTGAGAATGGCCAGTTTATGGTTGCCGGTCAGGTTGGTGGCGCCGTCAGAGGCGAGAACACCCGAAAAAAGGCCGAGATGCGTGGCGACGCGTTCGGCGAGCGAGGCATCGGCGCCGGTGGCGAGGTAGATGGAAACGCCGCGCTGCCTCTGCTCGCGGAGAAACTGGAGTACGGCATGGTTGTAGGGGAGATGGGCTGCGTCGAGGGGGGCCCGGACGGCAAAAGCCGCCTTGACGCGGGCTTTGCCGCCACTCAGCAGAAGCAACGGAACCTGAAAGAGATAGAGAGGATAGCGCCGGAGCAGCATGCAGAGGGAGTCGTATAGAGTGTCTGATTTGACGAGGGTGCCGTCAAGATCGACGCAGAGAGGAATGGCGGAGGTTTGGACTGGGACAACGGCTGACGCGACAGGGGACGAACCTGCTCCCGTTGGTACGTCCTCCGCGTGTGTTTTCAGCATTCTAAGCCTTTATGCAGGGCAAATTTACGATCCCGGACCAGTGGGTTCAGTATAACTTTTAAGTAGAGGAGTCGTGCCACGATCCAGGCATTCCGGGCTGGCTCTTTCAATGGCGAAACAATTTGCCGCACTTGACCGTCGGTGGTCAGCAGCGTAACTCTAATCTTTTAAGGTTCTCCTTCCACTGGATGACCGCCTTCATTCCCTCTAACCGGGAAGCAACCACGAAAGAACTTAAGCATGGAAAGCAAGACCCAGCCTTTTTCTACGCGATCGTCTTCGCAACGTTTGTCTTCATCGGGATCCCCGTCGGGTGTCTCCGATACGGACTTCCCAGCATTGGGTCCTGACTTGGGCCCTGAATTGACACCGCATCGCCAGCGACGCAAGGCCGGCTGGGTGCGTCCGCTGCTGTACCTTCTGTTGATTGCCGCTGTGGGTTTTGCGGTGTGGCGCGTGTACACGAACAAAAAACTAGCGGCTGTTCAGAAAGAGAACGAAGCGAACCAGCTGATGAACCAGCCGGTGCCTGTGCAAGCGGCGCCAGTGGAGCGCAGGGCCATGCCGATTTACCTGAGCGGACTGGGCACGGTGACTCCGTATTACAGCGTGACGGTGAAAGCGCGTGTGAACGGGCAGTTGGACAAGGTTAACTTCCGCGAAGGTCAGGACGTGAAGGCAGGGCAGACGATCATGGTCGTCGATCCGAGGCCTTTCAAGGCTGCGCTGGACCAGGCGAAGGGGGCTTTGGCGCATGATGTCGCGCTTCTGAAGAATGCCCAGGCTGAGTACACGCGGTACAAGGCGCTGTTCGAGGCAGGTGTGGTTTCAAGAGAGCAGCTGGATTTGCAGCTCTCCAACCAGGGGCAGTACGAAGGTCAGATCGCATCCGATAAGGCAGCAATCGAGACGGCACAGCTGCAACTGGATTGGTGTTCGATACAGTCGCCGATTGATGGAAAAATCGGCCTCCGGCTAGTGGACCCTGGAAACATTGTCACTGCGAATACGACGAACCTGGTGATCGTGAATCAGTTACACCCGATTGCGGTGTACTTTACGCTACCCGAGAATCAGCTGCCGCAGGTGCTGGACAAGCTGCGTGGTGAACACAAGCTGACGGCGGAGGCATATGACCGCGGGGATACAACACGGATCGCCACCGGCGAACTGATGACCTCGGACAACCAGATCGATACGACAACTGGAACAGCAAAGCTGAAGGCGGTCTTCGACAATAGCGATGAACGGCTCTTTCCCAACCAGTTTGTAAATATTCACCTGGTGGTAGAACAGCGAGGAAACGCATTGGTGGTGCCTTCGGCATCTCTTCAGAGCGGAACGCAGGGCTCGTTTGTGTGGGTCGTTCAGCCGGGGAATACGGTAAAGATGGCTCCAGTTAAGGTGGGATTGGCCGAGGGGCAGGTGACGATCCTGGAGTCTGGACCATCTGCCGGCGCGATGGTGGTGGTCGATGGCGCCGACAGACTGCGCCAGGATGCCGCTGTGGTCGTGAGCGCGAAGCGCGCCGCGGCTGACGCGACGCAGGGGAAATAGCCTTGAATCCTTCACAGCCATTTATCGTTCGCCCGGTGGCGACGTCGCTGCTGATGGTGGCGATTGTGCTGGCAGGTCTGGTGGGCTATCAGCAGCTTCCCGTCTCGGCCCTGCCTGAGGTGGATTACCCGATTATCCAGGTGTTGACGTTCTATCCAGGCGCGGGACCGGAAGTGATGGCGTCTTCTGTAACCGCTCCGCTGGAGCGGCAGTTTGGACAGATGCCGGGCTTGAAGCAGTTGACCTCGGTGAGCTCGGGTGGCGGGTCAGTGATCACGCTCGAGTTCAACCTGGACGAGAACATTGACGTAGCCGAGCAGGAGGTGCAGGCAGCGATCAATGCTGCGACGAGCTTCTTGCCGACAGATCTGCCGAACCCTCCCGTGTACAGCAAGGTAAATCCGGCGGATGCGCCGATCATGACACTGGCGCTGACCTCTCCATCGCTGCCGCTAGACAAGATCGAGGACGCAGCGGACACGAATCTGGCACAAAAGATTTCGCAGGTCTCGGGCGTAGGACTTGTTTCGATTGCCGGCGGGCAAAAGCCTTCCGTACGAGTGCAGGCTAATCCTGCGCAGCTTGCGGCGTACAACCTGAGCCTTGAGGATTTGCGCGCAGCGTTGGCTGCAGCGAATGTGGACCAGGCCAAGGGCACGTTGAATGGTTCGCGGCAATCATTCACGGTTGGCGCCAACGATCAACTGCGATCGAGCGCCGAATACAGGCCGGTGATCGTGGCGTATCGCAACGGCGCAGCGGTGCGTACGTCCGATGTTGCGACGGTGGTGGATGCGGCGGAGAATTCGCAGCAGGCTGCATGGATGGGGCTGTATGGAAAGGGCTCGCAGCCGGCTGTGATTTTGAATATTCAGCGGCAGCCTGGCGCCAACATTATCGCCGTGGTGGATCGCATCAAAGCGCTGCTGCCGCAACTGCGCGCCAGCATGCCTGCGGCGGTGCAAATCCATGTTCTGACGGACAGGACGACGGTAATTCGCGCATCGGTTGCGGATGTGCAATTCTCTCTGATGCTCACCATCGGACTCGTTGTCATGGTGATCTTCCTCTTCCTGCGCAATCTGGCGGCAACGATTATTCCTTCCGTTGCGGTTCCGCTCTCGCTGGTGGGGACGTTCGCGGTGATGTACCTGCTCGGCTACAGCCTGAACAATCTGACGCTGATGGCGTTGACGATTTCAACGGGCTTTGTAGTGGACGACGCGATTGTGATGATCGAAAACATTTCGCGCTTCATTGAAGAGGGGATGGACCCGCTGCACGCGGCGCTGAAGGGATCAAAGCAGATCGGCTTCACGATTGTTTCGCTGACCGTGTCACTGATTGCGGTGCTGATTCCACTTCTCTTCATGGGCGATGTCGTAGGGCGCCTCTTCCGCGAATTTGCGGTAACGCTCGCGATTACGATTCTGGTTTCGGCAGTGGTCTCGCTGACGCTGACGCCGATGATGTGCGCGCGTCTGCTGAGACACCAGCCGGCTTCTGAGCAGGGGTGGTTCTATCGCGCATCTGAGCGTGTCTTTGAGGCAGTGATTGCATTCTACGGGCGTACGCTTGAAGTGATCCTCCGCCACCAGTTCGCAACGCTGTTAGTCACAATCGGCACGCTGGTGGGAACGATTGTTCTGTTTGTGATTGTGCCCAAGGGCTTCTTTCCGATTCAGGATACGGGCGTGATTCTTGGCATATCAGAGGCCCCGCAGACAGTCTCGTTTACAAGCATGGCCGCGCGGCAACAGCAGTTGGTAGACGTTGTGCTGAAGGATCCTGCCGTTGAGAGTATTTCTTCATTCATCGGAGTGGATGGGACGAATACGACGCTGAACAGCGGGCGTATTCAGATCAATTTGAAGCCGCTGGAAGATCGCGTAATTTCGGCCACCGATATTATTGCGCGGCTGCAACCCCAGCTCGCGCGCGTATCGGGGATACAGCTTTTTCTGCAGCCGCTGCAGGACTTGTCAGTTGCAGACCGCGTGAGCCGGACGCAGTTCCAATATTCACTTGAAGACCCGAACCAGGAAGAGCTTGCGACTTACACGCGCAAGATGGTCGAGGAAATGAGCAAGCAGCCCGAACTGCGCGACGTAGCGAGCGACCTGCAGGATCAGGGCCTGGGCTCGCAGTTGGTGATTGATCGCGATACCGCTTCACGACTGGGCATCGCGGTCGCGGACATCGACAACACGCTCTACGACGCGTTTGGTCAACGGCAGATTTCAACCATCTTTACGCAGTTGAATCAGTATCACGTGGTGATGGAGGTTGGGCCGACCTTTCAGACCGATCCTGCAACACTGGCGCATCTCTATGTGAAGTCAGCTAACGGAACCCAGGTGCCCTTGAGCAATCTCGCGCATTGGGAGCAGACTCGAGCGCAGCTGGCGATCGGGCATCAGGGACAGTTCCCTGCAACAGTCATCAGCTTCAACGTTGCACCAGGAAAAGCGCTTGGTGACGCGGTGCTGGCGACGCAACGCGTAGAGCGAGCGATTCATCTTCCGGCCAGCATCAACGGGACATTCCAGGGAACAGCAGCTGCATTTCAGGCATCGCTCGCAAATGAGCCAATCCTGATTCTCGCGGCATTGATCACGGTGTATATCGTGCTGGGCGTACTGTATGAGAGCTACGTGCATCCCATCACGATTATCTCGACACTGCCTTCAGCGGGCGTGGGTGCGATTCTTGCGTTGATGGTGACGCATACAGCGTTTGGTGTAATCGCGCTGATTGGCGTCATATTGCTGATCGGCATAGTTAAGAAGAACGCCATCATGATGATCGACTTTGCGCTGGAAGCCGAACGTGTTGAGAACAAGAGCCCGGATGAGGCGATCTTCCAGGCATGCCTGCTGCGATTCAGGCCGATCATGATGACCACGATGGCTGCCCTGCTCGGCGGGCTGCCACTTGCGCTGGGTTCGGGCGTAGGGTCGGAGCTGCGACGTCCGCTTGGTATTACGATCGTTGGCGGACTGCTGGTTTCGCAGTTGCTGACGCTGTACACAACGCCTGTGATCTATCTTTACTTCGCGCGATTTGCGAAGCGCATGGGCGGGAAGCGCAAGTCGCAGCTTGTCGACGCGCAGCTGCATCCCGTGAGCGGAGATTAGTCTCATGCATCTTTCCGCGCCATTCATTCGACGTCCAGTAGCAACTACGCTCATGAGCCTGGCGATGCTGCTGGCGGGTGCGGTGGCGTATTCACTGCTGCCGGTAGCTTCACTGCCTGAGGTGGATCTGCCGACGATCTCGGTAAGTGCAGGCCTCCCGGGAGCGAGTCCGGAAACAATGGCGTCCAATGTGGCGACGCCGCTGGAGCGGCAGTTTGGACGCATCGCGGGCGTAACGCAGATGACCTCGTCCAGTTCGCTGGGCTCAGCATCGGTGACGCTGCAGTTTGATATGAGCCGCGATATCAATGCTGCCGCGCGTGACGTGCAGGCGGCGATCAATGCGGCACGTAGTCAGCTTCCTTCGTATCTGCCACAGAACCCGAGTTATCGCAAAACCAATCCGGCGGATGCGCCGATCTTGATTCTGACGATGACTTCGGATGTGCTTACCAAGCCGCAGCTTTACGACATTGCCGACTCGATTCTTGCGCAGAAGATGTCGCAGATCGAGGGTATCGGCCAGGTCTTTGTCGGCGGCAGTGCAAGCCCTGCGGTGCGCGTCGAACTCAATCCAATGCAGCTAAGTGCTTACGGCGTGGGCCTCGAATCGGTGCGCACAACGCTGGCGAATGCAAATGCGAATAGGCCAAAGGGAAGCTTTCAGGACAAGGACAATCGCTGGCTCATCAGCGATAACGATCAGATGTTCAAGTCGCACGAATATTCGCCGCTTATCGCGGGTTATAACACCGCGACTGGCGCGCCGGTGCGTGTGGCGGATCTTGGCGAAGTGAAGGACAGCGTTGCGGACATACACACCGCGGGCCTGGGGGGAGTTAACAAAGGACCAGGGTCGCAGATGAAGCCGGCAATTGTGCTGGTCGTCTTCAAAGTTCCGGGCGCGAATGTGATCAAGGCAGTGGACAACGTGCTGCGAGAACTGCCGCGGCTGCGCGCACAGAGACCGCCGACGATTCAAGTGGATGTTGCAGTGGATCGCACGGCGACGATTCGCGCCAGCGTTCGCGATGTGGAGCGGGCGCTGCTCATCAGCGTGGCACTGGTAGTGCTGGTGGTGTTTCTGTTTCTACGCGAGGTGTGGGCAACGATCATTCCGTCGATTGCGGTGCCTCTTTCGCTGGTGGGTACCTTTGGCGTGATGTACCTGCTTGACTACACGCTGGATAACCTTTCGCTGATGGCGCTGACGATCTCGACGGGCTTTGTAGTGGACGACGCGATTGTGGTGATCGAGAACATCACGCGCTATCTGGAGCAGGGTTATTCGCCGTGGGATGCGGCGATGAAAGGCTCGCGGGAGATCGGGTTTACTGTGCTCTCCATGAGCCTTTCGCTGATCGCAGTCTTTATTCCAATTTTGCTGATGGGCGGAATCATCGGCAAGCTCTTCCGCGAGTTTGCGGTAACGCTGAGCGTAGCAATCGCGGTCTCGCTGCTGGTTTCTCTGACAGCGACCCCAATGCTCTGCGCGCAGTTCCTGAAGGCGCATGACGGGCGGCGGCACGGAATCTTCTACCGCGCAAGTGAGCGCGCTTTTCAATGGCTTTCAAATGAATATTCCACCGTGCTGCGGTGGGTGCTGCGCCATCAGTGGCTGATGCTTGGAGTGACGATAGGCACCTTTCTGCTGAATGTCTATCTCTTCATTCTGGTGCCGAAGGGGCTGTTCCCGCAGCAGGATACAGGGCGTCTCGGCGGCGCAACTCGGGCTGCGCAGGATATCTCGTTTGACGCGATGAGTTCTAAGCAGCGTGATCTGGCGCAGATGGTGCTGGATGATCCGGCTGTGGCTACTGTGACTGCATTTGTGGGCGGCAATGGGCCGGGCGGCGGAAGCACCAATGTTGGCCGCATGTTTATTCAATTGAAGCCGCTGAAAGAGCGGAAGGTCTCTTCAGACGACGTGCTTAACCGGCTGCGAATGAAGCTGACCAGCGTGCCGGGAGCGACACTGTTCTTGCAGACACAACAGGAGTTTCAGACTGGAGCGCGAGGAAGCGATGCGCAGTATCAGTACACGCTCTCGGATGAAAACCTCAACGAGCTGAATACGTGGGCGCCGCAGCTGCTGCAAAAGATGCGTGAGCTGCCGGAGCTGCGCGATGTTTCGACCGATCAGCAGGATCAGGGGCTGCAGGCAAGGCTGATGATCGATCGCGATTCTGCAGCAAGGTTGGGAATTACGACGAATCAGATTGACCAGGTGTTGTATGACGCCTTTGGGCAACGCCAGGTGTCGACAATGTATACGGGACTGAATCAGTACTTTGTCGTGATGGAGGTAGCGCCGCAGTTCCAGACGAGCCCGGATTCACTGAACGGAATTTATATCAAGACGAGCGCAGGAACTACAGTGCCGCTGGCAACGATTGCGCACTTTGCGCCGACACGCACTTCCTTGCAGGTGAATCATCAGGGACAGTATCCGGCGGTGACGCTGACATTTAATCTCGCGCCGAATGTGGCGCTGGGTAATGCGGTAACTGCACTGGAAAATGCGCAGCGTGAGCTAGGTATCCCGACAACGATTCACGGGACGTTTCAGGGAACCGCACAGGCCTTTAAGGCTTCACTGGCCAATGAACCGTACCTGATTCTGGCGGCAGTTGTTGCGGTTTATATCGTGCTGGGCATTTTGTACGAGAGCCTGATTCATCCACTCACGATTCTTTCAACCTTGCCCTCAGCGGGAGTGGGTGCGATTCTTGCGCTGTTGTTGACCGGGACTGACTTGAGTGTGATTGCGCTGATCGGGATTCTGCTGTTGATTGGAATTGTGAAGAAGAACGCGATTCTGATGATCGATTTTGCGATTCAGACAGAACGCGAAGAAGGGCTGGCGCCGATAGACGCGATCTACAAAGCGTGCCAGCTGCGGTTCAGGCCGATCATGATGACGACGCTCTCGGCGATCTTTGGCGGATTGCCGCTCGCGATTGGAATGGGCGTTGGTGCAGAGCTGCGGAGACCACTGGGCATCACGATCGTCGGCGGGTTGATTGTTTCGCAGATGCTTACGCTGTTTACCACCCCAGTGGTGTACCTGTTCTTCGATAAGTTGCAGTGGCGGTTTATGCGGCTGCGACGTATCGGTGCAGAACTGGAAGAGGCGCCAGGAGGTTGAGGTTGCGCTGGCCTGAGCTTGCGCTAAGCGACGCGAGAGTTGTACTGTCGCCAGATGCGATGGCTGACGGTAGACGAGCGGCGCCTGAAGGGTCAGGCGCGCCGCAAGCAGGTACCTCGGCAGGCCCACGCAGAGTTCTACGCGAAGAAGCGCAAGACGGACGCGCTGACGCTGTTGAGGCGCTCGGCGCGAGGCCGGATGCCGGCGCTGATCAAGATCAAAAATGAGCGTATGGCAGCTTCGCCTTTTGGGTATTTCCGCGGGGCGGTGCCGGTCATGGCTGCGGATCTGGCCACGCTGCTGAATACAGGGTTGATCGTACAGCTGTGTGGTGATGCACATGTGCGCAACCTGGGCGCATATGCGGCTGAGGATGGACGTCTGATCTTTGACATCAACGATTTCGATGAGACGATTCGCGGGCCGTTCGAATGGGATCTGAAGCGAATGGCTGCGTCATTGGTGGTGGCGGGGCGTGAATCAGGGAACAGAGATAACATCTGCGAGCCTGCCGTGCTGCGTTTCATCGCCAGCTATAGCGAACGTATTCGCGCGTATGCTGTGATGCCTGTGCTGGAGATGACACGCGATCAAATCAGCCGCATCGAAGAAGTTGCCCCGGTGCACCTTGCGTTGAAAAAAGCGTTGCGCGCGACTCCGATGCATACGCTGGAGCAGCTTACCGAGATAGTGCCGGGTGGGGATACAAGGAGACCTGATGCATCACGGCGATTCAAGGAAATCAAACCGTTGCTGACACGCTTGACTGGCCCAAAGGCCGATGAGGTGGTGGCTTCGTTGAAATCGTATAGGAAGACACTGCAGCCGCAGCGACAGCATTTTTTGGCGCAGTACAGACCGGTGGACGTTTGTTTCAAAGTAGTGGGCACTGGGTCGGTGGGGTTGCGCGACTACTGCATCTATATGGAAGGCAACGGGCCGGGCGACCCACTATTTCTCCAGATCAAGGAGGAGGCGACTTCTGCATATGCGCCCTATTCGAAACAGAGTGGGGCCGCACACCGCAACTATGCGAACCAGGGGCAACGTGTTGTTGAAGGCCAGCGGCTGATTCAGACAGGCACAGACATTCTGCTGGGATGGACGCGCATCGACGGGCGCGATTACCTGGTGCGGCGGTTGAGCGATCACAAAGCTTCGATTGAGGTTGAAGACCTGAAGGGCGAAGGTCTGCTTGAGTATGCGCAGCTCTGTGGAGAGTTGCTGGCGCGTGGGCATGCGCGGTCTGGAGATGCGGCGCAGATTGCCGGATACGTGGGATCGGGTGAGGGCTTTGCGAATGCCCTTGCTCAGTTTGGCTGCAAGTACGCCGATCAGACAGAGAAAGACTGGACGGAGCTGAAGCGCACTACGGCGGAAGCTTGAGCCTCGCTTTATTTGTTTGCTGCAGCATTCATCTTCACGCGCATGCGGGCCTCGGCATCGTCCCCCCAGTATTTGCAATTGAGGCGCATGAAGACTGAGGTATACGGAATCGCCAGATTGGTTTTGAGAACGAGCACATGGAAGGTTTTGCCTGCTTCGTCAACGTTGGCGATGATCTTTTCGTGAGGCAGCGATTCAACTTTGTAGCTGTGCAGAAGGCTGGCGATCTGTGTGCGATATTGCGAGACACCGGGTGCATCCTGTTCGGGGATGAAGGGAAGTTCTGCATCCATGAAGACGTCAGGCCGGACGTGTTCAGAGCGAGAGATCGCGCCGAGCGTGAATTGGAGCACGTCACTAAAGCTGGCGTTAGTCTCAACGGTCTCCACTCCAGCTGAGGTTTGCAGTGGATAGGCTGAGTCGACCACGAGAATCCAGTTGCGATGGCCGAGCAGAGGCATCGCTTCAGCGACCTTTGCCTGCCAGGGCGGTGCGGCTGCGTGAGCTACTGAAGCGGCGAAGAGCAGAGTGAAGGCGAGGAGTTTCCGGAGCATAAGGGCGAGACCTCAGGGCTAATTCATGGTCTTAGACAGCGCGACTCATTCTACGGCATTTTCCGATTCTGAGGGATTGGCAGCAAGCAAATGATCGGCTCCCGAGGCGATAATAATGTCGCTCCGCGTGCGCTACCTACAATGAACGCATGGAAGTGAAATTTTTTGGCGGATTGAGAGCTGCCTGCAGCACGACTCCCGAGCGCGCTGCGTGGCTTGATCGCCTGCCCGGCGTGGTACGAGAACTGGAGCAGCGATGGGCCTTGACGCCGGATGCACCACTCAGTGGCGAAGAGCCGAGTTGCTCCTACGTGGCGGCCGTTCGATCTGCAGACGGGCGACCCGCAGTGCTGAAAATTGGCATGCCGCACATGGAAGCAGAGCACGAAATTCCCGGGCTGCGCTTCTGGAATGGCGATCCAACCGTGCGGCTGCTTGAGGCCGATGACGAGCTCGGAGCGATGCTCATGGAGCGTTGCGAACCAGGCACGACGCTCCGCACTCTGGCCGAGCCCGATCAGGATGGTGTGATCGCAGGCCTGCTGCGCCGCCTGTGGCGCGTGCCATCTCCACCGCACTCGTTCCGTTCCTTGTCGACGATGATGCAATTCTGGGCGAACGAGACACTGAGCCAGAGAGAACAGTGGCCTGATGAGGGACTGGTTTGCGAAGGCCTGCGACTGTTTGAAGAGTTGCCTCGCAGCACGAGCAGAGCGGTGCTGCTGGCGACAGACCTGCACGCAGGCAACGTGCTTCAGGCGGAACGCGAGCCGTGGCTAGTGATCGACCCCAAGCCGTTCGTTGGAGACCCCGCGTACGATCTCACCCAGCACTTGTTCAACTGCCGCACGAGATTGCGATTGGATCTGAACGGAACGATACGAAGGTTTGCAGATCTGGCAGAGGTGGAAGAGGCACGCGTCAGACTCTGGGCATTCGCACGCGCCGCGGCCGACCCGCGCGACGACCGGAGCAATGAAAACCGGCTGTCAATCGCACGATCTCTTGCTCCGTAATTTGCCAAAGCTATCGCGCCTAAATCTTACGTGCCCAAGTCATAGCTAACGCATTGAATTGTCGTACCAGCGCAGAACTCGCAGTGTGCGCAGTGAATTCCAGCGGCTTGCCCTGCCGACAGCGGTCTCCATCTCCAATGGTATCTTTTCTGGATGAAGAAGGTTCAGTGGCCAGCGTCCATTCTGATGACGGCGCTTCATCACGATCTCAATGGCTTCATCGACGCGGCTGTCAGGTTTGATTCCCGCATCTCGCAGATAGTCGAGTCCGCGTAAAACATCGTAGTGCCAATGCGTCGGGTATGAGAACCGGAGCCAGCGTTTGTCGATCACTTCGCCAGTTCGAAGCGAGCGAAACATGCCCCGCTCGAGCAGATAGTCTTCCGCCCGTTTGCGGGCTCTGGTCACAGCAGCTGATTTGCGCCCCGCCCGTTCGTATTCGAGCAGTCCTTCGAGCACGCAGATGGTGGTGTGGAAGGAAGAGCGCCGGCTTTTGGGTGCTTCGCAGTTCCAGCCTCCATCATCGAGCTGCTCGCCCAGCAGTTGATTGGCCAATGCGTCGTTCGGTTCCATGAAATACGAACCGATACCGAGGATTCTGCCGTTGATGCAGGGCTCCGTTTCACCGTGAAGGAAAGGCCGGTTGTTGAGCGGCTTAAACACGAGCCTCTTGTCGACCCGGTCGATCATCCTGCGCGCCTCCCTGCTGGCGGGGTCGAGGCCGAGATCCTTCAAGACGACGAGACTCCAGAGAGTAACCAGATCCCACTGCCCGCCGGGCCAGTCGCCGGTAGGAGATTGCCGCGCGAGAAGCTGGGCTCCCCAGCCTTCGGTCGCAACACGAGACCGTTCGGCCGCGATCGCCTTGGGCGCTTCATCCGCAAGATCTCTCATGACCTGCCAACGGATCGCCGGGTCAGAGTCGAGGAGCCATTGGATGTGCGCGGGCCGGGGTGCGTAATCGTGTGGACGCATCGGTCCGTTATAGCACCCGTTGCGTAAGTTTTGCCTCTTGTTCCGAGCCGATCACGAACGAGTTAACTCGGCTGGTTCGACTGCAGTCCAGGCAGCGATTCGCGATCACATTCCACAGGGGCACCTGTGTGGTACTCTTGTCCGTCGTTCAAAAGAATGAGGAGGATGGCGTGAGAAAAGGCGTGATTCTGGCGTTTGGATTGGCACTCCTGGCGGGGTGCGGAAACCAGGGCAACAAGAGCTCCAACGTTTCGGCTGAACCGAAATGGAAGGGCCTTCCGTACCGGCTTACTTTGGACACAAAAGCGAGCAAGCCGAACCCGGCCGCAATCACCATTCCGCCCGTCAACTACACAGCAAATCCTGACGCGCTGGAGACAAGAGCCATCCTCGTCTTACGCTTCGCTGGTCCAGCAGCAGCGGACACGGATTCGGTCAACCACCTCATTATTGGCACTCCGATGGATATCCGCGGAGAACAGGGAGCCATTCCCGCGGACTATCTGGACAAGGCAGGCAAAGGTCTGTCGGACTATCTCGTAGCGCACTGCGTTCAGGGAAACGTGAAGATCTCGATGGCGCTTGCCAGATCGTCGGTGAAACCCCAGGCCCAGGATGCGGAAGTGGATGCCAAGCGCCTGTCCGACTGGCTGCCGTTCGAGATCGTCTTCAAGAAGCCTCATTTGAAATGCTAGCGAGATAAGCCTGCAACTTTGCAGGCTAGACCGCCCTGTTTCCCAAAATGCCTTGCGGATAAAATCGAATTGCGGGCGGATCACCCGCACTCGGACAGAACGAACGTCTCTGAACTCTAAGGCGAGCCGAGGAAGGATAGCCGACAAACCAGAAGTCAACGGCGACTGCCGCCTGTCCCGTCGTGTGGCCCTAAGCTCTACGACAGAACGGTGACCGGCGTTATAACTACAGAGAGCAATTGTCTGCGAAGTACGACGGAGAAACGCGCATCGAAAACAGCGGTGGCAGAATCCAATAGCGGGACTTAGACTGAGGAAGATTGTTATGGCCACGTTAGAGGTTAGTTTCCTGCAGGGTCAACTGGAAGAGCGCAAACGCCGATTGGAAGTTGCGGTTGTATCCACACCGCGAAACTCCGGCCTGACTGACCTCTTGCGCGAAGTGGATTCGGCGCTGGGCCGGGTGGCCGAAGGTACCTACGGCCTTTGCGTGGAGTGCCACGACCCGGTGGAGCGGGAACTTTTGCTCGCGGATCCGTTGGCGCGCTACTGTCTGGACCATCTGACCCAGTCTCAACGCGCCGCGCTACAGCGGGACCTCGATCTGGCTTCCAAGGTGCAGCGGAATTTATTGCCGCAAAAGGGCCTGCGCGCGGGCGGCTGGGAGACGAGCTATCATTTCGCGCCTGTCGGCGCTGTCAGCGGCGACTACTGCGACTTGATCCCGTCCGATGGGCAACTTCTCTTCCTATTGGGCGATGTCTCCGGCAAGGGCGTGGCCGCTTCCATGTTGATGGCACAGCTTCATGCCTTGTTCCGCAGCCTGACCGGCATGTCCCTGCCGCTCGGCCAAATTGTCTCCCACGTCAACCGCTTTTTCTGCGAATGTGCGCTGGCGGGACAGTACGCCACGCTGGTGTGCGGGCTGGCCAAGCCGACCGGAGAAGTAGAGATCCATAATGCCGGCCACTGCCCGGCAATCGTCTTTGGGCGCAGCGGCGTGTTCTGTATTGAACCTACCGGTTTGCCGCTGGGGATGTTCCTCGAAACGGAATTTTCCGCTACACATGTGCAACTGGAGGCCGGTGACACGCTCTTCCTTTACACAGACGGTCTTTCGGAAGCCAGCAACGAGACCTGTGAGTACGGCGTGGACCGCGTTATGGCATTCGTGGGTCAGCACGGTGCGCGGCAACCTGCCGAGTTGATAGACGCCTGCCTTGACGACGTGCGGGCGTTTACCAACGGCGTCCCAGGTTTCGACGACATCACTGTGTTGGCCGTCCGGCGCTGCGGCTAGGGTAACTCGGCGACAAGACAGTGTCCTCCAAACGCTGCGTAGTGAAGCGCGGTGGCGCCGAGTTCGCGCGCGATTTTCGTTTAATCACGCAGGCGCGATCTTACTGTATGAGAGCCGCGTTTGCAGGGGCTGTTCGTGTCACGCTAAACATCAAGTCGGTTTGAGGCTGCGACTTGACCGTACCAGTAGCCCGAATCCTTGATGGTGCGTTTCTGGTTGCGGAAGTCAGTGTAAATCAGCCCGTATCGCTCGGTGTAACCCTCAGCCCATTGGAAGTTGTCGAGTAACGTCCAGGCATGGAAGGCGCGGACCCGGGCTCCGGCGGCGATAGCGCGCGCCAGCTCCGCAAGCGTTTCGCGATACCACAGGATGCGCCGCGTATCCGGGATGCGACCATGCATCTCTTCATCCGGAGAATCCAGATAGCCACAACCGCTCTCGGTGATCTCGATGATCGGATGGTCGTAATCGCGGGTGATCTTCGTCACCAGGTCATAAATCCCGCCGGGCCACACCTCAAGACCAGCTTCTGTCAGTGGCCCTTCTGTCGGCATTGCAGCACGGAATCGCGTGTAAGGATCGCGGCCGCCCGGCGAATTGCTCTCGATCTCGGTGCCGCTGAAATTGCCTCCGCTCTGGAACTTTTCCTTGCTCGCATCAGACACTACGCGGCGTGTGTAGTAATGGAAGCCAACCCAATCCAGCGGTGCGTATAGAAGCTTTTCGTCCCCAGCCTTGAAGCCCATTACGTCCAGGGGTGGTTCGCCAACAAACGCCTCCGGATAGCGGCCGCGCATCGCTGCTTCGAGGAAGAAAACATTGTTCATCGCGTGATATCGGGCAGCGGCAGCTCGGTCGTCGTCTGAGTCAGTTTTTGGATACGCAGGCGCCATCTCATAGGCGCTGCCCACTGTCGCTTTCGAAGAGGCGCTCTTTATTGCACGGTGGGCCTCACCTTGTGCCAGCGCCAATGTGTGAGCCGCTTTCAGAAAGTCACTGAAACTCGTGCGACTGGGAGGAAACGCACCGGCGGCATAGCCCATAAAAGCGATAGCCCATGGCATATTGAAGGGCGCCCAGACTGTGATGCGATCGCCAAGATGCTTGGCGAGTATGCCCGCATAGTCTGCGAAGTAGTTAGCCAGTTCCCGGTTCGGCCAGCCTCCGCGGTCTTCCAGCGCCTGTGGAAGATCCCAGTGATACAAGGTGCACCATGGACGGATACCGGCCTCCAGCAAAGCGTCGACAAAACGGCTGTAGTGATCCAACCCCTTTATGTTTGGGGAGCCGACTCCGGTGGGCTGGATTCGAGGCCATGAAATGGAAAAACGATAGCTCTTCAGATTGAGTTGTTTGGCGAGCGAGATGTCCTGTGGGTAAAGATGGTATTGGTCGCAGGCAACGTCGCCGGTCATACCTCCCCGTACCTTTCCCTGTGTATGGGTAAATCGATCCCAGATCGACTCACCCTTGCCATCCTCGTTCCATGCACCTTCGTTCTGATAAGAAGCTGTGGCGACACCCCAAAGGAATCCCTCGGGGAAACGGGCTTCCTTAATCATCGAGTTGGGAATGGCGCCGGGAACCAGGGCAGCGGAGCTTTGCGTCGCCGCGCAGCTACGGCGTTGAGAAAGCGCAACACCTGCAACAGCAGCCAGGGAACGCACGGCAAACTGACGACGATTCATTGCGAACTCCTCGTTTCAATCAGTCTCACGCAGAAACGCGTCTTTCGACCTAACTATTGCACACGAGTCTCGAGAAATCGGTATGGCGGAAGCAATCCCGATCGGCTCTCTAACTGGCTAGAGCCTGGACTTATGAATTCAGCTGAATCGCTCCCGACAAATTGCGTTGCTTGCCGCGACGATATGCCGCGTGATACACCCGGACCTGGCAAAGGCTTGGAGGGATGAATGGCGTACATACTTTCGCTGGATCAGGGAACGACGAGTTCGCGCGCGATTTTGTTCGATAAAGCGGGGATGATTGCGGCCGTTGCGCAGCAGGAGTTTCGGCAGATTTATCCGAGGCC
>Ga0206970_10165_pt1 | contig 18574 bp, 18 predicted proteins | sample Alteio_BWOrgHeat_88_FD_152964 | JGI IMG/M metagenome (GOLD analysis project Ga0206970, IMG submission 152964) | Enriched cells from forest soil in Barre Woods Harvard Forest LTER site, Petersham, Massachusetts, United States -... | ecosystem: Environmental > Terrestrial > Soil > Temperate forest >... | reverse complement strand
CGCCGCTGGGCTTGATGACGTAGCGGTCCGGATTCTTCTTCACGAACTCGATGGCAGGATCGAAGGAGTCGAAGTCTTCGTAGGGGATGATGTTGACGCCAGCCTTCTTGAGTTCTTCCTGGCCGAAAGAGCGATCATCTTCCAGCCGATCTGTGTACTCCGTGCCGCCGATTACTGCCTTGCCTTGCGCGCGCAACGCCTGGGCCCTGGCTCCCTGCCCTAGAGTGTCATCGAAGACGATTATATCGGCCCACTTGGCATCTTTTTCCCAATCAGTGGATTTGGCAACGAAGCCATCGGCAATGTCGCGTTCTTTCTCGTTGTCGATGTAATAGCGGACGTCGTGATCTTCCTTGGCGACCTGCCAGGCGATGTCGCCGATCAGGCCCGACAGGGAGACGAAGAGAAATTTGCGTTTTTCCATGGTCGCGGATGCCGCTGCCCCCGGGCGGCGGAACGAAATGGCATTTTAGCCGCAGGGGCGAAGTGCAGTGTAACAGTTTGTTAAAAATTCACGGGGTGAAGATGGAGGTTCGGCAAGGCAACCGCTGGCCAGCCAAGGGATTCTGAGGTAGAGGGCGGTAGATCCCAACTCTCAAGATCCCAGTGATTTTAGCTCGGCCTCCGGGTACCGAGCGAAGAGATTTGGGGCTGACCTGTCCTTTCGTTCAGGTATACTGAAAACGTCGGCAGCTTAGCCCAGCGGAAACATCCCCGGCATTGTGGAAAACTCGGGGCTTTCTATTTTTACCAAGAGAGGTGCTGTTTGCGGCTAGCTTTATTGCCAGTGGAGAAGTGGGCAATCGGGAAACGGTTGCTAGGTCTGACATTAATGGGTGGGCTGGTATTCCTGACCACCAGCGCCTGCAACGCCCAAATCCTGCACAAGAAAAAGAAGGTAAACAAGTCGACGGCGCCCGATAACTCGGCCGAGCCGGACAAGATTCTCTACGCCCGGGCGCTGGAAGATATCCGCAAGGGCCACCAGGAAGTCGGCCGGCTGAGCATGCAGACGTTGATCAACACCTACCCCGACAGCGAATACCTGGCCAAGGCCAAGCTGGCCATCGCCGACTCCTACTACAAGGAAGGGGGGTAGCGCGGGCCTTACCCAGGCCATCCAAGGCTACAAGGATTTTGGGATTTTCTTCCCTTTCCTGCCCGAGGCTGCCTACGCGCAACTGCAAGTAGCCAACGCCCACTACAAGCAAATGGCGAAGCCCGATCGCGACCGCACCGAAGCTAAGGCTGCCGAAGAGGAATATCAGACATTTCTACAGAAGTTTCCGAAAGATCCGCTGGCGGACAAAGCGGCCCAGCGTCTCCGCAACGTGCAGGAGATCATCGCCGAGGGCGACTATCGGATCGGCTACTACTATTACGTGAAGGGCGACAAACGCGCCGCTGCAGCGCGACTCATCTCATTGACTCGCCGCTATCCCCTGTTCAGCAAGTCCGACAAAGCGCTATGGATGCTCGGAGATATATTCGAGAAGAGCGAGCACAAGGAGATCGCGGCCCTGTATTACGGGCAAATCATCAAGAATTATCCGTTGTCCCCGCTGGTGGGCGATGCGAAAACGCGGTTGGTCGCATACAAAGTGCCGGTACCACAAGCCGATCCGAAGGCGCTGGCATGGATGACCGCGGAACAGAACGCGCCACGGCAGCACGACAACATGATCAAGAAGCCGTTGGCGCTGGTGCGCACGGCGCCGCACGCGGAGTACATTGCGGCGGCCCGGACCGGCGAGCCGAACCTACAGCCGGAAGCGGACAATGCGTCGGCAACCGATGTTTTGACCCCGGGTAACAGGTCTCAATTGGGTGGTAGCACTGGAGCGGGGACGGGAGCCGTCGTAGAGATCGTGACGCCAGGAAGCGGTGGCACGACAACAGGTGGAGACAGCAACAGCAACGGTCAGCCGGCCGAGAGCACCCCTCCTGGCGCAGCAGGAGCTGCGGGAGATCCTAAGGCGGCGGCCACGCCACCTGCACCACCGGCTGCAGCAGACGCTGCGACCAATCCTGTGAACACCACGACAACTACCGGCGCCGGCGACGGTAAGAGCGACGCTGCCCCCGGTGATTCGAGTACTCCTTCGGGCGCAGCGCCCTCGACCAGTTCGGACACCGCCAAGCCGGCGGATAGCACGACCGGGCAAAAAGAATCCAGCAGCAAGAAAAAGAAGGGCCTCCACAAAATCGTCCCCTGGTGATGTCCGGGGCCTCGGCAGGCTGTGATTTGAATCGAATCTTGTAACCGGGCGCGGCTACCATCCGCGCCCTATTGTTTTTCACGACTCTGTTTCAGGCGTTGGCTTGACACTGGTCGCGACACTGGCCAAACGCTCCAGTGTCCGCTTCCACACACCCTTTCCTGGTTGACGTTGACGGCCCGCAGACGTGGTGCTCCAATACAAGCAAGTCTCTCCTTGCGCGACGGAGAAGCGTTGCCGCGCGGGTAGAAGCGGTTGCGCGCAGCGATCGACACCTGCGCGGCAGTTCGCACGTCGTACACGTCCGGAGGAAGTTCGGTGGCCAAGATCCTGGTTGCGGACGACAACAGCAATATCCAGAAGATGGTGGGTCTGGCGCTGAAGGACCACGGTATTGAGGTTGTGGCCGTGGGCAACGGCGAAGCTGCCGTGCGCAAGATTTCCGACATCCGCCCGGACCTGGTCCTTGCCGACGTGTTCATGCCGGTTCGCAACGGCTACGAAGTTTGCAAGTATGTGAAGGACGACCAAACGCTATCCCACATCCCGGTCATCCTCCTGGTCGGAGCCTTCGATCCGCTGGATGAGCAGGAAGCCCAGCGCGTGGGTGCTGACGGCGTGCTGAAGAAGCCCTTTGTTCCTCCGGATCCCTTGATCTCCATGGTGAAGTCTGCGCTGGTGCGCGCGGGCGTGGCGCACGCCGGATTCAATCCAGTTAAGGCCGTGCCGGAAGCCGAGGCTCCAGCACCGGCGCAAATCGCGGCGGCCCCCACGATCCCCTTACCGCCGGCGCCGATTCAGCCGGAGGAGCTGGAGTCCTTTGTTGATGAAGTGCCGGTTAAGCCGGCGGAGTTCAAGATCGACGGCGACCAACCGGTGGCGTTTGGCAGTTTGCTGGAGACGCCGGGTGCGGCCAAGGAAGAAGACGCTCCCGAACTTACAGCTGCGCCGGTGGGGCTTCGGATGGAACGCGATTTCCGGTCGGGTAAGGAAGAGGTCGAAGAAGAGGAAGAGCCCAGCAACAAAGCTTCCTGGCGCCGCGACGCGGGGGACGAGGAGTCGTTCGTGGGCGAAGGTAGCCCAGCGACCGCGGACGAAGGTAGTGGCGCGACCTCGCGTGATTTTCGGAGCGGCGGGCGGCATGAATCCTGGACGCCTACTCGCGAGAAGGAAGATATGTCCGAGCCGGTCGAGACCCTGGAGAGTGTGCCGTCGGGGATGATGGATCGCAGGGATATGCCACCGGGTCCTCCTTTCGCGGGCGAAGCTTGGGCAGCCGCGATTGATACCGAATCGAACCGCAAGACCGCGATAGCCGAAGAGGAACATCCAGCCGTACACCCGGCAGACCTTGAGAGATTGATTGGTCATTCGCCAGAGTCAGATTTGGCGTCCGCATCTGTGTCCGAACCACCAGCGACAATAGTGGTTGATGAACCGGTGGGTGCGGAACCTCCCGCGTTTGTTCCCGACGAGGCACGGCACGAGGCCGATTCGGAAAAAGAGGCGGCGCACGCCACGGTAGAACCACCAAAGCGCTCCGAGGCAGATTCCTGGTTTTCCACGCCGCCACCGAACCCATGGGAAGCCGAAGCGCAAAAAGTGAGCCACATGGCGTCCACTTGGCATTCTCAGGTTGCGCCTCCCGTGAATGAGGGCGGCGTGCGCGGGGATGTATCGTTTGAGCCCACGACAGCGCCCGATGAGATCGAAGTAGTCTCTGGACCGAATTCCCAATTCGTCGCGGCCGCTGCAGAAACCGTTCGCGAAGAAGCTTCCCAGGCCGTCGAGCAGGTCGAGCGGCAGCTAGAAGTGAACTCGAATTCGCCGGCAGCCCGCGATGCGGTACATGACGCCGCAGCGCATCTGGATATGGATGCAGTCGTTGCCAAGGTCCTGGCGCGCTTGAGCCCTGGCCTGCTTCACGACGCAACGCGCGACATTCTGAAGCCGGTCGTTGAAGCGGTGGTCCGCGAGGAGCTAAACTCCCGCAAATCGTAGTTCGCTCTGTCGCTGCCAAAAGAACGGCGCGAATCTCTTAGCAGAAAAACAGCCAAAGAATGCAATTACTGGCGCCGAATTGACGCCGCTGCTTTGCCCCTCGTATAGTCAAAGTTCAACCAAAACACGAAGCAGCGCAGGCTTGGATTGCGCCGCAAAACCACAGGGAGCATCGCGCCGGATGGCTCGCGAAATCGCCAAAGCATACGAACCGCAACAGATCGAACCCCATTGGGCTGAGTACTGGGTGAAAGAGGGCCTGTTCCGAGCAGACCCCGATGCCTCCGGTCCCGTTTTTTCCATCGTTATCCCCCCGCCCAACGTCACCGGATCGCTGCACATCGGGCACATGCTGGATCATACCGAGATCGATATCCTGACCCGATGGCACCGCATGCGCGGTTTCAACACGCTGTTCCTTCCGGGGATGGACCATGCGGGCATTTCGACGCAGCGGGTGGTGGTGCGCCTGCTCGCCGATCAGGGAATCGATTACCGTTCCCTGGGGCGTGAGGAGTTCGAATGCCGCGTCTGGGAGTGGAAGGAAGAGAGCGGCGGAACGATCACGCGTCAGATGAGGCAGATCGGCGACAGTTGCGACTGGTCCCGCGAGCAATTCACGCTATCCCCAGAACTATCGAAGGTGGTGCGCGAAGTTTTCGTGCGGCTGTACGAAGAAGGCTTGATCTATCGCGACAAGCGGATGACCAACTGGTGCCCCGTGTGCCTCACGGTGCTCAGTGACCTCGAAGTCATCCACGAGGAGCGCGCCGGACATTTGTGGCATATCAAGTATCCGGTGGCAGGTAGCCGGGAATTTCTTGAGGTGGCAACCACGCGCCCAGAAACGATGTTGGGCGATACAGCCATCGCCGTCCACCCGGATGACGAGCGCTACAAGCATCTGGTTGGCCGGAGCGCGATTCTGCCTTTGCTCAACCGTGAAATCGCCATCATTGCCGACACGATGGTCGATCGCGAGTTTGGCACCGGGGCGGTGAAAATCACCCCGGCGCACGACCCCAACGATTTCGAAGCGGGACGCCGACACAATCTGCCCGAGATCGACGTGATGACCGACGACGGACACATGAGTGCCGCGGCGGGCGCGTACGCGGGGATGGAGCGATTTGCGGCGCGCAAGAAGATCGTCGAGGACCTGAAGGCACTCAGGCTTCTCGAGAAGATCACCGACCACACTCACGCCATCGGCCTGTGCGAGCGTAGCAAGACCATCGTCGAGCCGCGCGTGTCCACGCAATGGTTCTGCAAGATGAAGCCGTTGGCAGAGCCGGCGATCGCAGCTGTCGAGCGAAACGAGATTCGCATTGTCCCGGACAACCGGCGCGAAGAGTACTTCAACTGGATGCGCAACATCCGGGATTGGACGTTATCGCGCCAACTGTGGTGGGGCCACCGGATTCCCGCGTGGTACTGCAAGGAAAACAACCACGTTACCGTGGCCAAAGATCCGCCGACGAAGTGCGGCACGTGCGGTTCGACCAACCTAATCCAAGACCCCGATGTACTCGACACGTGGTTCAGCTCGGGCCTGTGGCCGTTTTCCACTCTCGGGTGGCCCGAGGAAACGGCCGACTTCAAAACCTACTATCCGACCAGTCTGCTGATCACCGGCTACGACATCCTGTTTTTCTGGGTGGCACGGATGATCATGCTGGGAATGCGGATGACCGGCAAAGTGCCGTTTCGCGCTGTGTATTTGCACTCACTGGTTCGCACGGGCAGCGGCGAGAAGATGTCAAAGTCTAAGGGCACTGGGCTCGATCCCGTGAAGCTGAATCAACAGTACGGGACGGACGCTATGCGCTTTTGCCTAGCGTCGATGGCCGCGCCCGGCACCGACATCATTCTGTCCGATGACCGCCTGTCCAGCTCGCGCAATTTTGCCAACAAGATCTGGAACGCCGCGCGCTTTTTGTTCGTCAACCTGGACAAATTCGAACAGGGCGGCGCAACGCTGGACGAGCTAGCCGCGCCCGTCGTCAGGGAACAAGCGCCCTTCGCCTTCAAGGGCAGCGTGCCACTGATCGACGAATGGATCTTCGAGAAGCTGGCGGCTACGACCGGCACAGTGAACGCCGCGCTGGCCAACTATCGCTTCCACGAGGCAGCCCAGGTGATCTACCAATTTTTCTGGGGCGACTTCTGCGACTGGTACATCGAGTGGATCAAGCCCGACCTGCAAAACGCCGACCGCGAGCGGGCCACGGTGGCGTGGAAGAATTTGTTCGCGGTGTTTGAAGGCGCGTTGCGCCTGCTGCATCCGTTCATGCCGTTCATCACGGAGGAACTGTGGTGGCAACTGCCGCAGCGCGCGGCTGACAAATCCATTGCGCTGATGCCCTACCCCGACGAGGAACTGAAGACCGGCGACCAATCTCGCGTGAACGAATTCGCGCTGGTGCAAGACGTCATCAAGGAGCTCCGCAACATTCGCGGGGAGATGAAGCTCGACCCCAAAAAGAAGGTTGCCGCCGAATTCTACAGCTCCTACGAATACATGCGCGGAACGATCCAACGTAATCAGGACGGAATCCAGCGACTGGCGATCCTGTCCGACCTGAAGGTCACTCCCGAGCGGCTGCCGCAGGCCGGCGGAGCGATGCGCTCGACCGCGCAATTCGATCTCCGCATCGTCTATTCAGATACCGTGGACGTGGCCGCCGAAATCGTCCGCCTGCGCAAAGAGATCGAGCGCATCGAGAAAGACATCGCTTCGAAGGAAAGACAACTTGGTGACGAAACCTTCCGCAGCCGTGCGCCGGAGAAAATCATCCAGGGAATGGAAGCGACTCTCGCGGAACGCCGCATTGAACTGAAGAAGGTAACCGAGCGACTGGCACAACTGGAAAGAGGGTCGTAGGTCCGCGGGAACTCCGCGATTACTTCGAGGCTCGAACTGGGTAACAACAACCTTGCCGAAATCATGAACTGGAACTCCGCCGCCATCCTCAATCTCGCACGCCGTGCGCTGGAGGAAGACATCGGCACGGGCGACGCCACTGTCCTCGCCGCCGTTCCGGCCGCCGCCTCCGCCCGCGCGCGGATTATCGCTCGCTCTCCACAAGTCTGCGCCGGTCTGCCACTCGTCGAGCGCGTGTTTCGAGAGCTTGATCCTATGATTGACATCGAATTCCTCGCTCAAGACGGCGACTGCGTCGAGAAACGCCGCGACCTGATCCGCTGCCGCGGCCGCGCCAGAGCCATCCTCACCGGCGAACGTACCGCTCTGAATTTCCTCGCCCATCTGAGCGGAATCGCTACAATGACGCGCCGCTTCGTCGACCGTCTGGCCGGAACCAATGCCCGAATTCGAGACACCCGGAAAACGACGCCTGGATTGCGCGCCTTGGAAAAGTATGCCGTGCGCATGGGCGGGGGCGTGAATCACCGCTTCGGTCTGTACGACGCAATCCTGCTGAAGGAAAATCACATCGCGCTGGCCGGTGGCGTGCGCGCCGCCATGGATACGGCACACGCGTATGCATCGCTGCATACGACGCCGCGCGAAATGACCGCTTACGAAGCCGCGGGCGCGCCCCCACGATCACAAGGACATGACTTCCCTAACTGTCCAGATCGAGGTACGCAACGAGCAGGAACTCCACGAAGCCCTCGAAGCCGGCGCGCAAGCCGTGCTGCTCGACAACATGACGTTTGAGGAAGCGCGCCACTGCGTGGAGATGGCCCGCGGCATCAACAAGAATTGCGTCATAGAGATTTCCGGCGGGATCACGCTGGATAACGCCCGCGCCTATGCGGAAACCGGCGCCGATTTTCTCTCTTCCGGATCGCTCACCCACTCCGCGCCCGCAGCGGACCTCAGCCTGCTTGTCGACAGCATCGAGGACAAGTAAGCTTACGGCGCCTGCGCGAGCCGTGGCCATTGCTGTTGCCTCGCAATCCATGCAGGGACCAACAATCGTGGCGCGACGCACCAAGGCACAATCCGAAACCCTGCCGGGAACCACCGACCGACGGCTCGCCACACTTGCTACGCTGCTGGCGGAGAACGCCACCATCGTCGTAAGCGGGGCGCGCATCGCTAGAGAAATTGGCGTGTCGCGCTCGACGGTCTGGCGCTGGATCAACCGGCTGCGTGAACTCGGTGTTCGTGTCAAAGGCCAGCAGCACACCGGCTACTTCCTGGAAAAAGTCCCTGACATTCTCACGCCGGACATGCTTCGCCAGCGCCTGAAAGGCAGCCTGTTCGGTAAGCGCATCTACCACTTTTTCAAAGTTGATTCGACCAATCGCGTAGCTTTGGAGCTGGGCCACACCGGCGAACCCGAAGGCGCCGTGGTCATCGCGGAAGAGCAGACCGCCGGGCGAGGCCGCGCAGGCCGCGCATGGCACTCGGAGCGAGCGTCGGGGATCTACGTGACCGTTCTGCTGCGCCCGCCGTTGGCGCCCGTCCAGGCGCCGCTGCTGACCATGATGGCCGGCCTCGCAGCCCACGCCGCGATCCAGGCGCAGACGGCTGCAGCCGTAGACCTGAAATGGCCTAACGACCTACTGGTCGGCGGAAAAAAAGTCGGCGGCATCCTCACCGAAATGCATGCCGAGCCCGCGCAAATCCGATTCGTGATTGTTGGCATGGGCTTGAACGTAAACCAGGAGCAATTCCCTGCCGAACTCGGCGCCATCGCCACTTCGCTGCGAGTTGCAGCCGGACGCCCGGTTTCCCGCCTCGAACTCCTGGTCCGATTGCTGCGCGAATTCGAGAGCAGCTACAATCGATTCCTGGCGGAAGGTCCGGCCAGCGTTGTCGATCGCTTCGCCGCTACTTCGAGCTACGCCCAGGGCAAGCGCGTTCGAGTGACCAACGGCAGAGACACCTTCACAGGCGTCACCGCGGGCCTCGCACCTGAGGGCTTGCTCTTGGTCAAGCGCGATACCGGCCAAACCGTGACAGTGATCGCTGGCGACGTCACCGAGGAAAAAATTGCCGAAGCGAAGAAATCCTGAAATGACTAGACAGCGCACGCCGCAGAATCCAGCTCGCGGCAATCGTTCTTCGGACGCCCACAAATGCTACTGACCATCGACGTCGGCAACACCAACACCGTCCTGGGCGTCTTTCGCGGCGAAGAACTGATCGCCAACTGGCGACTGACCACCGCGCGCCTGCAAACCGTAGACGAGTACGGCGTGCTTACCCGTAATCTGTTCACCCTCGCGGGACTCGACCCCTCTGCGATCGGCGGTGTGATCGTCAGCTCCGTGGTGCCGCCGATGAACTGGACCCTAGGCGAAATGTCCCGCATCTATTTCGGCCGCAAGGCGCTCTTCGTCGAAATGGGAGTCAAGACCGGAATGGCAGTGCTGGTCGACAATCCTCTGGAAGTAGGCGCCGACCGTATCGTCAACGGAGTCGCTGCATTCCACAAATACGGCGGCCCCTGCATCGTCGTGGACTTCGGCACGGCCATCACTTTCGACGTTATCTCCGCTCGCGGCGAATATATGGGCGGGGTGATCGCTCCGGGTGTGGGCATCGCATCGGAAGCTCTCTTCGCGCGCGCCGCACGCCTCCCCCGCGTGGAAATCAAAGATCCTGGCAAAGTAATCGGAACCAATACGATCACGCACATGCAGGCCGGCCTGTACTATGGCGCGATCGACATGTGCGACGGCATGCTGGCGCGCATCAAGAAAGAGCTGGGCACCGACGCCACCGTCGTCGCCACCGGCGGCCAAGCCAAGCTCGTCGCGCGCGGCTCAAAGCAAATTCAGCACACCGACGAATTTCTGACGCTCGTGGGTCTCCGCGTCATCTGGGAGAAAAATCAAGCGGCGGACGCGGGCAACGCCGCCGGCGTGTCGCGGGCCCCCGCACCAATCAAGAAAGCGCAAAGATAGGCCGCGGATCGCGCGCCGAATCGCCCGCCCATGGCTCCTGACATCGACAACTGGAACTACTTCAATTATTTCACCGAGATCGAAGAATATTTCTGGAAAAAGAGAGGCGCACACTTGCTGGTCTCGCCGCTCGACTGGGCCATCATGGAAACCTGGCACAACGCGGGCATTCCGCTGGAAGCCGCCCTGAAAGGCATCGATTGCGCCTTCGAGAGCCACTCGCGCTCGCGGCGCAGCGCCGGCAAGCCGCTCAAGAGCCTCGCCTACTGCACCGACGCGGTCCTCGATGCGGCCCAGGAAAGCCAGGAAGCCGCCGCAGGCGCTGCGCCCAGCAAGCAGCGAGCCTCTGCCGCCGAGGCATTCTCTCGCGACGAGGTTCGCGCCTATTTCACAAAGAATGCCACTCAGGTTCAGGCCGCTGCGGACCGTCGCCGCGCCACGCAACCTGACCTCGCCGCCCGCCTCGCCGAAATCGCCAAATCCCTGGAATCTAATTTGGTGTTACTCGACATTCCGGGTACGCTGGATCTGGAAGATATCGAGAGGCGTCTGACGGTACTCGACGAGAAGGTGCAAGCGGCGCTGACCGGCGCCGCCAGCGAAGACCTGATGTTGCGCCTCCGCCGCGAAGTCGACGGGCAGCTCACAACGTACCGGCGCAAGATGAAAGCTGAGCAACTCGCTTTGATCGAGCGGCAATACCTGCAGAAGCGCTTGCTCGATGAGTTCAGGCTTCCGCGGCTCAGCCTGTTTTACTTTTCCTAAGGCGGCTTCTTTTCTTTCCACGCGAAATGTCGCAGAATGGATCGCATTTCTATGTCTGATGAGTTACTATTATCGATCGAGAAGCTTGTTTACGGTGGTGACGGCTTGGCCCATGCCGATGGCAGCACGGTTCTTGTCCCCTACGTCTTGCCCGGGGAACAGGTGCGCGCCAACATCAAGGCGAAAAAGAAGAAGCTGACTTGGGCGAGGCTCGTCGAAGTCAGTTCCCCTTCCCCCGAGCGCGTCAAGGCGCCGTGCCCGCACTTCGAGACTTGCGGCGGCTGCCACTACCAGCACATCGGCGCAGCCGAACAATTGCGCCTGAAGAAAGAGATCCTGCGCGAGACGTTGTCCCGCCTCGGCGGCATTTCCTGGGACGGGCCAATTCAAGAGCACTCCGCCGAACCCTACGGTTATCGCAACCGCGCCCAGTGGGCCGTCCGCGAAGCCAAACCTCGCGCCATCGGCTATTTCTTGCCCGAAAGCTCACTGATCGTGCCCATCGATCGGTGTCCGGTGCTTTCGCCGGCGCTCACGAAAACCTTCGAGCAGTTGCAAAACATGACGCGCTCTGGCGTGCTTCCAGAGCACGTTCTGGAGATCGAGGCTTTCGCCGACTCCAGGGACGAAAAGATCGCGCTCAACGTCGCCTTCCAACGTTTCTCGAAGCCCGCGGCCGATATCGCCACCACCTTGCGCGGCGCGCTCCCGCAAATCGAAAGCCTGCTTCTGCTCGATCAAAGCAAAGATCGCTTTGAACTTTCTGGGCCCGGATATCTCGTCCATGAAGCGGCTGGCTTCACCTTCCGCGTGAGTCATTTGTCGTTCTTCCAGGTCAACCGCTTCCTGATCGAAGATTTGCTGCGCACCATGACGGCCGGTGCCAAAGGAGACCTGGCGCTCGATCTCTACTCCGGCGTCGGCTTTTTCACCCTGCCTCTGGCTCGCAACTTCAAGAGAGTCGTCGCCGTCGATGCCAACCTGGCCGCCACCCGCGATCTGTATGCAAATGCAGAAATCGCCGGTGTCACGATCACATCACACAACGAACATGCTGAGGAATTTCTGCGCAAGCCGCAGGAAAGCCCCGATTTTGTCTCGCTCGATCCCCCGCGGGCCGGGCTCGGCGTTGAAGCGGCCGCAAAATTGGCCGAACTCGGCTCACCGGAAATCGTTTATCTTTCTTGTGATCCCGCGACTCTGGCCCGCGATCTGGCCGTGCTTACCGGTACTTCCAGAAAAGGCGCCGCACCGGTCGCCGACGCGGATCGCCCGAACGCGCATCGCTACGACATCACCGAAGTCCACCTGTTCGATCTCTTCCCGCAAACCTTCCACATCGAAACTCTGGTGCGGCTGAGACGTGCTCCGTGAAGTTGCCGGCCGTAGCAATCGCCGCGGCATTCACCTGCGGTATTGCCCTCGGCCTGTGCCCGCTCGTTGAAAGCTCGGCCACATCACGCATCTTTCTTATAGCTGGGTTCAGCGTGGCCGCCTGCATGCTGGCTGCAGGAATCCTGCTGGCCGTATTGCGCCAGCTGATTCCCGCAAGCGCTGTGTCTCTATTGTCCTGGGGTCTGCTCGGCGTCTTGAGCGCCGGAATCGCGCGGCAACCTTCCTCGACGTAGGCCAAGGCGACTCCATCTTCGTGGTCTCGCCGCAAGGACAGACCCTGCTGATCGACGCCGGCGGCGCCTTCCACGGTTTCCCGGGTCGCGAGGAACACGGTGGAATCGATCGCGGTGAAGACGCCGTATCTCCCTACCTCTGGTCTCGCGGCTACAAAAAATTCGATGTAGTCGCGCTCACCCACGCACACCAGGATCATCTCGCGGGTTGACTGCAATCCTGAACAATTTCCGAGTCGGCCGCCTGTGGATCGGCCGCGAAGTAACATCACCCGCACTCGCCAGCTTGGAATCCCTGGCACGCACAAAACACATTCCGGTCGAACACGAAAGTGCCGGCCAGAAATTCGCCTGGAGCGGCGCCGAAGCCGAATTACTCTGGCCCGCACTTCCCTCAACCGATTCCCCGCCAACCACAAGGGATCGATCCACAAAAAACTCTGCCAAGAACAACGATTCTTTGGTCCTCCGCCTGCGTTGCGGCAAGAGGACACTTCTCCTCCCCGGCGATGCCGAGAAGGAAGCCGAACGCGCGATGCTCTCAGAAAACGGCGAGCAAGACCTGCAAGCCGACGTACTAAAGATCGGCCATCACGGCAGCAAAATTCCATCACGCCGGAGTTCCTCGGGGCCGGCCGGCCACAATTGGGTGTCATCCCCGCAGGTTAAGAAAATCCCTACGGCCATCCCAGCCTTGCGCTGCTGGAGCGCCTGGAATCCGCGGGCGTCCGCATCGTGCGCACCGATCGCGACGGCGCAATCACGATCCGGACAGATGGAGACAAGATCGAAGTCGCGTGCTTCGTAGCGTGCCCACAGCCTGCAACTCGCGAAGCTCTAAGCCAGTGGCATTCGCAAGCGCCAGATCACGAGCAAAAGAACCAGCAGCAGTAAGAACCCGATCACCGCCCGATACTCCCGATTCCTCTTGTACTGCGCCAAAGAAAACGACCCGGGAGTTGCGCCTGAACTGGAGCCCCCCCGCCGGCGTAAGTCGAGGCAAGAAAAGCGGCACGCCATTCGCATATTCATCAAACGCCGAACCAAACTGCGCCCGCAACTCCCCTTCTTCCCGCCGCATCACAATCGAATAAAACAAAGCAAAATACCCACACAGAATCACCGCAGAAATCCAGGAGTACGTAGCCACACCAGCACCAATCGTCAAAATCGCACTACCCAAGTACAAAGGATTTCTCGTATAAGCGTACGGCCCCGACCTGGTCAGCATTTCCTGCTTATGCAAATGCCCCGCTGCCAGCGCCCGCACCAGCAATCCCACCGCTCCCACCAAAGCCCCCGCAAGAATGCTCCGAGGCGTCGGCCGAGCCACCGCCAGCACCACAATCGCAAGCGGATACCCCAATCGCACACGCCATCGTGAAAAAAACGCCGCCGCGCTCACGCCGTGATACCCAATCGCCGCCTAACCGCCGCAAACACCGACGCTACATCGATCGCCAGCATCGAAGGATCCGTCTGATCGTTGCGCGAGTGTGTCCGAGTCGCATTCGCGGCCCGCAACACGATGTCGTCACCAAAATGCCCGGCAAGAACCTCGCCCGCGCAGCGCTCACCCCGCAAAGTCGCAGGCCGCACGTGATAGGGCCCATTTCGTGTTGGATCGGTCGGACCAAACAACGCCACCGCCGGCGTCCCCAATGCAATCGCCAGATGCAACGGCCCCGTATCCCCGCCGACGATACACACCGCGCCGCGCAGCAACGCCATCAATTTCCCCAACTCGCCGTCATACAACAGGGGGTCCGCATCCCCGCTCGCCGCGCGCACCGCTTCCGCCAAATCATTTTCGCCGGGCCCGTAGTTTACAACGCACCGCAAACCGAACGACTCCCGAATCTCCCGGCACAACGCCCCGAATCGAGCCGCTGGCCAACACTTCGAACGCCAGCCACCGCCGGGACTAATCACCGCGTAACGTTCGACACCGCACCGCTGCAATTGCAACCGCACCGCAGCCTCATTCTCCGCCGAAACACTCAGCGCGAAATCCGCGGCCACCCCATGTGCCCCCGCCCGAACCGACAATTCCCCATTCTGCTCCGCGATATGAGTCGTCTCCGGTTTCACCCGTTCGCTGTACAAAAGCGGCACGCCCCACTCACGAATCGTGTGCGAAGAAAACCCGATCCGCCGCTTCACACCGCCAAAAAACGGCAAAGCCGCCGACTTCCACAATCCCTGATAGTCAATCGCCGCATCCCACTGGCCCGCCCGCACCTGCCGAATCGCGCCGCGAAGCGAACTCGGAGATCGCGTCTCGATATTCCGCAATTCCGACGCCAGCCCGCTGCTCTTCACCAGCACGTTCCACCGCGGATGCGTCAACCACACGATCTCCGCCGCCGGATACGCGTCGCGCAAAGCCGCCACTGCCGGAAATGTGTGCACGATGTCGCCAAGCGAGCCCAGGCGCAAAACCAGAAAGCGCGGCTCAGGCATGCGGTCCTTTGCGAACCGCATCGAGAAAACCCCGCGTCGAGTGATCCTTGGGATCGCCAACAATCGCAACGCGAATCCCCAATCGCGCCGCCGTCGCCCGCTCCGGCACGGTGTCCGCCGAGTAGTCTGTCCCTTTCGCGTGCACGTCCGGCCGCAGAAACTCCAGTAGCCCCTCGACATTCGGATCACCGAACACCACCACGTAGTCCACCATTCGAAGCGCTGCGACCAACTCCGCCCGCGCCCGCTCCGCAAGAATCGGCCGCCCGGGCCCTTTCAATCCACAAACGCTGGCGTCGCTATTCACTGCCACGACCAGCACGTCGCCCTCTCGACGCGCTCCCTCCAGATAACGCACATGTCCCACATGCAGCGTATCGAAGCACCCATTCGCAAACACCACGCGCTCTCCGCGACCCTTCGCCTCCGCCAGGCGCCGCTGCAATTCCTCCCGACTCACGATTTTGGTTTGCGCTTCACGCATCCCTCAGGAACCCGCTCCCGCCGCTTCTCGGCGGATGGTCTCGAGCAATTCCTCCCGCGACACCGTAGCCGTTCCGCGCTTCATCACCACCAATCCTCCCGCAATGTTCGCGATGTGCGCCGCCTCCAACGGAGGCGCCCCTGCCGCCATTGCCAGCGTGAACGCCGCCAGCACCGTATCCCCAGCCCCAGTCACGTCCACCGCCTGGGCGCTTCCGTGTACCGCAATCCGCGTCAAGTTCCCCGCCTCCTCGAACAACGCCATCCCATCGCGCCCCCGCGTCACCAGCAGGGCGCCCAGCTTCATCGACGCGCGCGTCGCCCGACCGCATCGCCCCAACTCCGCAACATCCTGCCCGATCGAAGTGTGATGCAACGCCTCCAGCTCCGCTTCATTGGGCGTCGCCGCCGTGATGCCCGACTTCGCGTATCCGTTCAAGTTGTATCGCGCATCCAGAGTCACCGGAACCTGTTTCCGCTTCTCCGTCGATGCCCGCACCAATTCCGGCGTAGCCACTCCAAATCCATAGTCCGAAACCGCCATTGCATCCGCCGCCCGCAGTTTCGTCATCACCAAATTCTCAATCTTCTTCCGCGCCGCCTCGGGCAACGCCGCGCCCGGCTCATAGTCCACGCGCAAAACCTGCTGCCCCACCGTATGCGCCCAACCTGCTAGAAATCTCGTCTTCGTCGGCGTAGTCCACCCCTTCACACGCACCACGCCCGAAGTATCAACTCGCTTCTCTTTGAAATAGGCAACCAGCGCATCGCCCGTCGAATCCGCGCCCACCGCGGTAATCACAGTTACTCGTGCGCCTAACGCTGCAAGATTGTTCGCCGCGTTCGCCCCGCCGCCCGGCACCATCTGCGTCTCGCGATGCCGCAAAATCAAGACCGGCGCCTCCCGCGAAACCCGCGAAATCTCTCCGAACCGAAACTCATCCGCAACGAAATCCCCCAGCAGCACCACCGTCTTGCTGGAAAAACGTTCGACGTACTCCGCCAGCGACACCAAATCGACCGAACTGGATCCTTCGCCGTCGTGCACTCGAGCCCGCGAACGTTTCATCGCACTTCCCTCAGAATCCACTCCACCGCTCCCGCAAGATCATCGGCAACAAAATCCGGCTGCGCAGGCCACAAGCTCGCGTCCGACGCCAACTCCGTCTCCCCATACCCGGTGCGAAGCAAGATGCCGCGCGCCCCCTTCGCATGCGCCGTCTCCACATCCCCATATCGATCACCTACTACGAACGACTGGCGCAAATCGATCCCCAGCTCCCGCGCCCCCACGCTCCAACATTCCCGGCTTCGGCTTGCGGCACTCGCACTCTTCTTCCGTGGTGTGTGGGCAATAGTAAATCGCGTCCACTCGCGCTCCCGCCACCGCAAGTTGTCGCGTCATCTCGTCATGAACGTTGTGCACCAGCGACTCCGGAAAAATCCCCCGCCCGACTCCAGACTGATTCGTCACCACAATCACCGGCAATCGCGCCTCGTTCAACTTCCGAATCGCCGCCGCCGCGAAAGGAAACATACGGAATAGCTCGACGTCATTCAAGTAGCCGGCGTCTTCGCAAATCGTCCCGTCGCGATCCAGAAAAACTCCCGGCCGCATCGCGCTGTCAGGCAGGACGCACCTCCGCCGAACTCAGCCACGAACTCGCCGCGCCGGCCACCGCATCCGGCGAAACTTGCATCATGCACCGGTGATCGGTCGGGCATCGCCGCAAAAAACACGGGCTGCAGTACGGCTTCTCCTGCAAGATCGTGCATCGCGGCGTCACCGGCGCAGTCCCATCCGGATCGGTCGGCCCGAACACCGCTACCACCGGCAATCCCACCGCCGCCGCCACATGCATCGCCCCCGAATCATTCCCGATGAACAAATGACACTGGGCCAGCAACCCCGGCAAATCCGCTATCGCCGTCTTTCCCGCAAGATCGACCGGCGCATGCTTCATCGCGTTCGCGATCGCCGACGTGACTTGAGTCTCCCCCGCCGTGCCGAACAAAATCACATCCGCATCGAATTGCGCCTTCAGTCGCTCCGCCACATAGGCAAATCGCTCCGGCGGCCAGCACTTCGCCGATCCGTAGGACGCTCCCGCCCCGATCGCCACCCGTAACGCGCCTGCTCTGGGCCGAACTCCCGCCGCAAGCAGAAACTCTTCCGCTCGCTGCTTGGCTGCGGCCGTCACCGCCAGCGCAATCGATTTTTCTCCGGCCAACTTGTCAACCCACCCCGCTCGCCGCACCAGCTCCAGATAATAGAATTGTTCGTGCGCTGGAATTTCTCCCGCCCGCGGCACTCCCACCGCCTTCGTCAGCAACAGGCTGCGTCCGTCCCGCGCATAACCGATTCGCTGCGGAACGCCCGCGCGCCAAACCAGCCAAGCCGCATCAAACGCGTTCTGCAGCAACAACGCCACATCAAACTTGTCCGCGCGCAATTCGGTCGCCAGCCGCTCCCGCCCCGCCATTCCCGCATGCTCTCCGCGCGGATCGTAGCTCACCAGCCGATCGCAAATTCCCTGCTCCAGGTAAATGTCCGCCACATAGGGCCGCGCCACCACTGCAATCTCCGCATCCGGAAATCGCCCCCGCACCGCCCGCAGCGCCGGCAGCGCCATGATCGCGTCCCCCACCCAATTCGTCGCCCGAATCAATAGTTTCATGCCGCGGTTCGACGCCCGATCTTTTCCCGAATCGCCGCCATCAGCTCTTCCGGCGACTGCACTTCGATATCGATCACGCCGGCAAAAAGCGGCATAGCCAGCGCCCGGTCGTCCGAAATGTTCTGCAGGTCCTTTTCCGTCGTAATCAGTCCTCGCGCGCCAGCCTTGGTCGCGGCAGTCCGCAAAGCGCTTAAATCGCTCGTCGCGTAACGGTGATGATCCCGAAATGCTCTCGACCCAACGACTGGAATCTGCCACTTCCTCAAATCCGAGAAGAATCCATCGGGATTCCCAATCCCGCAAAACGCAAAAAATGGTCCGTCGCCAATCGCTTCCCGCGCAACCAACAAGGCGTCGCGTCCTGGCCGGAAACCCAGCAATTTCGTCTCGCAAGTGAACAACGGATATTTCTGCGCGCCCCGAAGCTGCTTCACCATTGCGCTTGTTTTCAGCG
>Ga0206970_10164_pt1 | contig 18596 bp, 17 predicted proteins | sample Alteio_BWOrgHeat_88_FD_152964 | JGI IMG/M metagenome (GOLD analysis project Ga0206970, IMG submission 152964) | Enriched cells from forest soil in Barre Woods Harvard Forest LTER site, Petersham, Massachusetts, United States -... | ecosystem: Environmental > Terrestrial > Soil > Temperate forest >... | reverse complement strand
CGATACGTGGTTCAAAGGGTCAGATCCCTGGCCTTGCCATTCACCGGAGCAACTGACCCTGCTCCGAAAACTTGAGGATCTTTTCCCGACACTCGAGTCGAACGCGAAAGTCGGCATTGGGGTGGCAACGGGCAATGACAGCGTGTTTATCACGAAGGACGCAGAGCTGGTCGAGCCTGCGCGCTTGCTCAAGCTTGCGCTGGGCAAAGACATCTGCACCGGCACGATGACATGGTCAGGTCATTTTCTAGTGGACCCCTGGAACTGTGAGGGGCTGGTGGATCTTGGCAAGTATCCGCGCCTGCGCGCCTATCTGGAGAAGCACGGGCCAGCGTTGAGGAAGCGTCATACAGCGCTCGACGGAACATGCGCTCGGAGTCTTGGGTGATGGGAAAGTTATTGTGACCGTCAACGATGGCGAACAACAGTACGACCTCACTCGCACGGCCCAGGATGAAGAGCCGGAAATAGACTTGACCAGCGATTCGCCATTTGTGTTCTCGCAGTCAGAAATTGAAACTATAGGCCTACATGCCCATTCTCGGCTACGCCTGATCGACGACTTTGTGCCCGCACAAGGTAGTCCGAAGTCCAGTGAACTCCCGCTCGTTTCCAAAATTCGTTCTTCAACTGCAGAGATCAAAGCTCTTCTGGCCGAGATCGATGACATAAAGGAAAAGACAGCTCTTCTGCCAAAGATGGTGGCTGAGCTGGAGGCAACAAAAAAACTAAGCACGGCGCAGAGCAGTGTCCACAAAGAGATTTTGGCGCACCGAACGGCCTTAGGCGAATTGACGCCGATGGTCGCAGCCTCAGGCGTAAGATCGGAAACAATAACCCGAGTTTCCGACCGTCTATCCCAGTGGACGCAGAAAATAGATACCCTGCTGGAACACAAACCCGCAATTGAACCATGGCCAACCCAGGCGGGCACACCAGATGAATTGTCGGAGTTGCGGAAGCGGGAGAAACAGGCGCTTTCGCGGATGATGGAAGGACTCGACCAACTTCGAGAGATTGTGCTTGAGCTTGATCGGAAGAAGCAGGCGGCTTCCAGCCAACGCGCTGGGCTGGAGAATCGTGCCCGCGACATCCGACAAAAGATCGAGGAGAAACAAAAAGGCGCAAGTGCCCTTGATAAACGAATCGGGGATTTAACCCAGCAGATCACGGTCCTTAAATCCTTAGTCGATCTTCGGAAGCAGCGCGACATCCGGCTAAAAAACCTTACACAGCAGCGCTCAACACTGCTTGAACGATTGCTCCAGGGACGCCAAGTGCGCACGTCCGAGCGTGAGGCTGTCGCCGAGCAGTTAAGCGAGGAGCTTGCCCCAGCAGTCCGCGTGACAATAGCACCGCTTTCGCAATATCGGGAATACGTGAGCGCGCTTTCTGCCGGGCTCCGCGGCAGTGGCCTTCGTTACAATGAGCTGGCCGACCGTATTGCCAAACTTTTCACCCCGCAAGAAATTGCACAATTAGCGGAGTCCCGGGATATCGCGACGATTTCTTCGACACTCGAAATCACCGAAGAGCGAGCTCTGCGGGTGTGTGATGCCCTGCGATCTGATTCTGCAAGTACCTTGTTCACGATTGCGGTTGAAGACGACGTGCAGGTTGAGTTGATGGACGGTGCGGATTACAAGGGCATTGACTTCTTATCCATGGGGCAGAGGTGCACGACGATACTGCCGGTCATCCTGAGCCATAAGGAGCGAATTATAATTCTGGACCAGCCAGAAGATCATCTCGACAATGCGTTTGTCGTGGGCACGCTGGTGAAGGCCGTGATCGGTAGGGCTGGCGGCGCTCAGACAATCATTGCAACCCACAACCCGAACATTCCCGTTTTGGGCGATGCCGACCGGGTCATTCATCTTGACTCCGACGGAACACGCTGCTTTGCACACGCTGCCGGCCCCGTGAACAACCGCCAAATCGTCGAAGCGATCACGACGATTATGGAAGGTGGACGCGACGCATTTAAACGGCGTTCCGAATTCTACACAAAGAACCTCGCCAATGTCACAAAGCGCTGACCATTTCCTCCGGCGTTTGAAGTCGGAAACGCAGACCGAACGGTTAGAGGCCGCCCGATACTTTGCCGCCAACGCTACTCCGAGCCATGAGGCCGCTCTGCGCGAGGCACTTACGCGAGAGAGGGTCCATTGGATTAGTGCTGCACTGAAACGCGCGCTTGCAAAGATCCTGCCGAATGCGGAATTCATCTCGGCAGAATCCTCCGTGGATAGAGATGACGTCCCGGAGCGCTTCGCGGCACAGGTCTATGCCGACGCGCTTGAAACCGCCGCTTCTGAATTGATTCATGAGGTCGAGCCCATACTTGGGACCTTGCGGCTCGCAGCCGAAGGCGAAGTCCCAAACTTCGGGGAATCCAATACCGGCAGGAATTTGGACCGGCTCGACGATTTATTGGCAGCGTTCTCTCGGCTTCGGCGTGCCGCGAGTGCCCCCAAGACAGAAGATTTCTCTCTAGATGAGGTTGTGCAGCGCTGCATTCAAGAATCTCCGGTTTCGGAGAGCATTCATATCCAAAAAGCAGGACCTCTTCAATGCATCGTGGCCGGGGACAGCGGCCTCATTGCGATGTGCCTTAATAATGGTTTGCGAAATGCTATCGAGGCTACATCGGCGTTGTCTGCCCACACTAAGAGTCCTCCGATCACCATCGCGTGGGGCCAGACCGATATTGATTACTGGGTTTCGATTGTAGACTCCGGCGTCGGATTTAAAGGCAATCTGCAGCGGGCCTTTGAGATGGGTACGACCACCAAGCAAGGCCATCTGGGCATGGGACTGGCGATTGCGAATCAAGCACTGAGCTCCATGGGCGGAACGCTCCTCCTTTTACCGAATGCGCGCGGCGTCCGTTTCGAGATGCGCTGGCCCAAGCTCGTGAGCTGAACCCATGCGCCTGCTATTCGTCGAAGACGACACGACATTTGCCAGGGAGGTGGAACCGGCGCTTGCTCGTCATTGCGACGATGTTGCATGGGTGCGCAGCCGGAATTCGGCACTTCTCGCATTAGCCAACACTTCCTTCGATCTTATAATCCTGGACCGCAAGCTGCCAACCGCCGACGACGTGCTCGATGATCACGAGGAGCACGGATGGGCGATTTTTCAATCGATCCGCGAACGTTCACCCGGGACGCCTGTCTGGTTTCTCACAGGAACGGAAGATCCCGACTTTGCCGCCGATATTAACAACGAATACGGCAAAACGGCGGACCTCCACGGGCACGGACCAGCGGAGCAGATGTATCGAGTCTTCTGGAAACGAAGAATAAGCGACTGTCTGCGGGCTGTCGCGCGCTTTGCCGAGGAACGCATAGTATTGGAAGGTATCGCCATAACTCAGCCGGCGAATCTCCAGTTGAACGCCGATGAGTGTCGAGTCCTGCGGCTGTATACAAGGCGCAATTTGGGATCGCTGGCCGTAGTTAGCTCCCTGAATGGCGGCCTGTCGAATTCTCGGGTTCTTAAGGTGTTTGTCAAAGCTGCTGATCAGCGGATACTCGCTACGGCAGCGGCCAAAGTGGCACCACTTGCTATGACGAACGACGAGGGACAACGCTATCGCAGTAACATTCTACGCCTCCGGCCGGGAGGCTTTCCACAACTGGCGGCTACGATAGACGTCGGCGCAGGCAATACAGGAGGCCTTTTTTACGGCATGGTCGGGGACGATGTGGAGAGCTTATTTGATCGGCTTGTCGCAGGCCATGCCGTCGTTCCCGATGTGCCGCCCCAACTTAGAGCCCTTTGCGCTCCTTGGTATCAGGCGCGTAGAGTGGAAACTGTTACGGTAGGTCAGATTCGCCGACGATTCATCAGTGATACCAAGCTACATGAGAAACAAGCCGAACTGGACGGAATCGACGTAACCGGCATTGAAGCACGACAGGTCTCGGCGGCGGGCTGCTGTCAGCATCGAGATCTCCACTGTGCAAATGTTGTTTTTGACGAACGTGGTCTACCGATGCTAATAGATTTTGGGGATACGGGAGCCTCGTTTGCAGCTACGGACCCAGTTACGTTGGAGTTGAGCACGATCTTCCATTCTCAACATGCGACGCTGCCCGTTGGCTGGCCGACCGAGGAAAACCTGGCGAGTTGGCACGATTTGGGCGGATTTTCCGCAGGTTGTCCATTTCCAGCTTTCATAGCGGCTTGTCGGACGTGGGCGAATGCAGAGGCGGCTTCCGTTGACGAAGTGGTGGCCGTCGCGTATTCCTATGCGGTTCGTCAGCTTAAGTACGAAGATACCAATAAAGTCTTGGCGAGAGCCCTGATCCGCTCCTGCCTTCAATATTTCGCCTGAGCACGCTTTCTCCGACTCGCCCAACTGCTCTCATAGCTAAGCGGCGATTTTAAACACGAATGCGTCCGGGAATTTCGAGCGCCGAGTCACGAGATGTCCGATTTTTCGGACCCGTCCTCCGTTTTGCGATACCATTACCTGAAGTTACCCCGAGGACGGGTGAATTAATGTCGCGACCTGCGAAATTTCAAGTTGATCCACGATTGGCTACTCTCCTGGGCGCAAGCTATCGCTCCAGTGAGCAAGCGATTCAGGAACTCGTGGACAATGCTTGGGATGCCGACTCGGAAAACGTCTGGATCTCTCTCCCTGATCTCGTCACCGCCGATCCGGTAATCGTGCGTGACGACGGAACTGGCATGACCGAACAGCAAGTGCGCAATGAGTATCTCAAGATTGCGCGAGATCGCCGGGTCACTAAAGGTGACAGTACGCCAACCAAACACCGGCGAGCAAAAGGGCGCAAGGGGATCGGAAAATTTGCGGGCTTGATGATGGCGGGGATCATGCGCCTCGACACGCGGGTGCGGGGGCAAACTACGTGCCTGACGATTCGCAAAGACGATCTTCAAGCAGGAGCCGAGCTTGAGGCACTTCCATTACTTATCGAGGCCGGCTCCTGTTCGAGCGAAGAACACGGAACGGAGATCACCCTATCGGAACTCGACCAACACTTCAATTTTCCTAGCCCCGAACGTCTGAGAGATTTGTTGGTGCTGGAGTACGGACGCGAGGAAGGATTCAGCATTAGTGTCAACGGCAACGTCATTGGTATCGAGGACGTTCGTGGGACTGCCAGCATTGCGGAAGCGGTATTACCCACGGCGGGGGCTGTCCGCGTCAGACTGCGCATTACCGAAGATCAACAAGCAGCTAAGCAGGCAGGTGTTGTGCTGCGAGTCGGCGGCAAGATTATTGGCCGCCCTTCCTATTTCGGGCTGGATCAAGCTGACGACATTCCACCCAAGATTCTGCGGCGTGTTTACGGCGAGGTCGAAGCCGATGGCCTCAGCGATGACATCACAGGCAGCGGCCTTCAGATAGTCGAAAACAGCAAGGGCTTTGCCGAAGTTGAGGCCTTTGTCCAAGCGACAGTGCGTGCTCAGTTGTTGGAGACTTGTACACGCGAGATGAATCTCGCAAAGGCGCGCCTTCAGCAGGATATTAACCGCTCCGTAGAAAAAATGCCGGAATACCGGCGGGACTTCGCGCGGAGAGCAATAGAGCGCATCATGCAGCGTTTCTACAGCGAGCCGGAGGATCGTGTCAAGCCTATCATTTCCGTGGTGCTGGATGCAATGGAACGGGATGAATACTGGCAAGTTCTCGAGCAAATTGACCGTGCTCGGCACGGCGATGTCGCAGTTCTTGCGGAGGCACTACATGATTTCGGCGTGCTCGAATTGGGCATGGTTGCCACGCAGGCGCGACGCCGTCTTGCAGTTTTGGACCAGATTGACGCACTCATCGAAAATTCGAATACGTTGGAACAAACAGTCCATAAAGCATTGGGAACGAACTTGTGGATATTCGGTCCCGAGTTTGCACTGCTCTCCTCCAACCGGACCCTCTCCCGAATCATCGATGAATACAACGGCGAACACTTCAGCGGAGACCGCGCCAATAAGCGCCCCGACCTTCTTCTGCTCGGCGGTTTTACAGACCGCCATGTGCTCATCGAATTCAAGCGTCCCAGCTACAACATCGGACGCCCGGACGTCAGTCAGGCAGAGCAATACCGTGACGACCTGACGAAGACATTCTCTCCAATTGACGTTTGGGTAATAGGTGGAACCTACGATTCTAGGCTACTTGGCAATATGGCGCCTGCCACTGTGGTGACGTCGTACGCCAAGTTGATCAGCCGCGCCCGCAATGAACTGACGTGGCTTCTGAAGGAGCTTGGCGGTCAAACCAGCGCAAATCCAGCTGTATAGTCGTTGAATTGAATCGGACGACCGACAATCACGTCCTTTTTTCCTGGAGTCTGTCAGATTGAGGCAGCGATACCGACTGGGGCACTGGCCGCGTGATAATCGCGTTTATAACGTGGCCGGGAGGGAACATTACGAGGGACAAGGCGTAACCCTGCTAGTTGGTTTTTGCATTTCCTGCGACAAGGCATAGTCAGCATCAAGCGACGAGATCAACCACAGGACCCGCCGACTATGGACCAACTCCATGGACAGGCTTCCGGACCGCATGATGGACGTGCGGCTGGAAACTACGGCTTGTTGACGGCGAAACGCCGTCGTCTTGAATGCGGCGACTTGCGGTGCGGCGTCGCTCCAATCGCTGTGGTTTCAAGATCTTTGGCGTTTTCAGGCGCTCTTTGCAATATGATATTGAAGACGGGCCTGAATCGAGTCTTTTAGTTTTTGCTCACCTCGCCATTTCTCATAGGCGACGCCTTTTTCCGGATTCGCATGAATTGCGTCCGCTTTCAGTCGGTGCTCCACAAGTTTTTCACGATCGTAAGAAACACACTCGAATCGTTTCGTCCGCCGTAGTTCGATAAGCGATTGGCGCGGCCATCGTGCCACAGGAGGCAGCCGATTATCCAATTCCTTCATTGCCTCGCGAGCGAGAAGATCGGCGAGCTGCAGGCCAACATCCGCGCGATGGTCGGCAAACGAAATACCGCCGTCCAGGATTCCAGCCAGCGGCGATTCTCCTCCGCTGATGAACTCATAAATTTTTCTGGAATTGTATTCCCGGCCCTTATTCTGATCGAAAGTGACGCGTAGAGTTTGCGGAGGGATGAGCAAACGCGCGATATTAGCCATACAAGCGATGGCCCCGCTCAGGCACATATAGTATTCCCATTCCTCGGACGGAGCAAACGGAAATACCTCACGATAATCGGCGATGCTAATCGCGACTCCAGCACCCATCAGAGAGCTTCTTGCGAAGAGCCCGACGTTATCCGCATAGAGCTTCTTGTTACTGTGATGATCAGTTTCCCGAAAGGCCCCTTGATCCGAGTCGCAGTCCGTTGCGTGAAAGGGCCTCTCTCCATTTCGAGCCAGCCATGCACTGGAAAACGAGCCCCATTCTTCCACCGTTCCGGCGACGAGCGACGCAGCGAACACTCGCCTTTTCGTCTGGTCAGAACTGTCATCCCCATAGGAAATCAGCATTCATCCGTCCTTTCGGGTCTCTCAATCGGTCGTCATTCGCCTATTCCTAACCGTCAGAGGAGTCCCTGCTCCTCGTTACGGATGTCCCAATTCCTCGCCTGCTTCTCGCCCATGTCCACTTCATTTTCTGCCCATCGTCGGATCGCCGAAATCCGATGAAAGAGGAACGGTTTGGCTCGTTCAGCCTCCTGCCGATGGTTCGCCGCCATATCGCCGGTATAAAGCTGCAGATGGTGCCTTGATGCTGCGAACCTTTCGAAGACTTCTTCATCGTCTCCCCACCGCGATAATACAAACTCGGTGAGTGGGGCCAGCATTTCTCGGCCACCAGAATCCACCGTGGGGGAAACCAGATGACCCGCGATCAGGCGGGCACCATCGACTCCTGTTTCACCAAGCCACGCTTCGACCACTGCCAAAGGAAGAGACTGGAACAGTCCTCCCCTCGCACTCGACTGGAGACGCCAGGAGTGTTCTTTGGAAAGCATTACCGCGCCCACGCGGTGCATTACCAGTTGAGGCTGCAACCTCCCCAATTGAGCAAGAATGCTCCAGGCGCGCTGGCGCTTCTCATAGTCTTCACCCGTCAAAGCCAGAATCGCGACCTCACATCCCCGTTCCGGAGATTCGGGGGAAAGGGCCTCAACTCCGCGAGTCCACCAATAGTCAGCCCGATCTTCCATCGGCGCGCTGTTTGCCAGTACTCTCCAAACGGCTTCCAACTCGACGACACTGAGGTGGCGCTGCCGTTGTCCACAGTGGCCTACGAAGTCCACCGCGATGTGGCTACTTTCGGCGTCACCGGCGGCCACAAGCTTATCCAACACCGCCGCCAGCTCCTCCGAGGACATTTGATCAAGGAGACTTCCCATTACAAAATGTTGCAGCGCCTGAACGGGGATGGTGCCCGCCTCAATCATCCGAAACGCGCGATCCAGAGGGTGTGAACAATCGGCCGTCGCCAGCGCCATCCAAAAGGCGACCAACGGTGCCGGAGTTTCGAGCCGGTCAATCCACGCGTTAAGTTTTGCCGCAAGGAAGGGCGAGAGTAATAACAAGCGTGCCGCATAGGCCCGCCCGAACGCGAGGGCATCGGCGGGTATGGCAGCCTCGAAAATACGGTCCATGTATCCGCCCGTGATGTCGAGACGGGCAAGCGCGTCGCCGAGTAGCCCGGCGCTGGCAGCATCTTTCGAATATAGAAAAGGCAGCGAAGTCTCAAGCTTGGCGGGATCATGCAGAAGTTCCTCGGCAAGCGGCATGAAGGCAGTAGGAAGGTCCGACAGGTCTTCCCGGATCGAATGATGCCATGGATCTTTGCCCACGGTCGCTTTTAGGCGGCCGAGGAAATCGCCCGGCGTCAGCGCCTCATTCCATGCTCTCGTCTCAGCACAATAAAATCCGGCTGGATCAGCGGAGCCGCATTCGTATTTCAGGAAGTCTTCGATCGATTCAAGAAAGGCAGGTAGCATTGGTTCCGGAACCTGCCATCTGTCCACCAGCGCTTTCAGTCGTGGAAAAAGGCCATGGCCGAGAAGCGAGCGAACGTGCGTGACCAATATCGTCCAGGCGCTCTCACGAACATCTGATTCGCCCTTTTCGAAAACACGTTCGAAGGAATCGATGATGAGTACCAGACACTCCGTGAATTCCTGGAAGTCTGCCGGTCGCCAGTTCGGCGGAACAATCTGCCCGCCAACAACCGCCGGGCCAACGAGGCGAGTCCCCATGAAATTCAGGGTTTCCTTTAATGCGGTGGCCCCAAGCGTTCGCTCCACAGTGTCTGCGGAAAGCAGCAATTCGTTCACAATAGAGAGGCGGTCGGGAAAGGGATTCGCGCTGCCGGAAAGCTGGATGCGAAACAGTTCCTTCCAAATGCCGGTAGCATTGTTGCTGATGCCCGTTTCGCTCTCGGCGATCGCGAGCCGTCGAAGCATTGCTTCACTTTGCCGAAAAAACTTCGGGAACCCGGCAAGGCGCTCGGCTGTCCACACCAGCGTTCTGCGGCTCCCTCTCCCACCCTTTGCCTCACGCAGTTCATCAAGGGTCGCGTCGTCGACTAGGCTCACCATCTTCGGGAAATATTTCTCTGGATCTGTATCCACAAGCCTGGCGAGCCGTTCAACCTTCGGCGCGTCCGCTAAATCCAGAGAGCGGAGCTCTCGAACAGACGCCCAAAAAAATTCGCCCGACCGGGCTCGAACCTCCGCCGAACCGCTCCGGGCGACGCGCGCCTGAAATGATTCCAAGAGTGCAGGCGGAATCTTCCGCAAAAAGGCATCCGGATCACCCTCGATCCATCGTCTCCAGGCGTTTTCAAACGCGATCCGCGCGATGATTTCTGGAGTGATGTAAAGATAGCGCGTCGTTCGCACGATGAAGCCCGGTGTATCCTTGAGCGTCGCCGCGACCTCCAGCACCTCGCCACGGTCGACGCCTGTCAGCGCGGCCAACTCATCCAATTCTCCGGCGACCGATCCAGAAAACCCGACTTTTTGCATGAGCGCGATGGCCTCTACCACCCGACGCTCCTTATCTCCCTGAATGCGATTACAATAATAGTCATTTACAGGGTTCAGGGCCGGCCCAAGATGCCCCGTCAATTCAATCTCGGCGTCATGTTCGCTCAGATCGGCGGCGAACCGGATATATCCACCGGATAGCTGTGCATAGGCGCGCCTCCGGTCATAAGGCACCCTCGGAAAGTTCCTTTCCAACACCCGTTCTACATCGTCAGTCCCCAGTTGTTCCAGACTGATTTCTTCGCCTCCGCCCAACGGGCGCACTCCCGAGTTGTCGATACAGACAACTCGAATGCGGTCGGCATGACCTCGCAGCGTATTAGTGATACTCATCCGGGATGCCAGCGCGCATTCGTCAGCTATGAGAATGCAGTGCGCTCCTCTCTGATTTGCGAGAACCCTGGCCACGCCTTCGGCGTCCTCTCCATCCGAGCAATACATAACGAGCTGCTGCATCCCGGTTTGGCGAGTGATTACCTCGTGGACTAGTCGCGTCTTTCCCACGCCCGCCATGCCCTGAACCGATAACACTGCTCCCTTCGACGCCTCTGGTAATCTCAGATGGTTTTCTATCCGTGTTGCGGCCGCGTCCCACTTAGGCACCGGCACAAACCTCGGAGTTACCTTGGTAATATTCCTCGCCCACGCATCGAAATGCAACACCTCTGTCTCGTCAAACCTGAAGTGACCCGGAAGAAGCGCGGGATAGCGGTTCGCCCAGGTTGCGAACTGCGAGGTGCTGATTACCTCCGCCGATGGCGCCAGCGGATTTATGTCATGAATGACCTCATCTAAAATCTTGCACCACCGCTCACGCTCCGGCGCTGAAATCTCGTCGCAGATTGCGAGTCGGTAAGCATACCCTCTTGCGATCAGATCAGCGGCATAATGCTTTCGGGGCTCTTCGCGAAGTTCGTGGTCGGTGATGTCGCCGCTGCGCCTCGCCTTGTACTGCCAACAGGTCGGATGGTCCTTCATGAACGATGTTGATTCACCCGGCATCGGCGTCCGCACTTCCGTGTCAACACCGCCATCAGGCAGATTTGTTCGCTGGCACGTCAGGATATCCGCTTCTCCGACTCCGAAAACGAACCCGTGGGCCTGAATCAGGGCATCGACGAACCGAGTGAATGGCAGGCCGGTGCCGTCACGCAAGAAGACAAAATCCTGAGCATCGATAATTCGCATCGCTTTCTTCTTACTTTACGCGTTTAGGCACTCGTTGTGCCGGATGTGGCGCGGCTGTGTGACCCGGACCGCGTTGTCACATACTGGCGAACTCTCGACCACTACTCAATACTTCACCGCGAATGTCGGGCTCTCCTCCGGTTTGCTGCCACGCCGGTCATAGAGGCGCGTCGTCGAAATATTAGCGTGCCCGAGCCATTCCTGCACTTTCGCGATATCCGCCTCGTGGGAGAGCGCGTTCGTGGCGGCGCTGGCGCGCATCGAATGCACGCACAGTCCGTTCACCTCGGCCTGGATTCCGGTTTCGCGACCGTATTTGATGACGATGTTGCGATAGAGGGAGCCGGGATCGAGCGGCCGGTCGAGCGTACGCGTGCGGTTATTCTTCACGGGCCGGAAGAGGGGAGCCTCCCGATCTGATTCTTCCTGCGGCCCGCCGTGTCTCAGCGCCTCCAGATATTCCGCGATCATCCGCAGCGCGGTCGGATGCGCCGGCACATACCGGATCTTGTCGCCTTTGCCTTCGACCCGGAAGTGCATGACTCCCTGACGGGTCTGAAGATCGCCGATCCGCAATTTGCAGAGCTCTTCGCGGCGGAATCCGTGATAGAGGAGGGAGGCGAGTATCGCTCTGTCCCGGACTCCTTTGAGCGTATTTGCGGGCGGGGCTTCCATCAGTCGGCGCACCTGTTCGTCGCCGAGCGCGGGCGTGCTTCCTTCATTTCCATTGCTCTTTGGTCTCTTGACGCCGTCCACCGGGTTGCCCGCAATCGCGTTACGCTCCGAAAGATAGTCAAACAATGACGATACCGCCGACAGCTTCCGCCGGATGGTCGAAGGCGCGACATCGCGCTTTTCCAGCGCGGTGCGCCACGCGATGACATGGGCGCGGGTTACGGTCCGCAGCTCGGCGGGCGCTTTGAAACCGGCGAAGCGCGAGAATTCCGTCACGTCGATTTTGTAGGCGCGCCGGGTTTTCTTATTCGGAATATTGCCCAGCCATTCCAGCTCCGGGGGTACATCGGCCAGCGCCCCGAATTCCGCCGGGGTGAGTGCCGCGACAGGAATCAGGTCAGTGTTTGCCATCGTGATTGCGGATCAGTTTCACTTTGATCGGCAGGGCCACAAGGCCCATTCGGCGCTCGGAGGTGAGCACCTTGCAATTGCGCTGAATCCCGAGCGCCAGACAGGCGCGATCCGCGAAGGAGAGGCCGTGTTGCATCGTCTGCGGATAGAGCGCCGCACTTGCTTCGGCTGACGATTCATCGAACGGAATCACGGCAATGGTGAGCCCGCGAATGAAGGACGCCGCAGCCTCGCTTGCGCCGCCGCGCTCGATGGTTTTCTTCAAGACTTCGGAATAATTGACGGCCGAGATGACGGCGTCTGACAACGCTTTTTCCACGATGTCGGCGCCCGGTTCCGAGCGCAGCATCGCAATGACCGCGGATGCATCGAGTACGGCGCTAGTCACGCTCGAACTCTGCGCGTCGGTCCTCGTTGATTTCGTCAGAAAGCAAAATGCCGGGCGGAGCGAGCTTGCTGTAATATGCCTGTGCTTCGGCCAGCACCTCATGGCGCGTCTTGACGCGCAGTCCGAATTCATCCTCGACGACGACCAGCGTCTCGCCACTGGCCATCTGGTGACGCTCACGCGCTTCGGACGGAATCAGAAGCCGTCCCGACGAGTCGAGTTTGACGTGGTAAACCTGTTTGGCCCCATCCATATGTGCGATTCCCTGATTGGTTCGATGACGACAATGTCAGAGAACTATGCCAGACGACGGCATTTCACGCAAGAAGAATCGCAATACCCGCATTGCCATTGAAAACGGGAGCGCCGTCATCCGTACCGGCCTTCCCCATATTTAAACTCGATAATGTGTTTTATCGAGTTAGGAACCCGAGGCACCTTAGAAGCATTCCAAGAAGCATTCCAAGAAGCATTCCAAAGTATCATCTTCAGGATTAGTTGGCGTCGACCTTTCAGAAGTATTTGGCCTCCGATACTGAGAGTGCCGTTCCCCAGCGCGAAGAGTACGGGTGAGCGCGGCGTACGCTCGTTCGTATTCAACCCTCACAGCTTGCATCGGGTAACTCCCTTTCATGATTTTCCTCTCATCTTGCGTAACCCATGGCCGGGCGCGCGTGCCAGTCAACGGGCCGCCCGCTCCAAGAATCCGTGTTACCCATTGACAGCCACGCTTTTCCCCCCGGCTGCGGTGGTTTGCGATTCGAGGAAAACCATTTTGAAAGGAACGTGAATATGTCTAAGAACTCCGCCGTCAAAGCCGCATCGAAACCCATGAAGGTCGCAAAAACGCACATCACCAAGGAAATGAAGGAACATCTTAAGTCGGACTTCGCATTGGGAGTCGCAGCATGAAGCTTCATTTCCCATGGCCCGAAGTGGCAAAAGCCCTCGACGAGATCCGCGCGGCAACAGTCGTCAGACCGCTCTACGGAAAAGACACCGGCAAAGGCTTGTGGCTGGTAGGTGATGAGGGTGTTTACCTTATGCCGAACACCGAGGCGGAGACCCGAACGATTGCCTACGCGAAGGAATGCGATCCCAGAAAATCAGACGATTGGTGGCACGTAAAGCGCGCGACCTTCGGTGGCGATGATGGCGTCGAGTTCATCTGCATCGAGGAAATCGACCGGCTTTCAGCCGGTCCCGCTGGTAGAGAGCCACAAAGTTTGTGCATTAACTTCACCGCTACACGCATGACCATCAGCGTGCAGTGGGAACGGCGATTAAGGAACGATGGTGCAGCATGACAAATCATCGGGGAGACAGGGGTTCGACAGGTCCACCGCTGATGGAGTTCTGATCACAATAGACATCGGAAACATACTGGCAGAGTCTTCCGCACTGCTGAACGCCGCCCGGAAGCGTTTGTGTGATGGATTGGCTGCGTCATATTGTTTCCGCACTTGATCCCAGGATGGCATATGCGGCGCTTAAGTGTCAGAAAAATTTTACTGAAACTGAATCAGAAACTGGCAAGCCGGGCCGGTATAGGCTACTTTATACGCAGTACCGCCCGAAGCTAGGCAATTCCCACTGGACGAGCCCCCATTCCCGAATCCAGGATAGGAGGTACTGTTACCGTTTAAGCCTATAGTCAACATTCTTCCAGTTCCCGGAAATCCGTCATCTGTTTTGTTGTCTATTGCATAGGCCTGTGCTGGTGTAATATTGTTGGTCGCCGTGTAGTCTGCTTGCCAGGTTCCTGCCGTCTGAGCAGTAATACCTCCAACAAAAAAATAATTATAAGAATTTAAAAAATTAGAATCATAAAAAGCTGCAACATAATTGCCGTTGCCAAGTTTTGCCTGCGGCAGAAAACTATCTATATTAGAAGTGGTAAGTGTGGGCCCTGAATCAGCAGATACCGTATTGCCAGCCAGATTAAATCCATTTTCAATCAACCCCGCCTGGGATAAATGCACCCAGAAGAGCATCGCCTCGCAATTGACAGACCTGCCGTAGCCATGGGTGGCGGAGCATGCCTCTAGAGTGCCATTTCCATCGCCGTGTCCTCCAGCGCCACTGCCCGCAGTAAAGCCAAACATCGTCGCGCTTCCTGCCGGAATGTCGCCAGGTAAATACCCATACTTGCCATAAAAAATGTTGGTAGCTGTATTGAATTTTTCAATCTGGGTAATTTGCGCGCGTATCGCCGCGGCATCAATCAGATTGCGCCCGACAAGCACGCCACCGACGATAAGGCCGATGATGACGAGCACAATGGAAAGTTCTATTAATGTAAAGCCTAGTGTAGATTGCCGCATCCAACACCCTTTCTGGCATAGCCTAGAGTGCATTTATTAAGTGGTCAACCCCCTAATTTAGGTCCATCTGTTAACTCGATACCCGCGCGCCTTAATGCGTGCCACTTATCCGCGCCTGTAACAAAACTTTAACTTTACTTAACTTGGGCCCCATCGTATCTTGTCTGGCCGCGCACACAGATAAAGGGGCCGCAAATGACAAGCAGAAAGGCAGAACTGATTGTTGTTAATAATCAGACCGATCCATCTGAGCTTGACGCCCTCGCGAGCCGTCAAGAAGTCATTCTTGACGTAACGACCCTCGATCTCTTGCGGTTGCCAAAAGACACAAAGGCTGGGCTTTACACAACAGCGACCACCTTCAATGCCCCGCAGCTTAGAACCGCAGGGGACATACTCGCCCGTAAGGCGGAGAACTTCTGGGCGTCGAACCTAAAACTTTCGAAAAACCTCGACGCCCCTGAGGCAACCTCCTTCAGCACCCCGAAGCTTGAAAAGGCAGGAAACATCAATGCCGGTTACGCAAGCAGCTTTGACGCACACGCGCTTAAGGTATCAGGAGCCATCGATGCCGGCCGCGCAAAGAGCCTCACCGTCCCGAAGCTTGAAAAGGTAGAAGGCCCCATCTATGCCGATGGCGTGTCGATCTTTGACGCTCCGCAGCTTGAAACCGTTGGCGGCATGGTTGCCCGTAGGGCGACGAGCTTTAATGCCCCAGAGCTTAAGACCGCAGGAGACATTCATTCCGATCACACGAAGCACCTCCGCATCCCGAAGCTTAAACAGTCAGGAGACATCCACAGCGAACACGCGATGAGCCTAGATGTACCCCAGCTTGAAACCTCGAATAACCTCCATGTCCCTGAGGCAACGTTCTTAAACATCCCGAAGCTCAGAACCGCTGGCTACATCAAAGCCAATGCCGTTTCGGAATTTAGCGCACCCCAACTTGAAACGGCCGGTAACATATTCGCCCGCAAAGCAACGAGCTTCAATATGCCAAAGTTTAGGCCGGGGCAGCACGAGATGCCGAATGGCCTCATTGTGTCTTACAGGCAGAGGCTGAAGAGTGAGCGCTTGCAGCAACCTGTAGAGAGCTCGGTGACGTCGCGGCCGCGATAGTACAGGCCGTCATTATGCGATTCATTTGAGCGAGGTTGCTCTGGTAGTCCAGAACGGAGCAACCTTCTGCGTCTTGATGTCTCCCGAGACTACAAGCTGCGGGACGCTGAAACTTCCCGCAGTATTGACATAGATGTCTTTTCGAGCGTGCGAGTTGCTGAACGCTGAAAACCCGTGCGCTGCGCGGGTGAATGTCGCCGGACAGCGACCCAACCGCTTCCATCACGGGATAGCTGTTACACATCGCGGACGGACATTTGCGTTGTGCGGAGCGCGTGCACACTTCGAACCGGGTGAAGAAGGCCAGCTGAACCTGGACTGCGTCGATGCCCCTTGCTCCCTCAGGCAGTTCTCCGGGGCTCCCTGCCGGACAAAAGCCCTCTCGGGGCTTGCGGTCAAATAGCTGAAATATGTGAGGAGAAAAAAGGGAAGACCGAGGAATAGTGGGTGAAGAGATTGAGTAAAGCGCCTTAGAATTGCGTCTTGAAGAACAACTGGCACGCTGTACCTCTTGCATTTACGTCATACCTGGAAGATGCCGAAGCTCCACCATTAGTATCCATACAGCCGGGAGCCAGATTGCCAGACCAGTTCCAGTTGCCACCCATCAAATATGACGCCGACACTACTATGCCGCTATAAGGCTTTCCGTCATCAATTTTCTGGTCAATCTTAAGTGCATCGGCAGCAGGGAGCGAATATAGGCCGCCTCCACAAGTAACTTCCGGATAGACAAGAGCAGTACCATTGTAGGCATGACTATTTCCCAGCCCAAAAAACTGCGCATTCAAGGGAGGGCTGGGCCAATCCTGTATGTCCATACTGGAATAGCCTACGGCATAACATCCGTTGGTAAGTTTTGATGAAGGCACATCAACTCCGTATATAACAGCACCTGCGGGGCTATCAAGTTCACCGCTATAAGAACTTGTTATCAGCCCCGCAAGACTCAATTGCTGCCAGAATAAGGTGGTTTCGTCATAAGCGCCGAAAACTCCAGCCCCTGTCGTACTCCACACTACCTTCCCATCGCCATTGCCGTTGCAAGTACCTTGTCCTGGAGGAATACCTAGCCCGCCACTGCAGCTGGCCCATGTACCAAAGAAAGTGGTGGCGTTTGCGCAATCCCCCGGAACGCAATTATATTTGCCGATAAACGTATTGGCCGCCGTATTAAAACGCTCAATATCTGCGATCACAGAACGCAGTTCCGCAGACCGGATCAAATCCCGCCCCACCAGCACACCGCCCACGATGAGGCCGATGATGACCAGCACGATGGACAATTCGATGAGTGTGAACCCGCGCGCGTATCGCTGCATTTGAACGCCCCCTCCTGGCAATATATGGGGCAATGGTTAAGAAAGGGTTAACCGCTGTTGGTATTGCGGGCATGTTCCGCGCGCCACGTTCTGAGAAGCGCGAGGATTCTGCGCCGGCCCGAACCCCTGCGACCCGCTAACAAACCTTCATCGCTGTTGCTTCCCGCTTGCGCACCTTCGAAACCACAGGTGTTACGTGACAGGCCGATTCCGCAGTTTCTTTCCGTGATCTTTGCAGCAACTGAGCACTGAAACACTATCACCAATAGTGTTTCAGGCGACGAGACCATACGTTTATTGATCGGATCATAACACGATCCGTTTCAAGGATTTGGGCGGAGTTTCCGAGTAGCCGGATGGACATCTCAACAGACCGGAACAACCTTCGAGTTGTTGTGCCCATCGCTGCCGGCGACTGGAGGTTCCCAAAAAAGGCTCTTGACCCCGCACTTAGCCTCTGCTGAAACACTATTGGTGATTCTGTCCCACCTAGGCACGTCCCGGCCCGGTTCTTTCGCTTCGCTGCGCCTTCCGATCAAGTCCTTCCTGCCCTTCGAACCGGAGTGAATCGATATGCGCCTTTACGACACGAACGGGCACCGCAAATACCTGACCCCAGCCGAGCGCCAGGAATTCATCCGAGCCTCTGAAGCTGCGCTGAATCAGATACGCACTTTCTGCGGCACCCTTGTCCACACTGGCTGCAGGATTTCCGAAGCTCTTGCGCTGACCGCCGACCGCGTCGACATCGACGACGGAGTGCTCGTTATCGAGAGTCTGAAGAAGCGCCGCAAGGGCATTTACCGGGCGGTTCCGGTTCCTCCTGATTTCCTCGCCACACTGGAGGCTGTTCACAATCTTCGAGCAGTTCGCAGAGGGCCAGACTCCGGTCGAAGCACGCATCTGTGGATGTGGTCTCGCACTACCGGATGGCGGTATGTTTGCGCGGTCATGGAGGCCGCCGGGATTGCGGGCCTGCATGCCACGCCCAAAGGCCTTCGCCACGGCTTCGGCATCAAGGCAGTCGTCTCCAATGTCCCCCTCAATATGACGCAGAAATGGCTGGGCCACGCGCAGCTTGCCACCACCGCGATTTACGCCGACGCAACTGGCCCTGAAGAAAAGCAGCTCGCGGAGAGGATGTGGACGTGAAAACCCC
>Ga0206970_10162_pt1 | contig 18630 bp, 21 predicted proteins | sample Alteio_BWOrgHeat_88_FD_152964 | JGI IMG/M metagenome (GOLD analysis project Ga0206970, IMG submission 152964) | Enriched cells from forest soil in Barre Woods Harvard Forest LTER site, Petersham, Massachusetts, United States -... | ecosystem: Environmental > Terrestrial > Soil > Temperate forest >... | reverse complement strand
ATTTAATGATGTCTGAAAATGCCCGATATTGTACCATTTTGCGGGCATTTTGAGCTTAACCACGAAGTACACAAAGGATGCCACAAAGTGCACAAGGTTCTTGGAAAGCGATAGAGGAAATTGGAGCTATACAAGTATTACGTACGAATAATATCACCCGCCACTGCGGGTTTATCTTTATTGCATATTTTCTACTATAATCATGTCAGTCCTTCGGACTTTTTGTTGAACAATAACACAATCAATTATAATAGCATTACCCCAGTGCTTGTTTTAGTTGATCGTCAGTATAACCTTTTGCGAGGAGTTTGTTCCATTCTTCGTCTGTTATCCGGCGGTGTATGTTGGTGGCAATATCGCGAACCAGAAACGCGCCTGCTGCTTCCCAACGGCCATTGGGGAATAGTTGTTTTAAGGCGAGACGAACCTCACCCCCAACCCCTCTCCATACATGGAGAGGGGAGGTGTTATCTACATCTTCTGGTCTGAAGTCAGACTGAGCCTCATTGACCTTTCCGCCTTCGGCACCCTTCTTTGACGAAAGGGAAGGAGAGAGGGAGGTGTTATCTGATTTAGTTTTGTTGTTTGGTTTTGGAGGTGGTATGACTACCAGTTTTTTTTCGTCGGGTGTGGTGTTTGTTTTTTCGCGGAGCTTGTGGCCGGAGTATGCACCTGAGTTTGCGAGGGCTTTGGGGTTTGCTTTATTTGCGCGATAATCTGCCATTGTCTGCTCCCTGCCCTTTCTCATATTAATTTCGCGCTTCTCCTTTTTTGTAAGCGGCTCGCCCGCAGCAAGAGCGGCTAAAATTTCATCTTCTTCATAAGGATCGGGCCGGGTTTGTATGGGTGGATTTTCGTCTTTTAAGGAGGAGCCATCCTGAAATTCGTCTGATATATTTTCGCGAACCGGTTTTAAATGATTGGCTTTGTACCTGATGTCGTTGCGATCATACCAGCAGGACAATTCGGCTTCGCGCAAAAGGTATTCATCAATTTCTCTTGCGATGAGTTGCCCTTTGTCATAATCTTTCCTGATAACGTAATCCATAAAGCCGGTGATAGATTCGCAGTGGTCGCCGATGGAGGGACGAGCGCTGAGGCGCTTGATGGTGGCAGCGATATTAAGCATAGTACGGGACTCCTCAAATGACGGATATTGTTTTTCATTTTCGCGCGTTCCGATATCCATGCACATTCGATTGAGATGCCCATATAGTTTTTCGGTGATGACGGCAGGTGCATTGAGTGCGGCTTGTTTGATACGTTCCCAATGGTTTTGTTTGATCCAACGGTAAACGGTTTTGGCATTTACTTTTAAGAGGCGCGCTATATCGGCCTGGGAGAGATCGGCCTGAAAGAAGAGTTCGCGGGCCTGTTGTTGTTTTGTGGTCATGTGTTTTATTTTAGGAATTTGGTCCCGAAGTTTCGGGATGGGGATTTGGAATTTGGATTGCGACGGTAATTAATTTTACCGCAAAGACGCGGAGACGCAAAGTTTTATGCTTTGTTAATGGCAATGGGGATACTGCACCAACTTTATGGTAGTGTTTGCAATAATGTAATACAGCGAAATAGTATTGATGCTTTAGTATGCTAAGGCGGGATGGCAGTGACAATCATAATGATAGTAGTTATAGTTTAATCGAATCAAATTTTGGTACAAAGGTATAACTGGAAAAAATAAAGTGCAAAAGAAGATAAACACATTTTCGACCATGATACTTTTGATTAGGATGATTTACCTTGAAGTGGCGTTAGTAGTACGTTACAGCTTGTGAAAAGTGTAGTTGTGGTTGGGAAAAAGAGGGGATTTTGTGGATAAGACCTCACCCCTAACCCCTCTCCAAACTTGGAGAGGGGAAGAAAGTTCTGTTCAATACCGAGGCATGGTTTTAGCAGGCTTATTTGTAAAACGACTTACCATGTTTTCTATAAAATTCAGGTGCACAATATGGATGCTTTTGCTGGGCATAGGGCTATTCATTGCTTCTGCCGCCCACGGCCAGGACAGTAAAATGGCAGATGACATTCTCTTTTATGTTAACAAACACAGGGCAGAGATAGGCTTGCCAAAACTGCAAATGGACAAAGGCATATCTGAGGTGGCGGCAAAGCATAGCCGGCAGATGGCCAATGGCACAGTGCCTTTCGGCCATGATGGTTTTGACGACAGGGTAAAAATGATATCGAAAGATATAGACCATGTTAACGGATTTGCAGAGAACGTGGCTATGGGGCAAATGAGCGCGGAGGCTGTTGTAAACTTGTGGCTGGGCAGCGAAGGGCACAGGAAAAACATGGAGGGCGATTACAGGCTCACAGGCATCGGCATAGCTCCCGCGAAAAACGGCGACCTATATTTTACCCAGATATTTATCCTGAATAAAGAAATATCATTGCCCGCGGCTGGAAAAAAGTAAGATACATATAAGGGTTTCTGCAAGGCATGGTTTTTGTAGAAAATTGTGTGAGAGATAAATAATTGAAGAATGAGAACGGTAGACAATTATTGGGAGAGGACAGAAACAGATATTTTTTGGGGAGAAATTGCACCTTGCGACCATGTGGTACAGATCTATGAAAACGATGCTATTTTCCTGGATGCACTTGTGGGCTTTGCCGGTGCCGGCATCAATGCGGGAGATTGCGTTATTATTATAGCTAGCCCGGCCCACCTCAAAGCGCTTGAGGAGCGACTCAAATCATACGCAGTGCATGTTGATGTTTTAATTGCTGAGAACAGGTATATACCGCTTGATGCAGAGGCTACACTTGCCAAATTCATGGTGAATGACTGGCCGGATGAAACCCTCTTTATACAGACGGTTTCCGCACTTATAGATAAAGCACAAAAGAACAACAGGCGGGTGCGTGCATTTGGTGAGATGGTAGCGCTTTTATGGGCTGAGGGCCACAACGGCGCCACTGTGCAACTGGAACAGCTATGGAGCAGGTTTTGCGAGAAAGCTTCTTTCTGTTTGTTTTGCGCCTACCCCAAAAGCTGTTTCACACAGGATATCAGTGCATCTATCATGAACATTTGCTGTGCACATTCCAAGGTCATAAGAGGTACCGAAGAATCCCTCAGGGAAGTATATTATCAACTGCCCGAACGCGCATAGGTCACAAACTTAGCTCCAGGTAAACCGGGCAGTGATCCGAATGTTTTACATCGGGGTAGATTGCTGCATCTTTGAGCGAAGCTTTCAGCGGTTCGGTAACATTCACATAGTCTATGCGCCAGCCCCTGTTCCGTTCACGGGCTGCTGTGCGCAGGCTCCACCAGGTATATTGGTGCGGGTCCGGATTAAAGAAACGTAATGTATCGACAAAGCCTGCGTCAAAGAATTTATCCATCCAGGCACGCTCTTCAGGCAAAAAACCGCTGTTCTTTTTATTGCTTACCGGGTCATGGATATCTATTGCTTTGTGGGCGATATTATAATCACCTGTTACGATAAGTTTTGGGCGTGTCTTCCTGAGCTCAGTAAGGTAATCATGAAATTCATCCAGCCATTGGTATTTGTAGGTCTGTCTTTCGTCTCCACTGGTGCCGCTCGGATAGTAAGCGTTTACCAATGTTACATCACCAAAATCGGCTCGTATCACTCTGCCCTCTGCATCGCTTTGCATAATGCCATTGCCGTATTGCACATTGTCGGGCTTTATTTTGCTCAATATGCCCACGCCGCTGTAACCCTTCTTCTGCGCAGAATACCAATAGCTGTGAAAGCCTAGTTCTTCGAACAGTTCAACAGGGATGTCCTCCCTATTGGCTTTCAATTCCTGGAAGCATACAATATCTGCAGGGTTTGTTTTTAACCAGTCAATCAGTCCTTTTTTAACAGCGCTTCTTACACCGTTTACATTATATGAGATGATACGCATTATTAATTCAAAATTAAAAAGTCAAAATCAAAAAATGTTTATTTTTTCTTCTTTTTAAGGCTGTCCGGTATTTGTGCATAGATGGCCTTGGCCCAGTTGCTGACCAATGCCTTTTCTTCGTTTGTAAGGATAGCGTCCTTGTGTATCCAGGTATAGCTATCTAAAGGCATTTCATTGCTGTCCACCTGTTCGTATATATGCCTTATCCATTTTGCCTGTTTCTGGGCCGGCTGTGCAGCGAACTCATCGAAATTAAGATGCCTTTTGCCTTTTATAATATGATTGTTCATCCACCAATACACGGGCTGGATATTTGCGTACCATGGATATCTTGTATCGTTACTGTGGCAATCATAACAGGCCTTAGCCAATATCCGATGCACAGAATCCGGCATTGGGTAAACCACAAAAATATCCTGTGTAGGGGCTGCCGTTGACAGGTTCTTTGCAGGACGGATGAACTGGATAATTATTATCGCGGCCAAAAGGACGAGCAGTATTTTCTTTAGCATAAATAATTAATCATGTTTAATATAGAGCATCTGAATAATGCCACCCCTTCGGGGTTTATACTTATTTAACTGTGTTTTTGCTATAATCATACCAGTCCTTCGGACTTTGAAGTTGCTGAGACTTTATAATCAAAGTGTTTCTTTCAGCCAGCTAAAAAATTCGCGTTGCCATGCTATGCCATTCTGTGCGTGCAGCACCCAATGGTTCTCGTTGGGTATATAAAGCAATTTGCTTTTTATGCCGCGCAACTGTGCCGCCTGGTAAGCTTCCAGACCTTGCTCTATGGGCACACGATAATCCAAACCACCCTGCACGATCATGATAGGCGCTGTCCATTTATCAACAAAATTGCTTGGGTTGAATTTTTCATAACTGGCCGGCTGGGGTTTAGCCCAATATGAACCACCGAGGTCCCAGTTGGCAAACCAAAGTTCTTCCGTAGTGCCATACCAGCTTTTCAGGTCAAAGAGGCCATCGTGCGCAATAAAAGTTTTGAAACGATTATTGTGCATACCTGCCAGCATATAAACACTGTAACCGCCATAGCTTGCACCTACGCAGCCCAAACGGTTTTTATCAACATAAGATTCGCGGCTCACGTTGTCGATCGCAGCAAGATAATCGCGCATGGGTTGGCCGCCCCAGTCTTTGCTGATGTCTGCATTCCATTTCACACCCCAGCCTGGCATACCACGGCGATTGGGCGCCACAATAATATAACCCTGTGCGGCCATCAACTGGAAATTCCAACGGATGCTGTAGAACTGGGAGAGCGCCGATTGCGGGCCGCCCTGGCAATATAAAAGTGTAGGGTATTTTTTAGCGGGGTCGAAATCAGGCGGATAAATAACCCATACGCCCATGTCCTGTCCATCGCTTGTTGTTACGGTCCTCATTTTCACATCACTCATCTTGATACCACTGTAAGCAACATCGTTCTCGTGGCTGATGGCACTCATTTCGCCATTCGTAGTGTTCACGGCATATATCTCGGCCGCATGGTTCATATCGCAGCGGGTAACCACCAGTGTTTTGCCGCTCTGCCCTACTATACCGTTTATATCAAATTGCCCGCTTGTTATTTTATGCACCGCAGCTTTCTCGTTCTTCGATTTCGGCACATTCACTTCAAACAATTGTTCTGTGCCGCGCCATGCCGCAGTGAAAAATATCTTAGCACTGTTATTGCTCCATATATAGCCACCGGCAGATTCATCCCAGTTTTCAGTAAGGTTATATTTCTCCATACTGCCCTTGGCCATGTCCATGATGCAGATGTCTGTTTTGTCGGCTTCGAAACCATCGTGCGCCATGCTTAACCATGCCAGGTGTTTGCCATCGGGGCTAAAGGAAGGTTGGGTATCATAGCCTTGCATACCATCGGTCCAATTGCTGGTGCTGCCTGATTTAAGCTCGTAATAATAAATGTCTGTATTAGTGCTGGTCGCATAGTCCTTACCTGCTTTCTTTTTGCAAGAGTAAACGATCCCTTTGCTGTCGGGCGCCCAAACCAGGTCTTCGGCACCACCAAATGGTTTCAGGGGTACATCATATTGTTCGTTGGGCATAATATCTTTTACCATGCCGCCTTTTACCGGCACAATGAATATATGGGAGAACTTACCGTCTTCCCATGTGTCCCAGTGGCGGTACATAAGGTCTGTATATACCTGTGCAGTGGTCTTCGGCAGGTCAGCATAAATATCGCTGCCCATCATGGGTTTTACCAAAACCTCTTTCGAAAATGCTATATATTTTTCATTAGGCGATACCCATACATTCTCTGCGTCGTTCAACCCGTTATAGATAGCTTCCCAATGGATGCCCTCGTCAGTGCTGCGATACAGGTTATAATTGTCCATAGCATACCATGCAGTTTTGCTGCGCTGCACAATGATCTTGCCATCGCCAATAAAGGGCTTGCGCGAATTGCCCGACAGGTCACTTACATAATGATTAACAACGCTTTTCTCAGTTTTCCAGTCAACCTGTTTCGATGAAAAATAGACGTGCTTATTGTCTTTGCTCATGCCTTCGGGGTTCACGCGTTTCAGGCTCCATAACAATTCGGGCGTCATGTGATCTTGTGCCGACAGGCTGAAAGAGGACAGCAACAAAAGGAAAGAAAGTATCCGTGTCATATTATATAGATTGTTAGCGTAAAATACTTATTTAGGTTTGATTTCAGCTGCACTTGCCCTTGTTTTGGGATTTGCCGGCTTTACAGGTTTTACCGGCTGCTCAAAATCCTCGACAATTTCCCATCCCGGCTTTAAGTTTATCACATTCTCATGCGGCACAACTATCTCGGGCTGCACTTTGTGAAAAAGGTCGCCCGTGGTCCATTTCAGGTCGCCGTTTTCATCAATAACTATGCGCATCGAGTATTTTCCGGGTTGCAACTTCGTTAGGTAAACAAGGGTATCGGTAACGGGCTTATAATACACCGTATCTTTTTCGTTATTCACCATCAGTAAAAACTTCTTAGCCCAGTATTTTGTTGGCAGATGTATCTCCAGTTTACCATAGTCATCCTCACGCTTGGTCCGGAAAATATACCTTGAGGGCATTGCTTCCAGGCCACCTGTGTCTTTTGCGAAGCCTTTTAGCATACGCAGCGTGTAAAGCGTATTTTCTCGCCAGTAGGTATTGAGGATAATGACTTTTTTACGTGCAGTATCCTGGATTGCAGTTACTGTCGTTTTTATCTCAGTGCCGGAACTGTCATACGCAAGTGTGATCTTAGTATCAAGTATAGAAGCGAGTGGCCTTGAAAAAGTAACCTCCAGTGGTTTGGTGATCTCAACCGTCCGTTTGCCGGGATTAGAAGTATCCGCATTCACAAAATAAGACAGGCTTGGTTTTGCATCCGATTTTTTAGATGAGAGAGCAGGCAGAATTGGTTTTACCAGGCTGGTATCTTTTTTGCTTAAGGTATCAATTTCCTTAAATATCCTCAAGTTAATTGGTGGCATCGCAGTATCTCCGGGCCTTACTACATTTTCAGTGAAACCGATCCGTTCATCGCCACCGTCGTAGATAAGGTTGCCGTTATAATCCTTAAGGGCGTAAATACGGAATTTCTTGTCGGGGAGCCCTTTAAATACAAAAGTGCCGTCAGCCTGTACAGGCGTAATATATTTTGGCTTTTCGCGCACCACTGCACTATCCAATTTTGAGGCACTGTATAATACCGCAACTACAGAGCCCGTATCTGGTAAGCCCGTGCCCGCGTTCGTCACTTTGCCATGCAGCTCCAGCGAATCGAAATAAGCGCCGGTGCTGAACATGTAGAAATAGTTAGCGAAAATATTGTTCTCATGGAGGTCCTTTATGGCCTTGCCAAATGATATGCGATAGGTGGTATTATCTTCCAGCAGGGAATCGGCCAGCTTGATTGTTACGGTTTTATATTTGGAAGTAACATTGGGCTGAATGGTGAGAATAGGAGATATCTGCACTTCTTTTGTTACATCGCTTATAACTATGTACTCATCAAAATGCAGGACTATCTTTTTTACTTTGGTATTGAGGATAGAATCAGCCGGATCAACAGAAACTAATTTTGGCGGTATTTTATCTTTTTTACCCCCCGGTGGCGCGGTGATATTAGCGCAACCTGTACACAGGCATATAATTATCAATAAACAATAATGTATGGGGGAAAACTTCATTTGCGCCCAAAAATAATATTAAAGCCGCAAGAACGAGCTAAAAATATTAAACAGGGCTTGATCCAAACGGGGTTTTTTCAGAAATTTTACTGAATATTGCTAAAAATAAAATCTCATGGCACTACTAAGCATTTTCTTTTTCTTTAAATTTTTCTTTTCCCCGCCCACACCCAAAGAAGACGTACCCCAAAGCATCTATGCGTTTAAAGTGGAGGCCTTAGATGGCAGCACTATAGACCTTTCAAAATACAGGGGTAAGAAAATACTGATAGTAAACACAGCCTCCAAATGTGGTTTCACCCCTCAATATAAAGGACTTGAAGCATTGTATGAAAAATACAAACGCACCATGGTAATAGTTGGTTTCCCCGCCAATAATTTCGGCAAGCAGGAACCGGGCACTAACCAGGAAATAGCTACTTTTTGCCAGGCTAATTATGGCGTAAGTTTCCCGATGGCTGCAAAAATATCTGTGAAAGGCGATGATATGGCGCCCATCTATCATTGGCTAACAGAGAAGAAGTATAATAATTACTCTGACAACAGCGTGAAGTGGAATTTCCAAAAATACCTTATAAATGAAAGAGGAGAAATGGTTGCTATGTTTCCATCCAACGTGACTCCTGACGACAAGAGCCTGATAGATGCCATTGAACATTAGTTATGCTTTGCACACCCAGCGGTCTGACCCCGCTCCTGCGGGTTACTGACCGCCGTGCATAAATGAAAATATCCCGGGAAAACCCGGGATATTTTTTTTCAAACAACCCATTATCCAACCACACAAAAATCCATCCAATTTATATTAATAACGGTGGTGACCGTAATGTCCGTAACCGTTATGGTATCCATAGTGCGGGTGTGCATAAGCATAAGGCCTTGCATAACCACGACCGTAATAAGCGCCACCGTAAGCGGGACCATAGTAGCCACCTCTATATGCAGGGCCATAATAAGGAGTACCAATAACAACTGGGGGAACTGCAATGCCTATACCAATCCTTGGGCCACCCCAGCCGTACCTATGTCCCCAGGGATGTGCACTTGCTGTGCTACTAATACCAACAGAAAGAAATACTACTAATAAACAGGCGGCAACAATTCTTATCTTTTTCATTTTATTTTTTAAGCTTTTTTAATCGCTTTATATAGTAGATACAAATAGCTTGCCAAAGTTTAAATAAAGAAATGTTAATGCCCTATCAGGCATTGGGAATTAGGGATTTGTAATTGGGGATTCGGATTGATAAAGCAAAACAGATGGCGTTTTCATGGCTAAAAGCAGCTGAAACTGTTTCCTGTTTTTCCCCACGCTGAAGCGTGGGGTTATGTAATACACTTGTTTTTGTAAAAAAGGTAAAATCACTTTTGCTGCAAATTACCCCTGTTGGTTTTCCATTTGCTGGGTTTGGAAACTGTGGTAGCGGACATGCTGGTTGGCTTTTTTTCTTTTTCCCATATATGGGCTGCCAGTAATGCGGCAACCTCTACTGCCTGCTGGTCATTTTCAAGCAGATATTCCGGCTTGAAATATTTGCCTATAAATCCGGTATCGAATTTACCCGTTCGAAATGGTTCGGTATCCACCGCCCATTTGCCAAAGCTTAACGTGGTTTGTATGCCCTGTATATAATATTCATCAATAGCGCGGCGCAGACGGTCTATCGCTTCATCTCTTGTTGGGGCATAAGCAATAAGCTTGGCTATCATGGAATCGTAATAGATAGGAATTTCCTGTCCCTGTTCGTAGGCATCGTCTACCCTAATACCCGGCCCTTTGGGCGGCTGATACATCACAAGTGTACCTGTATCGGGCAGAAAGTTGTTCATAGGGTCTTCTGTGCATACACGCAGTTCGATGGCATGGCCATTTATCTTTAGATCATCTTGTGTGAAAGATAATTTATTGCCGCGCGCCACATTTATTTGTTCCTTTACAAGGTCTATGCCGGTTATCATTTCTGTAACGCAGTGCTCCACCTGCAAACGGGTATTCATTTCAAGAAAATAGAAATTAAGGTGTTCGTCCACTAAAAATTCCACCGTACCTGCACCATAGTAATTGCAGGAACGCGCCACAGATACTGCACACTCCCCCATTGCTTTGCGGATATCAGGTGTAAGGCAACTTGATGGTGCCTCTTCTATCAATTTCTGATGGCGACGCTGTATGGAACATTCTCTTTCGAAAAGATAAACATAGTTGCCATGCTTGTCGCCCATCAGTTGTATCTCTATATGCCGCGGCGCGGCCACGTATTTTTCTATAAAAACATCATCATTGCCGAAAGCGCTTAAAGCCTCGCTTTTAGCCATATTCATCTGCTGCTCCAATTCAGCTTCCGAGTTTACTACCCGCATACCTTTACCACCACCACCTGCCGATGCTTTTATAAGAATAGGATAACCCGTGCGGCTGGCAATCATTTTTGCTTCCCCCAATTCTTTCACCGGCTCATCTGTGCCAGGCACCATAGGCACATTGAATTTCTTCGCAGCCTGCTTGGCCGCTATTTTGCTGCCCATCACTTCGATAGAGGCAGCCGAAGGGCCTATGAATATCAAGCCTGCCGCAGCAACTGCCCCTGAAAAAGAAGCGTTCTCGCTCAAAAAACCATATCCGGGATGTATAGCATCTGCACCCGTTTGTTTTGCAACCTCAATAATTTTATCGGCTTTTAAATAAGATTGAGAAGAAGGAGCCGGGCCTATACATACTGCCTCATCAGCATAACGCACAAAAGGCATTTCTCTGTCGGCATCGGAAAATACGGCCACTGTTTTAATTCCCATTTCTTTTGCTGTGCGCATCACACGCATAGCGATCTCCCCACGGTTGGCAACCAGAATTTTTTGCATGGGGAGCTAAAATAAGAAAAAGAGCTTAAACGATTTATATAAATACAGCAGAATAGTATATAATTGCGCATTAATTGCAATACATTTGTATAATATTTTTTAGAAAGTATTGCAGTCCTCGGGAAAAGCCATTAATTTTACCTTATACAATAATTGAGTACTAAGGCTAAATAAAAAGTGTTTGAAAAATTAAGAGCAGCGCGTTTGATATAAATATTTAGTTTATTTTTTTATCCTGGTACTCTAAAACGGCCAATTTTACTCAACATCAGGGATAGTTTACGGTTTGCTCAAAGATAAGCGCAGGCGTAGTCTATTTTGATGTGGGGTGCTTGGTCGTACCTTGAGACTCAATAGCTACTAACCTGCGCCTTTTTTTGTATCAATATCAACAGAAAAAACAGATAGTAAACATAACAAAATTACAAAATAGTATTATTTCTGATACTAAAATTTATTCCTTAATACATAAGTTATATTTCCTTTAGTTATTATCAATAGATGTAAAACATATTCTTTAAGGTTTTAGGAGAAATATAATTTTATACCACTCAAGCATACGACCACGATTTTATACTTACTTAATCATTCTAAAAATGGATTTGATTAAACAGGTTTTAGAATTCCGAGAGAAAAACAAGCTCAAGATCGAAACCAAGCCGCAGCTGATGGATATTTTTTCCCTGGTGGAAAAACAATGCGAGCTGCAAAAGCACATAGACGAGATACAGCGGTCTTGGATGAAAAAGGATATGGATGGCCTGTCCCGGGCAATGTCCGAATCTATCTTTGCAATTCTATCACTAGGCAGTGAAATGGGCATTCATGAAGACATCAAAATGAATCTGTATGAAAAAACCGCCTCAAGACCCAACAGGACATAAAAAATCTGATCAGGGAATTCAGCAGTCGAAGCCGACCTTTCATTAATCTCCATTTACCGACTTTAACAAGACCTTAGCCGATATGCTGTTCGTTGGCAGGGCAGGTTTACTTAGTTTTGGTTTATCAATTTATGATTAGAACAATACACCACCAAAACACGAATAACATGAACACGCAAACACAACCGGACAATCATCTGTTTAAGAAAATGATGATAGCTGTATTATTTATCATCGCCAGCATTTTCTATACCTTCTTCCGCATACAATTTTCAGGTAATCTTTTATGGCAGGACAATGCTATTATTACCACACTTTCAGCAATTGGCGTTTTTATGTTCGCGAGAGCGACCAAAAAAGACAGGTACAGGCTGGATAAAATATAGGAGCAAAACAGCAGTATTCTTAAAAAGCCGCCACAATAAAGTGTCGGCTTTTTTATTAATATATCATGAATACATTAAATTTTGGTACAACCAGTTGCGCACCTACGGAGCGCATTTCAATATTTCCTTGTTGGCTACAGAGCTTTGGCCTCTACGAGGCCGTCCCAAGCGATAACAAAATTTAAAGCCTAAATGGTATTATTCAAGTTTTCGGCTAAAGCCGTCCTCTATTTCATAAGATCCCACCCCCGCCCGAAGGGCTTGGCTAATAGTAAAATATTTGTTGTTGGTCAGGCAAGCAATAACGGTGCCCAATATAGCTATCACACTGTTACAATCGTAAACAAAAAAAATCTTCAAAAAAATTTGCGTAGACGAATAACTACATTTATATTTGTAGCCGAATAGCTACACAATGAACTTAAGACGAGACGTATTTCAAGCCATAGCCGATCCCACCAGAAGGGCCATTTTGTTGTTGCTTACTTCCCAATCTATGACTGCAGGCGCAATCGCGTCCAACTTTGACACGGCCCGGCCCACAGTATCAAAACACTTGCAAATACTCACCGAGTGCGAATTGCTTAAACAAGAGCAAAGCGGCAGAGAAATTCATTATCACTTAAATCCACAAAAAATGAAAGAAATAGCAGCCTTTATTGAGCCATTCCGCAAGATGTGGGATGAACGGTTCAACAAGTTAGAAACTATAATGAAACAATATAAAAGCAAATAAGATGGAACGAAAAACAAAGGTGAATGCCCAGGACGGCAAACAGGACTTGACAATAACAAGAGAATTCGACCTGCCGGTGGAATTGCTATTCAAGGCGCATGCTGAGCCTGAAATTATTGAGCAGGTAATGACCAACCCATACACTACTGCCAAGCTGTTGAAATTTGAAGCTAAAAAGCATGGCTCTTATCAATTGGAATCAAGCGATGCACAGGGTAAAGTAGTGTTCAGTGCAAACGGAACTATACACGAGTTCAAGCCGAACAAAAAAATTATCCGCACATTTGAAATGGAAAACACTCCTTTTGGTGTGCAGCTTGAAGTATATGAATTTGAAGCGCTAAGCGACAATAGCAGCAAGCTGAATATGCACGTGATCTATGAATCTGCTGCACAAAGGGACGAGGTACTGAAATTGCCATTTGCGCAGGGCATCAGCATGGCACATGACAGATTGCAGGAAATAGTAAGCAAACTAAAATAAAACATCATGACAAAGACACACAAAATTATCTATTGGGTTGCCACAGTTTTATTGGCAATCGGTATGTTGCAAAGCGGCATATTTGCTGTGCTCAGAACAAAACAGTGGGTTGACCTTGTAACAGCACTAGGTTACCCGGTTTACTTTCTGAGCATACTTGGGACGTGGAAAATTCTCGGTGTGATCGCCATTTTGGTTCCGCGATTTAAACTGCTTAAAGAATGGGCTTATGCAGGCTTCTTCTTCGCCATGACGGGCGCTCTTATTTCCCATTTGGCGGTCGGGGACCACGAGACAAAAGCAATTCTCGGACCACTGTTCCAGACTATTTTTGTTATCTTGTCATGGTATTTCAGGCCTGCGGACAGAAAGATCGTTGTGGTAAATCAATAAATGAATAGTATGAATCCAAAAGTTGATTTTTATTTTGCCAAGGCCAAAAAGTGGCAGGAAGATATAGAACTGTTAAGAACGATCGTTCTTGACTGCGGGCTTAAGGAAGAATTGAAATGGGGTTGCCCCTGTTACAGCCTGGAGGGGGCTAACATCGTCTTAATACATGTATTTAAAGAATACTGTGCACTGCTGTTCTTCAAAGGCGCTTTGATGAATGATCCTAAAGGCATACTCATTCAGCAAACCAAAAATGTACAGGTGCCACGCCAGGTACGGTTCACCAGTGCAAAAGAAATAACGAAACTAAAAAGCATACTGAAATCGTACATCCGCAATGCCATTGAAGTGGAAAAGGCCGGCCTTAAAGTGGAATTAAAAAAGACATCAGAATACGAAATGCCTGAAGAATTTAAAAACAAACTGGATAAAAATGCGGCTTTGAAAAAAGCCTTCAAGGCATTAACACCAGGGCGGCAAAAAGGATACCTGTTTTATTTTTCTTCGGCTAAACAATCCAAAACCCGCGAGACGAGAGTGGAAAAATATATACCCCAGATCATGGCCGGCAAAGGCATAGATGATTAAAATTATTTAACCTGTCGGCGTATTAAACTGAACACAAAACAACTTATTTTTAAAATCTAATAATCATAAAAAAACAAAACAATGGCAAGCGTATCAATTTATTTAAACTTTAATGGCAATGCCGAAGAAGCATTTAACCATTACAAAAAAGTTTTTGGAACAGAATTTTCCAACCCGCCAATGAAGATGAAAGACATGCCACCCAGGGAAGGGGCGCCGGCCCTGTCTGAAGCCGACAAAAACAAAGTAATGCATGTGGCTTTACCCATACTTGGCGGCACACAAATAATGGCGACCGATATGCTGGAAAGCATGGGGCATAAACTGGTAGAAGGAAATAATTTCACCATCAGCCTGAACCCCGATACTAAAGAAGAAGCAGACAAACTTTACACAGGGTTGTCTAACGGCGGCGCAGATTCAGTAGCACCTCACGATGAATTCTGGGGATACTGGGGCACTTGCAAAGACCGTTTTGGTGTTCGCTGGATGTTCAATGTGATGAAACCACAGGGACAATAAAACCCTTCTTTATATGCTGTGGGGTTTATGTGGTGTCAGGTGATAACCCCTGACACCACATAAATAAATGTAATAACTCCTGACAGCACATAAATTGACAGCATAAAATTTTCTTTCCCCGGATGCCTGCTGAGGCATCCGGAAATTATTGATACTCGCTAAAATTTGAACCCACCGGAGAGGGCTATCCCGGCCCCGGCCCGACGACCGGTCGTATAATCTTGCAAATAAGTATTGTACAGAATGTATTTGTAAGAGTTGACCACAGATTTCAACGATACATACCAGCCCCCACCACGTTTTGTCACCACATGAAAATACCCGTAGCCCCCACCGGCATAGAATCCGTTGTCTTGAGTTACATGCACAAATAGTGCGTTATAGTTGCCAGGGTCGTCATTGGCTTTATAAAAATTAATACCGAGGTCCAGAAAATAAAAGAAAAAATGTTTTTTTCGCATCAAGAAATAGAGACGCAGATCTCCGAATATCGCGGGAACAGATTCACCGTAATTGGTTAATGTAGGCTCAAAATGACATACCTGGGCGCCCACCCCCAGGCCAAGATGTTTAAGAATTTTATAGTTATAAGTTAGCGATATGTCTGCGGGAATTCCGATATCAGCATATAAATTGCTCCTTTGTGCCGATGCCAATACGGGATTGAAAACCGCCAGCAGAGCAATAAGAATATATTTCATAAAGACTGTTTTCATAAACAAGCTGACAAATGATCTTCTCGAGTGACCAATTCCACCACTACCTAATTGCAAGATAAATAATAGCGTCCGAAATTAAAATCTAAATATCTTGTATAGGTCTCATTTATTAAGTATTTTTATTCGTTCAGTTTTTCAACTATGAAGTATGTAATCGTCTTGGCATTATGCGTTTTACTATTTCCGCAATGTCATCCTGCTTATAATGTTCAGCCCACGGGCAGTTACGATACATTGGGAATACACTGGACGAAAGTAGAAGGAACGAATATCATTTATTATTTTGAGGATTACAGCCTGCAATCGGGCTATGCAACGCAATATGTTAACTTGCACGAAGCTGCGTACACACAGTTAAATGCTATATTCGATGCGAAACTTCCACAAAAACTGCGCTTCTTTGTGTGGACAGATACGGCACTTGCAAGGCAGTTATTAGGCTATCCCTTAGGGCTCACCTATCCCTGGCAATGCATTGTTTACGCGAGGCCTGAGGAAACCATTGGGCATTTAATGACAGATGCATTAATTTATTGGGCGTGGGGAAGAACACCATTAGCAGAAACTGACTTTGTTGAGGTGGGCCTTGGCACTGCTTTTGACCTTACTAATATTGACAGGATAGACGCCGCAAAAACTGCTTTGTCGGGACAAAATATCCATAGTGTTGCAGATCTATGGTCAGGCAACTATCAAAATGTACCTGAAGAAGTTTTCTTCCCTGTGGCAGGTGCTTTTATGGACTTTCTATATAAACAAAATGAAACCGCCCAATTTGATTCCCTCGTAATGAATCAAACAATAACAAGCGCTGAAAACATATATGGCCAGGCCCGCTTAGATTCACTGATCGCAAAATTTAATTCCCTGGTGGGTCTATAAGGGAGACGATATCAATAGCCACAAAAGGACAATTACAAACAACACAAACCCGCTTCATTTCTTTAGCAGATAAATATGATGAACATGAAAAAGCAACTCTCAACTGAACAAAAAGCGAAACTCTTCAGCATATTAAAAGCCCGTTTTGAAAAATACAAAGACAGGCATAAGGGCCTTGACTGGGCCAAAGTGCAGGCAAAGCTGGAAGCTGAAGCCAGGAAACTATGGTCGCTGAATGAAATGGAAAGAACAGGTGGCGAACCCGATGTTGTTGCTTATGATAAAAAAACAGGCGAATATATTTTCTACGATTGTTCGGTTGAAAGCCCTAAAGGCCGCAGGAGCCTTTGTTACGATAGCGAAGCGCTAAACTCAAGAAAAGAAAATAAACCGGCAGACAGTGCAATGAATATGGCGGCCACAATGGGCATTGAATTACTGACAGAAGAACAATACCGGGAACTACAGCAAATGGGAGAATTTGATGTAAAGACGTCGAGCTGGGTTAAAACGCCGGTTGCTATCAGGAAACCCGGAGGTGCTGTTTTTTGTGATCGACGCTATGGCACTGTCTTCCTGTATCACAATGGCGCGGAATCTTACTATGCTGCCAGGGGTTTCCGGGCTTCGCTCAGGGTGTGAACTTGCACTGCCAGCCAGTTGATTTAAGCTATTAATAATCCCAAAACTTAAAAAATGATTTTATAGCTTCGCTTTTACAGCGCTCTATACTGAGAACGGTAACAAAGATGAAGTATTTTATCACCTCCTTTATTGTGTTTTTTATTTACCTGCCCTCGTATGCACAACAAAAAAGCTATACTATAAAGGGGAAAGTCTCCGACTCTGTAAGTAAACAAGCTATTGAATATGCAATAGTGAGCGTTTTGGCAGATGGCAGCAGTAGCCCGGCAGGTGGTATGATCACCAACGAAAAAGGCTTGTTTATGATAGATGGCCTGAACGCCGGAACATACAAATTAAAAATTGATTTTGTTGGCTACAAAACAAAACTCAGCGGACCTATTGTATTAAGCGGAAATCAAAACGTTGTTGATATGGGAAAAATAACACTCAGCCCCAAATCAAACTCGCTGAATGAAATTACAGTAAGCGCACACCGTAATATGTTGGAGAACCATATTGACAAATTGGTTTATAATGCCGAAAAGGATGCAACAAGTATGGGCGGCACGGCTACCGATGTGCTGAAAAAAGTGCCGCAGGTATCTGTAGATGCCAGTGGCAATTTGGAACTACTCGGCAACAATAATGTAAAAGTATATGTAAACGGGAAACCTTCTCCCATGTTTGATAATAACCTGGCAGAAGCCCTGCAGGCCATACCCGCCAGCCAGATAAAGAGTATAGAAGTAATAACGAGCCCCGGCGCAAAGTATGATGCCGATGGCAGCGGCGGCATTATAAACATCATACTGAAAGACAATAAAGCGAAAGGCATTAATGGGAATGTAAGTTTATCAGCCGGAACTTTGCTGGAGACCGGGTCTGCAAGTATCCATGCACGCAAAGGAGCTTTTGACATAAATTTATCCTTAAGCGGCAATGCATTTTTAAACAGCACAACCATAAGCTCCCTAAACCGCAACACCGACAATACCCTGTTGGTACAAAACGGGCAAAGCAGGCTGCAAAGAAATTCGTATAAACCCCAATTGGGTTTTAGCTGGGACATAAATAAGTACAACAGCCTGAGCGGCTCTTTCAAGTATAACAATTACGGCAACATGATTACAGGCCTTACAAGTCAGCAATATACACTTGAGCCCGCAAATGCAATACAGAGCTACCGTAACGCAAATAGTAATTTCCGGAACAGGATACTGGACGGCAATATAGATTATAAAAAGAAGTTTGATAAAGAGGGGGAAGAGTTAAGTATTTCTTTGCAAAGGAGCCAGGCCGATAACAGCAACAATTTCGTACAAGGGGAATACTATAACAATGCAGATTCTTTATTTGCAGGAGTAAAAGGGAATAATACAATAAGCGATAAGGAAACGTACATTAGCATAGACTATACTGAGCCTATACGAAAAGATGTGGTTTTAGAAATTGGCACAAAAGGCAGTTTTAGCCGC
>Ga0206970_10161_pt1 | contig 18671 bp, 17 predicted proteins | sample Alteio_BWOrgHeat_88_FD_152964 | JGI IMG/M metagenome (GOLD analysis project Ga0206970, IMG submission 152964) | Enriched cells from forest soil in Barre Woods Harvard Forest LTER site, Petersham, Massachusetts, United States -... | ecosystem: Environmental > Terrestrial > Soil > Temperate forest >... | reverse complement strand
GACACCTTTGTATTCCCTTGAATCCTGAATTTTGATGAGTTTTTGAATGCGCAAAAAATCCTTTCTTTGTTGGTGCGAGAAGGCGTGATGATAGTATTTCGCCTGTGGGTGTGCTTCACGATGCAGGAAATATTTACCTGAAAAATATAGTTTTGTGCATAGCTTAGAAGTTTCGGGACAAAGAAAGTACCATACCAATCCTTTGCCAAGATTAGATGGCTTTGTAAGCAGAAGAACTTTATATTTTACCTGTTCGCCAGCTATTACATATTCAAGAAGCATGTTAGGAGAGGCATCCATTGTGTTTATAATTAGCGTGATGTTAGCTGTTTCTTTTTCATCGAGTTGCCAAGATATTATACATTCATTACAGGCATTTTTGCATAAAAGACCATTTTTTAGCAAGTCGGATATATTGATGGTTTTGCAGGCGTTGAGGATAATTGTTTGGCTAAACATTCTATAAAAATTGTTTCTGATTTTTCTATTTTGCCATTAAGGATAAAGTCAGTTGCGCACCTACAGTGCGCATTTCAATATTTCCTTATTGACTACAAAGCTTTAGCCTCTACAAGGCTGTCCTACATCACGACGAAATTTAAAGTCTAATTGGTATAATGTCACCCCATGGGGGTTTATGCATAATTATCTATTTTGCTATAATCATATCAGTTCTTCGAACTTTCTTTCCTAAGTGAAAGGATAAAAGAATATTGGAAAAATGTTCCAATTCCTAAGGAAGTTTCCTGTTTAATCGAAATCGGCGGGTGCTTTTGCATAGAACGCGGTTTCTTTCTGAAGTATAATTGGAGTGAGCTTTGTCAATATTTTCAATTTATCATCCCTGTCATAAAAGTCTGAAGCATCCAATACATCTTCGGCATTCCTGGCAACAATTTGTTTCAAGGTGTCGCGAAAGTCTGTTATATTTTCATTGTTCTCATTGCTCACTTCCTTCTTCAATTTTTTCCGAAAGGCTTCCATGAGCAATCGAACATGTTCGAGATGCGAATCGGTGAAACGATTATTTGCCATGCATTTGCACAGCCAATGGCAAATAAAATATTTCTGAAAAGTGGAAAGCCCATTTACTTCCAATTCTTTTATCCAGGTATTAATCGCTTCAATCGGTTTTTTGTAATTCCGGGAAAAAGAATAAATACCATTCCAGAAAAGGCTGAGAGGAATTTGGGCATCGGAGAAGAGTTGAGTATTCAATAGTTCGCAAAAAATGCCAAAGGCGAATTTTTGATAACGCTCCTCGCCACAGGAACATAAGGCCTGAATTTTTTCGAGGTTTTCGGAGTTTTGGTTTGTGATAAGATCCATAGATAATGATTTATTGGACCAAAGGTCGGACGAATGGGTCATTTGCTCCAAATCGAATTTCTATGGTACGGCAGTATTCTACGTGGCATACGTGTAAAAGTGCCGTATGGCCGAAAAAAGTTTTCAGTATTGGCGTGGGTTTGAGGGTGTTTGAGGTGTTTTTTTGAAAACCAACATTATGTTAAATAGAAAATCGGCGATTTTTGGAGATATTATACAAAATCAGGGACTGATGCACGCTTATTTTGCGTTTCCTGCTTCCTTCTAATATCTTTTTTTCTTATCGGGCAGTTTGAATTTACAGGTATTGGCATTGCCGGGACTGGCTTAACATTGCATCGAAATTTAATCAAGATCGCACAATCATAAAGATATGACACAGGAATACCAGATATTATTTAGTCCCTATAAAATGGGCGGTTTGTCTTTGAAAAACAGGGTAGTGATGGCCCCGATGACACGCAGCCGTGCAATAGGAAATGTGACGAACGAAATGGTGGTAAAATATTATCGCCAGCGCGCTGAGGCCGGCTTGTTGGTCACCGAAGGCACCTCACCCTCTCCCAATGGCCTGGGTTATTGCCGTATACCCGGCCTGTATAACCCGCAACAGGTGGCAGCATGGAAGGAAGTAACTGATGCCGTACACGCAAATGGAGGAAAAATATTTGTGCAGCTGATGCATACGGGCCGCATAGCACATCCGCTTAATTTGCCGGAGGGGGCAAAGATGGTAGCGCCATCGGCTATTGCTGCACCGGGCCAGATGTACACCGATGCCCAAGGCATGCAAAACCACCCTGTACCTGAAGAAATACCGGGCAATGAAATAGCCGCAGTGATAGCCGAATTTGTACACAGCTCGCGCTGCGCTATCGAGGCCGGTTTTGATGGCGTAGAGATCCATGCTGCAAATGGCTACCTGCCCATGCAGTTTTTAAATGCAGCATCAAACCAGCGTATGGACCAATATGGCGGCGGGCATGAGAACCGGAATCGTTTTGTGCTGGAACTTGCGGAGGCTGTAAGTGCAGCAATAGGTAAAGAAAAAACAGGCATACGGCTTTCTCCTTTCAGCACATCAGGCGGCGCATTACCGGGTGAGGATGAGATTGCACAATATATTGCGCTTGCAGATGGCCTGGGAAAACTGGACCTTGTTTATTTGCACCTGCTTGCATTCGCCATGCCGGCCGGCATGGCCGATAACATCCATAAAGCTTTCGGAGGCACCCTTATCCTGAATGGTGGCTACACAGCAGCGCGCGCGGAGGCCGACCTGGAAGCAGGCAAAGCTGAGCTGATCTCTTTTGGAAGGCCTTTCATTTCAAACCCTGATCTCGTACAGCGCATTGGAAAAAACGTAGATCTTGCCAATCCCGACCCGTCCACTTTCTTCTCTGCCGGAGAAAAGGGCTATATAGATTATCCGGTATTTGCAGGATAGTAGAAATACAAAACTAAGGTCCGCTCCCCAGGGAGCGGCCTACTTTAATTGCTTAAGCATCATTTCGTTGTACAGCACTTTTATCAGTCCATCCGCAAGGCCTATTTTGGGTACGTATATTTCATCGGCATTGGCCCAGCGCATGATGGCTATATATACCTGCAGGGCAGGCACTATTACATCGGCACGGTCATCGCGGAAATGGTAAAGGTGTTTTCGGTCTTCTATTGTCGTGTAGCTGAGCTCTTTGTAATAATCTTTCAGCAGTTCCAGCGGCAGGGGTTTGCCTTCTTTGCGCTTGGAGATGGAGAATATCTTATTGATGTTGCCCCCGGTACCAATAGCTTCCACGGGCTGGTAATCTTTTACATGGGTCTTTATATACCACTTCATGTGCTCCCATTGTTCGTCCGCTACTTTTTCGTGCAGCAAACGTATGGTGCCTATATTAAAAGACTCCTTGAAGATGGTGTGGTTTTGGGAAAAAAGCGAAACCTCCGTACTGCCCCCACCTACGTCAATATACATATAAGATTTGTTGACGCTGAGGTTTTCGGCAATATGCGTTTCGTAAATGATGTTGGCTTCTTCCTGGCCGGTGATGATATTGATGTCGAGGCCGGTAACTTTTTTTACTTCGTCCAGTATCTCTTTGGAATTGCTTGCATCGCGCATGGCAGAAGTGGCACATGCCTTTACAGCCTCCACTTTATAAATGCTCATTAAATGTTTGTAGGCCTTCAGCGTCTCTATAAGCTGCTTTTTCTTTTCGTCGGAGATGAAGCCATTGTCAAATACATCAAAACCAAGGCGCAGGGGTATGCGCAGCAGATTAAGCTTAGTATAATCCACTGTTCCGTCTTTATACACTGATGTTTCACAGATCAGGAGACGTGCCGCATTAGAACCAATATCAATAGCCGCCAGTATCAATCTTTATAGCGCTTGTTTTGCAGGTAATTATAAGTGGCCAGCTGGGAACGCAGTTTGGGCGTTCTGCCAACACGCGGCACATATTCATTACACTGCTCATTGTCTAATATACGACCTTTAACGTTTTCGGAGAACTGAATATTTAAAATGTCAATTAATTCTTTCTGAATTTCCACATCATTTATGGGGCAGGCCGTCTCCACGCGATGGTCCAGGTTGCGCACCATCCAGTCGGCAGAAGAAATAAATACTTTAGGCTTACCCGCATTATGGAAAACAAAGATACGAGCATGCTCAAGGTATTCATCAATAATACTTATTGCCCTCATGTGGCCATTAAAGACCTTTTGGTCGGTAAAGGCACAGCATATGCCCCTTATCACCATTTTTACTTCTACACCTGCCTTTGCGGCTTCATATAGCTTGGTAATAAGCACCTGGTCCACAAGGCTATTGAGTTTAAGGCTTATAGATGCCGGCTTGCCTTTTTTTGCCGCCCTTATCTCAGCATTGATAAGCGTGATAAAAAACCTGCGCATTGTGTAGGGCGCCGCAGGCAAAGTTTTACATTTTTTAAGCAGATCTGCTCTGCTGTGCGGGGCCTCGAGAAAACTAAAAACGCGGTTAATATCTGCTATAATATTTCTGTCGGTGGTAAGCAGGCAATGGTCGCCATAATACTGCGCAGTGTTTTCGTTAAAATTGCCTGTCGATATAAAGCCATATTGCGTGGTGCGGTTAAACTCGCGCTTTTTGATCACACAAAGTTTAGCATGCACCTTCAATGATGGGAGGCCGAACAGTACTTTTACTCCTTCTTCCTCCAGCCTGTCCTTCCACATCATATTGGCTTCCTCATCAAAACGGGCACGCAATTCCAACACTACAGTTACCTGTTTGCCATTTCTAACCGCGTTGATAAGAGCATTCACTATTTTAGAATCTTTCGCCAGCCTGTAGCAGGTGATCTTTATACTCTGCACAAAAGGATCGATGGCGGTTTCGCGCAGCAAGTCTATAATAGAGTCGAAAGAATGATAGGGAAAGTGCAGCATGATATCCTTCTTCTCCAACACCTCCATAATGCGGACAGGCTGGCGAAGCAAAGGATGTATGAAAGGCCTTTTACGCGGTTTGAGGTCGTTAAAAACGGCGTGTGGAAAATTGATAAAATCTTTGAAATTATGTATCCTTCCACCGGGTATAAGATTGTCTTTTTTAGTGAGTGTGAACCTTTTTATCAGGTAGTCGAGCAGATTTTTATTGATGTTCCTGTCGTAGATAAAACGCGTGGCGCGGCCTTTCTTCCGGTTCTTCAGGCCCTTTTCCAGTTCGTCTATCAGGTTGGTATTAACATCATTATCTATTTCCAGTTCCGCATCGCGAGTAACCTTGATGATGTAGCCGAAAAAACTGTTGAAGCCAAAAGGCGAAAAGAGACTGTGCAGGTTTGCCCTGATGATGTCTTCCAGCAAAATGATATCTATCTTCCCTTGATCGGATGGCAAAATGACAAAACGATGTAAAACCTTTGTAGGTATCTCTATCAGCGCATAACGCTTTATAAGCGGGTCTTTGGTATTGCCCAATACGCAGGCAAGGTAGATGGACTTATCGCGCAGATAAGGCATCTGCGGTATGGTCTCTATCATCAGCGGCACGATCTCTGTACGTACCCTCTCTTCGAAAAAAAGTGCAGCATATTCTTTTTGTGTTTTAGTTAGCTGCTTTTCATTCTTTATATAAATGTTGTTCTTTTCCAGCTCCTTAATAATGTCGGCATAAGTATGGTCAAATTCAGCTTGGTGCTCTACAACAGTATGCTGTATCTTCCTGAGTATCTTATCGGGGTTGGCTTCAAGATGCATTTTAGCAGATTTGCCAAGCAGTATCATTTTATTAAGGGCAGCCACCCGCACGCGGAAAAACTCATCCAGGTTGTTGGAGAATATACCGAGGAAACGTAAGCGATCGTAAAGGTGGTTTGCAGGATCTTTGGCCTCCTGCAATACCCTGGCGTTGAATGCGAGCCAACTGATATCCCTTATAATAGTTTGTTTAGTGGCTTTCAATGCGTATCACTGGTTTAGTGTGGGGACAAAAATAATCCCCAAAGGACATGATAGGGATTATTAAGGCAGAAAATACGAAAAGTTTACAATTTCTTAATATGGTCGATAAGCGAAGAAGTAGAATAGCCCTGTACAAAAGGCACCGTTTCCACTTTGCCGCCATAACTCATTACAAATGATGCTCCTACAATTTTATCAATTGTATAATCACCTCCTTTCACTAATACATCCGGTTTCAGCGCTTGTATCAATTCCAAGGGAGTATCTTCGTTGAACTTGCAAACAGCATCCACGCACAATAAGGAGGCGAGTTGGAAAGCGCGGTCTTTTTCGTTAGTTATGGGGCGCTCGGGACCTTTTAACCTGCGCACAGAATCGTCACTGTTAAGGCCAACGATAAGTATGTTGCCCATGTCGGCAGCCTTAGCTAAATAATCCAAATGGCCATGATGCAGGATATCAAAGCAACCATTTGTAAAAACAATTTTTTGCCCTTTGATGCGCCAGATATCACATTGACGAACAAGAGACTCTAAAGGATATATCTTATTTAATATCCACTGGGCTTTGTGCATATCTTTTGCGATTGAATAAAGGAAGCATGACAATAGAAACAGCACCAAGAATAACTATTATGCCCGTTTGCACGGCCCATGCCACCCAGCCAAAAGCCTGGGCGCTGCCCGGGTTTATCTGATAGTAGGATAAGATGTGCGCAACAAGAAAAGGATAGGCGCCAATGCCACCTTGTGTGCTTATCATACCTATGCTGCCAAAAATAAGCACCACTAAGGCCGCAAGCATAGATAAATGATCGGTGGCAGGAAGGCCGAGAAAGCCTAAATAAACCTGCAGCAGATACATCAACCAGATAAGAAAAGTGTAACCTATAAAGCCCCATCTTTTTTTCATGTGGATAATGGAACTAACGCCGTGGCTCATGCCCTTGATAAACTTGCCTACTTTGGTTTCCTTATGCCTGCGATAAATTAATACGGTGGCTATAATACCTGCTGCCATTATTACGAGCAAGCCGAGAAAAACATTGCGTTTCTCAACGATCTTAAGTAATTGTTCGTGTGCATAAGTGCCTATTATATGAGCCTGAACAACGCAGGCCAACACAATTATTATCAAGAGGCAGAGTACATCAAAAGCACGCTCGGCAAGTATGGTACCCACCATTTTATCGGCAGGCACTTTTTCGTATTTGGCAAGTATGGTACATTTGGCCACTTCGCCAGCCCGGGGCAAAACAAGATTAGCAACATAGCCGATAAGGACAGCTAAAGTAGTATTAACAATACCGGGATGAATCCGAAGCGGCTCGAGCAATAAACGCCAGCGAAGGGCACGGAAAAAGTGAGATAAAAAACCTACTATAAAAATTGGTAAAATAATCCATAGCCTTACGCCCTTTATTGCAGTCCACATCTCCGTCCTCTCGGCAGGGGAAAGGGCGTTGTACATGTAAAATATGATGGCTATTCCCAGCCCGAGAAAAAAAACGTATTGGAATATCTTGACGAGGTTTTTCTTCATGGCTTAAATATACTTATTACAGGGTATTATCCTCTTTAGGAAATATTATAAAAGGTTTATGTTTTTTGGCTTCTTCCCATTCCATTATGGCATAAGATACAACAATAACCGTATCTCCAACATCCACCCTGCGGGCAGCGGGCCCGTTCATGCAGATCATACCAGATCCGCGGGTGCCTTTTATTACGTAGGTTTCAAGCCGGGCCCCGTTTTCAATATCCAGCACATGCACTTTTTCGTTCTCTATCAAATTGGCAGCATCCATCAGGTCTTCATCAATCGTTATACTACCGATATAATGAAGATTTGACTCCGTGATCCTGACGCGGTGAATTTTTGATTTCAGTACTTCTATCTGCATAAGAGCTGCAATTTACAAAAACATCTGAAGCGTTTTTAAACACATTATGTTAAATGAATATTTCGGAAAATTTAATTAAAATCGGATAGTGATGACTCTGCTATAGAAGGCAAGAAATTTTACTGCAAAGTTCGCTAAGGACCGCAAAGAATGCGCAAAGTTTGTTTTGGGATGACAGGCATTTAGGTGCCTGATTGGTATAATATAGAAAAGCCATGGTATATATCATGGCTTTTCTATCAAGGTAAATCTTCTGAATCTAAAGCATCGTGGTCTATTCAGCCACTACTTCGAAGTCTATTTCTACAATATTGTCTTTACCAAAGTCAACCTGTGCTTTGTGCATACCGGCTTCCTTAATGTCGTCGATAATGCTGATGCGGCGGCGATCAATTTCGTAACCTTTCTGCTCGCGGATGGCACGTGCCAACTGGATAGCGGTAACGGAACCGAATATTTTGCCACTGGTACCAACCTTAGCACCGATCTTAAGCGGTGAAGATTTAAGAACGGCTGTAACGTTTGCTATTTCGGCTATAAGTTTATTTTCTTTCTTTGCTTTCTGCTTGTGACGCTCCTGCAATATTTTCATATTAGAACCACTCGCTTCGATCGCAAATTTCTGCGGGATGAGGAAGTTGCGGGCATAGCCGGGCCTTACATCCACTGCTTCGTGGGCCGAGCCCAGATTATCTACGTCTTTTATAAGAATTACTTGCATGGCTGTTTTACTTTAAAAGGTCAGTAATAAATGGTAAAAGCGCCATCTGGCGTGCTTTCTTAACGGCCTGGGCCACTTTACGCTGATATTTCAGCGAGTTGCCGGTAATACGGCGCGGAAGCATTCTACCTTGTTCGTTAATAAATTTTTTCAGGAATTCTGCGTCTTTATAGTCGATATACTTGATCCCCATCTTCTTGAAACGACAGTATTTTTTCTGACGTTTTTCGACGCGTGTAGATGTAAGGAATTTTATTTCGTTTGGTTTTGCCATTTTTTTTAGAATTAAAATGTTTTTAAGAAGCAGCTAATGCTGCATGTTTGTTACGCCTTCTGAGGTTGTATGCTTCTGCATACTTATCAAGGTGTGTGGTCATGTGGCGCATGATGTGTTCATCACGGTTTAGCTGAACTTCCATTTTGGCGTTCAGATCAGTTGGAGCTTTGTACTCCATAAGCCAGTAAAGACCGGTTGTTTTTTTGCGGATGGGATAAGCGAGCGAGCGCAGGCCCATTGCATCGCTGTGGGTGATGTCCCCACCATTTTCTTTGATGAAGTCCTGGAACTTCTTTTGAGCGTTCTTGTAGTCTTCTTCCGCCAGTACAGGGGTGAAGATGACCATCAGCTCGTAACTCTGAAGGTTGTTAGTTGCCATAAAAAATTTAAATAGTTAAAAAATATTCCCAACTCGCCCAGCAGCAACGCTTGGATATTCCGATGAATTGGAACAGCCGGACATAATTTGGGATTGCAAAGGTATGTGATATAATTGAAAATGCCAAAGGGATTTGGATTGTTGGATTAAGGGATTATTGGATGTGTGTTTGATTGGCTGATTTGGCCTACTGTGGCCGCTAAATGGCTGCTCCCGAAGTATCGGGATTTCGCGAAAAGCTCAATTTATGACCGCTAATAAAAATGATAATATGAGCTGTGGTAAAGGGTTTTACGGTCTTCTTATCCCTCGCGAGTGTTCATTTCTTTGGGTGGCCAAAGAAACGAATCAAAGAAAGGCCACCATTAGGCAAATCGCTCCGCGTGCCTAATGGATAGCTTAGCTGCGTGTCGTGCAGGGTACTCCGATTGTGGGGCACTGCGTTTTGCCTTCTTCCTATTTGGCAAGATTACAAGGGCAGGATTCTGTTCACTGATTGAGCATATTGCAATCCTTGACAGCAAAAATGTGCCTTTGCAAATTCGGAACTGCAACATTCTGAATAACAGGAATCATTTCTATTCGTCACGTTTGTCATAGCGGCCCTCCAAACCGCTACCTCATCTGGTGTGTTACGGACATATTTATTATTTTTTATTAGTGTCCGTGAGCTCGTCGTTCCTCCTCGGTTGTGTTACGGACATCTTAATGATTTTTTTGTCGGTGTCCGTGAGCTCGTCGTTCCTCCTCGGTTGCGAAAGCAAATATTACTCTTCTCATTGCCGTTTTTTTCTCTTCGATATTTTTTCCGCTTTTTAAATGGTTTTGGGTGGTTAATTCATTTTATTGTATTGATTATCAATTATTTATGTTTATTTTTTATCCTAAAAGATTTTTTCCGCTTTTCTTCCCATTTGGGCCATTCGGGTTCCGATTTGGGCTGTTTTGTTATCAATTGGGGAGCTAAAATTTCCTGTTTTTACTTAGGTTTTTTGATTGGTTGAGTGTGTTGAATGATTGAAATAATTATTGCGTTGAAATTTCACATAAAGATACGAAACCGGGGTAGCTGAATCCAAATTTTTGTTTGAAAGTGGCTGTGGTAGCGAGTATTGCGTTGTTAATGGACTGAAAGGCTTGTCAGAACTGCGATGTAGGGCTTCCGAGTCCCGAATTGGAGACTCGGAAGGGAAGTAATGGTTTGATATTGAGCTATAGTGTTATGCTGTCGGTCGCAGACCTTCTTATTATTGGTGGATTTCAGTGATCCTAAAGGAACACTGAAACCAGTGGGGGGGACTGCTTTCGAATCCGAGTTGGAGACCAGGGAGGGAAATAAATTAGCGGATTACCTGCAAATGAATGAGCCCGGTCTGAGTGGTTTTTCTGATAAGAACCTTTGGAGAATGAAGCAGTTTTATGAGTTGTATAAAGACAACCCAAAACTCTCGCCACTGGTGAGAGAAATTAGCTGGACAAATAACCTTATCATTTTATCCCGCACAGGAACCATTGAGGAAAGGGAATTTTATCTAAGACTTTGCATCCGTGAGAAATACAGCAAACGTGAATTAGAAAGGCAAATAAACAGTGGTTTTTTTGAAAGGACAATGATAGGAAACCTTACACTAACCAAAACAATACAAGAAACTCATACCAATACAATAAACACTTTTAAAGATAGCTATATATTTGAATTCCTGGACCTGGCGGAGCCACACAACGAAACTAATCTGCAAAAAGGCCTGATAGGGCAAATGAAAAATTTTATCCTGGAACTTGGGAAAGATTTCCTGTTTGCAGGCCAGGAATACCGATTACAGGTAGGCAATAGCGATTTTTATATAGACTTGCTATTTTATCACCGCAACCTGCAATGCTTTGTTGCATTCGAGTTGAAGTCGGACAAATTCAGACCCAAGTATTTGGGACAACTTAATTTTTACCTCGAAGCTCTTGACAGGGACGTAAAAAAGGAAAATGAAAATCCAAGTATTGGTATTTTGCTATGTAAAGACAAAGATACCGAAGTGGTGGAGTATGCTATGAGCCGGAATATGAGCCCAAGTATGGTTGCAGCCTATAAGATACAATTGCCTGATAAAAAACTATTGCAACACAAACTGCATGAGCTTTTTGAAAATGCAATAAATAAGCCGGAAGACCAGTGAAATTTTAAAACAGGTATTACCGTTTTAGCAAGAGTGGTTTTGCCTGCACCCGAAAGCCCACAGAATTGAATAATCATTGAGGTATTTTATACTAATATATGGAAAGATAGATCCGCAAAGGCGAGACAAGTAGAATTACCGAACCATGCAGGGTGCCAACCCGCCTACGCAAAAAAGCTACGGACGGGCGCGGCGCCCGGAACTTTGCCATGAAATGGAAAGCTGATAACCAAAAAAATTTACGTTATAGATCATGGCATTCAATTTATTGCTATATGGGTTGATTATTATTAAAACTCAGAAAATAAAATATCATTAATTTATCTATGTTTCGTCCCGATTATTTTGCCTGTGTGTACTATAAAATCCCGTTTAAATTTATAATTTTAAAACTCCTAAGGGTGCCTGGCTGCGAATGGCCATGTACTTATTTGTGCCTGCACGGAATTTTGGATGGAAACAGTGCTTAAGAATAGTGATGCGCCGGATGCTGTTGCATGCACAAGGGAATAATTATTATTTATGAAGAAATCGATACTTGGACTTATACTTATTGTTTTAGCAAATCTCAGCGCTTTCGGACAGCGCTACTTTGGTATAGCCACCAGTAACTGGAGCGGAACAAATGCACTATACCTTAACCCGGCGAATATTGCCGATGACCGCGATAAATTCAGCATCAACTTAATTTCCTTCAATGTTGGTATTGATAATGACCTGGGCACCATCAATACAGGAAATGTACTGAAGCAATTTGTGAAAGGAGACAGTACGGGGCTAAACAAAATAGTAAATATTAAAAACAAAGGTGCTTTCAATATGATGGCGCCGAATGCGGAGGTGAGATTACCGGGATTTATGTTTAGCATCAATCACCGTAACAGCATAGCGCTGACGATGAGTGTGCGGGCGATGAACCAGTTCAGCAATTTTGATCAAACACTTTTTCGTGTGCTGAGCGGCGCTAACACTATCAACACTGCTGTTGACAACACAATTGTGAACCTGAAAGATTTCAGGTGGATGCTGCACGCCTGGAGCCAGATAGGCCTTACCTACAGCACCGTGGTATTGGAAAAACCCAAACACCAGGTGAAACTGGGTCTGACCGTAAATTATTTAGGCGGTATAGCTTATGCAGGTTTTAAAGGCAACCAGCTAACGGCCACCTATCATGTAGCCAACAATAGCAAAACAGGCTTACCGGATTCTACTACGATGGATGTGACGAGCTCGGACGTGGAGTATGGAAGTAATGTATTAAAGAACACTTCCGAACTTCAAAACGGCATATCAACTGTTGATATTGCTAATTATTTATTTGGCAAAAAAGGCGGCGTGGGCATAGGCGCTGACGTAGGGATAGTATATGAGTTCCGCCCCGGTTATCCTGAGCGCTATGAATATGAGATGGACGGGATGAACCATTTTGACTACACGAAGAACATGTATAAACTGCGTGTGTCGGTTTCTGTAACAGATATAGGTTCTATCAATTACAACCAGAACAACCTGACTGCCACCATGAGCGGATCGGGACATATAAGCAGCAATGACCCGGCAACGAATTTCAGCAATTTCAGCGACGTAAGAAATTATGCAGTGACGCATGGTTTTAGTTTGGACACCAGCAATTCAAAATCGCAAAGAGTGTACCTGCCGACAGCATTGCTTGCAGGTATAGATTACCACATTGTAGGCCGCGTATACGTGAACGCCACGTACATGGCAGACCTTACCAACCATAATAATTTCGGCACCTATTATTATAACCAGGCCACTGTAACACCAAGATATGATTCGCGTAACCTGAGCATAGGGGTACCGGTTACTTATAGCAGCCTGAACGATAATATAAAAGTAGGCCTGGGCATACGATATAGCGGTTTCTTTATAGGCAGTGATGACGTGATGGCTGCCCTTACAAATAACCAAACGGGATTCAATGTTTATTTCGGGGCATTTGTGCCTATCAATAAAAAGAAAATAAAAGACAGGGATGGCGACAAAGTATCGGACAGGATGGACCTTTGCCCTACTGTGCCGGGAACTTTAAAAGCCCACGGTTGCCCTGACAGGGACAATGATGGTGTAGCAGATATGGACGATCGTTGCCCTGATGATTCAGGATCGGTAGAATTGCAGGGCTGCCCCGACAAGGATGATGATGGCGTGCCGGACATTGATGATAAATGCCCTGACGTGCCCGGCCTGGAACAATTTGACGGATGCCCAGATACGGACGGAGACGGTGTACCTGATAACGAGGACCTTTGCCCTACTATACCAGGCCCGGTAAAATTCCACGGATGCCCTGATACAGACGGAGACGGTGTGCCTGACAATGAAGACCTTTGCCCTACAGTGCCCGGACTGCCAAGCAATCATGGCTGCCCTATAGAAACAAAGAACGAAAAAGAAAAGGCAGTTTCAAGAGCGGTGCCCAAGGCTGATGTAAACCAAAAGATAGAACATGCGGCACATGCATTGGAATTTGAAACAGGTAAAGCCATCATCAAAAAGGGTTCATTCAAATCATTGGACGAAGTGGTGAGCATACTGAAAGATCATCCCGGCGCTTACATGACCATAGATGGTTATACCGATAATACGGGCAAGCCTGAAAAGAATATACAATTGTCAGAAGCGAGAGCAGAGGCAGTGAAAAAATATTTTGTGAAACATGGTGTATCCGCCAACAGGTTAATCTCGACCGGGCATGGTGAAAGCAACCCAATAGATACTAACAGCTCGCCGGAAGGCCGTGCAAGGAACCGCAGGGTTGTGATGGAGTTGAAGGAGTCGTAGACCTCTCCCCGACCCTCTCCGAAGGAGAGGGAGGTGTTACCGAAAAGGCGGTAGTCTGTCAGTTTGAAAAATTATTACATTAGGGTTTATTAAAGAATAGACGGTACAAGCCAATAGCAACACAAAATATAATAAGTAATATTTTGTACCATCTCCAAATCTTTCTACCCTCAAAAGCAATTAAGGTAACGGCAACGGCAGCAATAATACTTACAACAACATAAACTATTCCTTTCAAGTTGGCGTGTTTTAATCAAATATAATAAAAGGGAAAAGCAAAGTGTTTATTTTTATTTGCATGTAATGAGAATAGCCTACCTTCAAATAAGAGGAGGCAAAAATTGCTAAAGAGATCTACCATACAATTATTAAGATTCCGGTTTTCATTCCTGCTTTTACCGGTTTATCTTTTTGCGCTTTCGGTGGCGGAAAATATCCATATTAGAAATGCCGTCATTATTTTTTTGTTGCTGCATTTTTTACTGTACCCTGCCAGCAATGGTTATAACAGTTATATGGACCGCGATGAAGGCAGCATAGGCGATTTAGAAAAGCCTGAAGCGCCTACGCGACAATTATATATAGTAACGTGGGCAATGGACATTGGCGGCAGCCTGCTTGCATTTTTAATAAGCCCTTTATTTGCCAGCCTCTATATTGTGTATGTCCTATTTTCGCGGCTGTATAGTTATCGCGGTATTCGTTTAAAGCAGTACCCTTTTATCGGTTACATTACTGTGGTATTGAACCAGGGGGCTTTGGTTTTTTACATGGTTTATTCGGGAGTAAGTACCGGGCACTATGCCATGCCATGGATGTGTATGCTGGTAAGCACATTGCTTATCGGGGCATTTTATCCCATCACCCAAATTTACCAGCATGAGCAGGATATGAAAGACGGTGTAAAGACCCTTAGCAAAACCTTGGGGGTGAATGGTACGTTTATATATTGCGCTGTGTTATACACTCTTGCATTCAGTTTGTTGGCATGGTATTATTACGGAAATGGAAAGATGATTTACTTTTTTATTTTAATGATATGGTTCCTGCCTGTGATAATCAGATTTTTAAGCTGGGCAACGCAATGCCGTAAAGACAAAAGCAAGGCGAATTTTAAAAATACCATGAAAATGAACTGGCTGGCTGCCAGTTGTACAAACCTGGCTTTTATCACCTTAATACTATTTAAACATTTTGGCTAAGATCATTTCTATATCTACGGTAGTACCCGAGCATTGCCACCGGCAAGAGGACATATTGCATTTTATGGAGAACGCGTATAAAGCCGATGGGGGCCAAAAACGAATTCTGCGCTACCTGTATGGGCATAGTGGTATAGAAACACGTTATTCTGTAATTGCGGATTATACCTTGCCAATGGAGGAATGGACATTCTTTCCAAAATCGAAGGATTTAGAACCATTCCCCCTAATAGAACAGCGTATGGAATGGTTTCAGAAATATGCATTGGACCTCTCGCTTGATGCCGCACAGAAATGCATAGCAGGGAAAATAGACAAATCTGAAATAAGCCACCTTATAACAGTGAGCTGCACCGGCATGAGCGCACCGGGCCTGGAACTGCAAATGATGGAAGCGATGGAGCTGAATGCATCCATCTACAGAACGGCCATTAATTTTATGGGTTGCTACGCAGCTATACATGCTCTGAAACAAGCCGCGAATATTATAGATTCAGATGCGGGTGCGAAAGTGCTGATAGTATGCACGGAACTCTGCACGCTGCATTTTCAAAAAACATTTTCTGAAGATTCTATTACGGCCCCCTTGCTATTCGGAGACGGGGCTGCGGCTGTACTGGTGGTTGGTGATGAGGTGGCTGATCCGGGCCTGAGTTTAAAAAGTTTTTATTCTGAAATACTGAAAGAAGCCAAAAATGATATGTCGTGGAATATTTCTTCAAAAGGATTTATCATGACCTTATCGGGCGATGTGCCGGAAATTTTTCAACAAGATATAGCTCCGCTGAAACAAAGAGCATTGGCCAAGGCAGGACTTGCAGAAGGAGATATAAAATACTGGTGTGTGCACCCTGGCGGCAAAAGGATATTGCAGGGGGTTGCAAAGGGATTGTCATTAAGTGAGGTGCAACTTAAAGCATCGTACGAGGTTTTGAAGCGTTATGGCAACATGTCGTCGCCCACCATATTATTTGTACTAAAAGAAATGTGGGAATCTATATTAAATGAACCTAAAGCCCATATCTTTGGAATTGCATTCGGACCCGGGCTGACAATGGAAAGTTTTATAATGACGGTAATATAATGCTTGAGCAACGTTCGTACCAGAAAGAATTACTGGATAAAGACGATATACCTTTTGAAGATATCCGGCAGAACATGAAGGAGCTGGAAAAGGTGAATACCCTGCTTGGCGGGCATAGGGTAAGTTGCAAAGGTGTGCGTTTATTTCTAAAAAAGATCATAGCATTAAAGAGGCCTGTGCACATTGCAGAGATCGGCTGCGGAGGAGGGGACAACCTGCTTGCCCTGCAAAAATTCTTCAAAAAGAATGGTATTAAGTGCAAATTTACAGGCATAGATATAAAACCTGAGTGCATATCGTACGCCATTAAAAAAAACAGGGGGCTTGATGCTACCTGGATCATAAGTGATTACCGGAGTGTACAGTGGCTTGAGGGCAATAAGCCCGATATTATTTTTTCGTCTTTGTTCTGCCACCATTTTACCGACACGGAATTGACAGAGCAATTGCGATGGATGAAAGGCAACAGCCAGCTTGGTTTTTTTATCAATGATCTGCACAGGCATCCTATAGCCTATTATTCCATAAAATGGATGTCGGCTGCTTTTTCAAAGTCGTATCTTGTTAAAAATGATGCTCCTTTGTCTGTGATGCGTGGTTTTAAAAAAGAAGAATGGAAAACCCTGTTGCATAAGGCAGGTATCAGTCGATTTAAGATAAGCGCTGAGTGGGCATTCCGCTACCTTATTTATGTAAAGAATGAATACTGAAGCCGAATATGACGTAGTTATTATAGGGGGGGGCCTTGCGGGGCTTAGCTTGTCTATACAGCTAAATAATGCGGGATACAAAGTAGCGGTGCTGGAGAAAGACCAATACCCAAGGCATAAAGTTTGCGGAGAGTATGTGAGTATGGAGAGCATGGCCTTCCTGGAAAGAACTGGGGTGGCTATTTCTTTAATGAAGTTGCCCGTTATTAATACATTGCAGTTGTCTGATGTGAAGGGCAGGGTATTAAACACTCCGCTGCCGCAGGGTGGTTTTGGTATAAGCCGCCATAAACTGGATGCTACCCTGGCTATGATAGCGCAGCGAAAAGGAGTTGCTTTATTTACTAACACAAAAGCCGAAGATGTGCGTTTTGAAGATGATGTATTTAGCGTAAAAGCCGGCACTAAGGTATTCACAGCAAAGGTAGTTTGCGGATGCTGGGGCAAAAGGAGCAATGTTGACAATAAGCTGGAACGGAATTTCATTAAGGAACAAAAGAAGGCGCTGAATAATTTTATTGGTGTAAAATACCATATTAAACACCCCTGGCCGGAGCACCTGATAGCCTTACATAATTTCAAAGGCGGCTATTGCGGTATATCGCGCGTGGAAAATGATACTTGTTGCCTTTGTTACATGACCACTGCAAAAAACCTGCAGGTAAGCGGCAATGACATAAAACAGATGGAGCAGAAAATACTGATGCAGAACCCTTACCTGAAAGAGATATTCGGCCATGCTGTGTTTATGTATGAGCAGCCATTAACGATATCGCAGATAAGCTTCCAGGCAAAGGAAGCAGTGCAGGGGAATGTACTGATGCTGGGCGATGCGGCGGGAATGATAAGCCCTCTGTGCGGCAATGGCATGAGCATGGCCTTTCATTCGTCTGTAATGGCATATGAAGCGATAGATAGTTTCTTAAAGCAAAGAACAACGCGCGAACAGATGGAAGGACAATATGCTGAAAGATGGCATAAACAATTTTCCAAACGCCTGGGTATGGGCAGGTTTATACAAAGCCGATTTGGCAAGGAAAAGAGTACTTCTTTTTTCCTGGGGGCAATGAAACTATTTCCGTTCCTGCAGAAACCAATGATAAAAGCGGCTACGGGGCAAACATTTTAGGAAGATAAAGGGCTATTTGCTATGAGCGACAAACTGCGTATTGATAAATATTTATGGGCTATTCGCATTTTCAAAACGAGAACGCAGGCCACAAGCGCATGCGATGACGGAAAGGTAAAGTATGAAGGAACAAATGTAAAACCATCGAAGGCTGTAAACATCGGCGAGCATTACGAGATAAAAACTGCTGCAAGAAAATGGGTGATAGAGGTAAGAGGATTATTATTTCAGAGGGTGGGCTTTGAGGAAGCCGTAAAGCACTATGCTGACCTGACTCCCGAGGAAGATAAAGTTATCATCCCACATTTTGAGGGCACAAGTTTCTACACGGGTAAAAGACAAAGCAAAACGGGACGGCCGACTAAAAAGCAGCGGCGCGGTATGGAAGATTTTCTTGAAAAAGGTGAAGAAACAAATCAGTAACAGGAAACGAAATTGCCGATCTGCATACGAATCCAACTCTGACCGAGATCCTCACTCCTGTACAGGCCCTGGCTCGTAGCAAG
>Ga0206970_10160_pt1 | contig 18719 bp, 18 predicted proteins | sample Alteio_BWOrgHeat_88_FD_152964 | JGI IMG/M metagenome (GOLD analysis project Ga0206970, IMG submission 152964) | Enriched cells from forest soil in Barre Woods Harvard Forest LTER site, Petersham, Massachusetts, United States -... | ecosystem: Environmental > Terrestrial > Soil > Temperate forest >... | reverse complement strand
GTCTATATAAATATTAGATACTTCATCTGCCTGCACCGGCACACCGAAAAAAGTAATATGCCTCAACAAGCTCGTATCAGGCTGCGCAGAAAATGAACTGCTCTGCAAGTCGGAGTAATAATAAACATCAGCACCTTCAGCCGTTTCGTTTTCCAGTATGCTTTGCACCTGCGCGAGTGTCTGGTTGACTGTCTTACTTGATGGTGAAACATCCAGGCTGTTTATTTCTGTTATCACCTTATCGGCAGGCAAGGGCTGGTAGCTTGGGGGTTTGTCATTGCTGAGCAGTAAAAAACGTGTGCCGGGTGTAGCGCGCTGCACTTGTTTCCGGGCTGCATCCTTTGCTATCTCCAGCAAACTGCGGGCGCCTTTTTTAAGCGACATGCTGTAGGAATTATCTATATAGATAGCCTTTAGCTTATTGCCCGTGTCTTTTTTATTATGGCTAAAGAATGGCTGCGCAAAAGCTAAGATCAGAAACAACAAGAAAAGCAGGCGGGCGGCCAACAACCATTTATACCTTACTTCCGACTGGCGGCGTGAATTGAGCTGGATATTCTTTAAAAAACGGGTATTCGGAAAAAAAACGGTTTTATACCTGCGCAGGTTGAAAAGGTGTATCAGCACAGGTATGGCAAGGCTAAGGCCCGCAACAAGAAAAAGGGGGTAAAGGAAACTCACTATGGCAAATATAGGGGAATGTGCCAATCCGACAATTTGATAATTTGCCAATGTTTAGCAAATATTCTGAATTGGTTTACTATTTTATAAATAAGTAAATCGCTAAGATTATTAACGGCAGATAAACGAGCCCTAATATTTTTAAATGGTCCTGTTTATAAATATCTGAATTCGTAAAAATAAGGCCTAATAAACGAATGGTGTAAATAACAATGACAATGATATCAATGGTAAATAGTCCGACTAGCCACTCCAGGCAATGATATTTTTGACTTGGAATTCTTTTGATTAGAAATATATTGTATCCCAACCACAGGTAATAGAGGGAGAGAAAAACAAAGGATCTTATATGTCTGGAAAATAAGCCCATTATGTATTTTCAGCTATTAGTTTAAACAAATATACAAATTCATATTTCTACGGTCTCTAACGGAAACCAGACAGACAATATCGCAACCTGAGGTAAATAAAAGTTTTCTATTGGAAAACTTTTATTTACCTTTATATCGTGTTTAACATCATAACAAGAAAAACACTCTTGGAATATTGCAAGAAATACCCTGAAGCAGCGATTGCTCTGCAGGAGTGGTATCATGAACTGCTGAAAAGTGATTTCAGAAGTTTTAATGATTTGAAGAAAATATACCCTTCTACAAGCCTTGTGGGCGATGACCGTGTAGTTTTTAATATAATGGGCAATAGGTTCCGACTTGTTGTAAGAATGGTTTTCGAGTTTAAAGCTGTTCAGGTAAAATGGTTTGGGACACATGCAGAATATGATAAGACAGATGTAAGCACAGTTCAAAACAAAAAGAAAAGATCATGACGCTGAAAATAATAAACACGAAAAAGGAGTACGAAAGCTACCTGGAATGGGTAGATAAAATGTTTGATAAAAAGGTGAAGCCCGGCACTGCGGAGGGCGACAAACTACAGGTGGCCTTGCTGTTAATAAAACAGTATGAAGATGAGCACTATCCCATACCATCACCCGACCCTATCGATGCAATAAAAATGAAGATGAAAGAAAGAGGGTTGAAGAATAAAGACCTGGTTGATAAGATAGGTACGAAGGGCTATGTTTCTGCATTGCTGCACAAACGAAAACCCTTAACGCTTGAACTTGCAAAAATTTTTCATAATGAACTCGGTATTCCTGCCGAGATCTTATTAGGATAACAAAAGATCATCATGTCCTGGATACAACACCCGCTAATATTAGAAGGCCAAAAAGTTATACTGGTCCCGCTGGAGCGGAAACATTTTGATGGGCACGCGGAGTTGGCAAAAAATAAAGACATCTGGACATGGTATCATTATGATGGAACCAATAAGGATACTCTAGTAAAGAATCTTGAAGACACCTTAACGCTATTTGACAGGGGAGAACAGTACCCTTTTACAGTTATAGATAAACTGAAAGGCAAGATAATAGGTACCACCCGTTTCTTAAGAATAAACCCGGAATTCAGGAACCTGGAGATAGGCGCAACCTGGTATAACCCTGACTATTGGAGCAAAGGATATAATGAAGAGTGCAAGCTTTTACTTTTGACCTATTGCTTTGAAACATTGCACTGCGTGCGGGTGCAGTTCACCGCCTGGGATAAAAATCTGCGCTCGCGAAAAGCTATTGAACGCATAGGCGCAAAGTTTGAGGGTATTATGAGAAATGCAGGAATAAGATTGGGTGAGGTGAGAAGCAATGCCTGTTATAGTATCATTATAGAAGAGTGGGACGAGGTGAAAGATACATTGCAGGGCCTCATAAAAATAAGACAAGCTACAACCGTATAGAGCGGTTCTACTTTCTTTTATAAAGTTCGTAATCTTCCTCTATGCTCATAACAAGCGAATACCGGTTGGTAATAGTCCCTGTTATGTTTTCTGAGGGCCTTATAACGTAATAATCTTCATTTCCTTTGGGGCAGCGGCTCACGTTAAGATGTCGTTTGCGGCAAAAATAATAATAATAAAAGCTTTCATTTGAGAATGCTATAGAATTGCCCGCAGGAATATTATCAATAACCTTGGAATGTACAGAGTATAAGTAATTTATGGGGTATCCGTACATGTCAGAAATATGTTCAGGGTCTGCATCTCTTCTATATAAATGCAGAGAGAAAAGCGCAATAATAATTGTAAACGCGGCAGTCTTAAATGTATCCTGTTTTTTAATGATGGCAATTTTGCTGATTACATACTCTAAACAGGTGTAAATAGTGTAAATTATAATGACCAGTGAAAAATTGAAATGCAGTATAATTGTACGAATTGCCGGGTGGGATTTCATGTATATCGCAATTGCAATAAACGATAGCCAAAATAATGTATAATACAAACCATACAAGAGGTTCTGCTTCTTTTTTGAGAAAAATAAGACAAGAGGAAAAAGAAATAGCATATAATTAACCGGGTGATTCTCACGCAGTAGAAATGAAGAAACAAAATTGATATCGTATTTCAAATTTGAGAAGAGCATGGGGATGTAAGAGCCTATATCCTTAGCCATTGCAGATAAGGCATAATTTCCGCTAAACGAACCTGAGCCGGAATAGCAAATGACAGGCAGGTAAAATAAAAATACCACTACACCACAAAATAATTGATACTTGATAAACTTAAGATCAATGCGTTTGTTATAGACCATAAATAGTAAAACAAAAAGCAACTGGCTTAAATAATAGTAGAAAAAGGTGGGCACTATGGCAAAACCAACAAAGCAATAAAACCCATTGGCCCTTAAGGAGGTCTTTCCATTTTTTTGAACATAATTAAAAATAGAAATGAATGCCAGCCATGTAGCAAATGCCTGCAACTCATAGCCCCTGCCCTGGCTTGCAAATGCCCATGTCGTAAATTGCAAAGAGACAGGAATCACAGCTAAAAAAGCATGCCATTTATTCCTCATCATTTTTGAGAACCAACAGAACACACAACATAAAATGCCCGCATAGGCTATTAAAGATATAAACCTGCTGGTTTGCAGCAAGTCTCCATACCAGCTAAATAATAAATTATTAAGAAAATTGAAAAGAATATGATTGTTTACAAGCATGTAATAAGACATAGTTTGGAAGAGTGGGAGATCGGCGCAATTAACAGCAGAAAACAGCTCATCATAAGAGCTATCTATGTGTGCGTTTCCCCAACACCACAATCCTATTGCCATGATAATTATTATTACATACCATGAACTATTATATTTTGCACGAGTGCCATCTTTCAGCGCAGGTTTTAAAATCCAATATCTTTTGATATTCAAAAAGGAATATACTAGGCCGGCTATGGAAAAAACAATGCCAGCTAAAGCAAATTTGTTCCCTTTCAATTTTACAGCAGATGTAAAAAAATCCCTTGTCCAATATTCATGCCTGTAAAAGCAATCATTCAGGCCTAAATACCAGTTTTTTATTGTCTCATGGTCGTTTATTAAATAAAAAAAACAAAGGATAGCAGAAACACAAAGCGCCACGGCAATAATAATAAATATGATTTTGGGAAAGAAAATGCTGAATGGCCTGGCGATATATCTATTAATTAATGAGTCCATACTTTATTTAAAGAGTACACTGTATTACATTTTAGGACAAGACATAAATATTATACAAAACTAATAAAGTATGCCTGATCTCAAATTTCATTTTGACAGGCTTAAAAGTAATATCCACTATAAACAATATTTTCTCTATTTTTCTTGCTTAAAATCATTTCCCGATGAAAAACCATTGTTTATTATTTGCTATTCTTTTTGCTTTATTCCTGACTTCCTTTAAAGGAGACCATGAGGAAAGGGCCAACCTGAAAGTGATAGAAAAAATAAAACAGGAGGAGTTCAGCAATTCGAAGGCAATGGAAAGCCTCTTTCAGTTAACTGATGTAACGGGACCCAGACTAACCGGTTCCAGCGGTATGAAAAAGGCGGAACGATGGGCAAAACAGCAATTTGAAGACTGGGGATTGGAAAATGCTGAAATAGAACCCTGGGGCGGTTTCGGCAAAGGATGGGAAACCCACAAATCCTACCTGGCAATGACAGCACCCTATTACCAACAATTAATTGCTGTGCCGAAAGCTTGGACGCCGGGTACTAACGGATTAATAAAAGCCAATGTTGCCCTGATAAGAGTAGATAGCCCCAAGGACATGGAAAAATATAAGGGCACATTAAAGGGCAAGATCGTGGTATATGCAACAACAAACGCTTACGAACTGAAGGTGAATTTTAACCCTGATGCCAAAAGGCTTACTGATGAAGAACTGCTGAAAAACACATACGACACTCATTTGGACGACGCAGGCGCAAACCCTAATCCGCATATAAAAGCACCGCTTGGCAGGCCCATAAACACATTAAGGCCTAAGCTGGATAGTTTTCTGATAGCTGAAGGTGCAGTGGCCGTGTTAAGCGGCGGTCGTGGAACAGATGGTACCCTCTTTACATCCAACGGCGCCTCAAGGGCATGGAATGCAAAACCTGTTTTGCCGGAAATGGAAATGGGTGCAGAGCACCTGAACCGTTTGGTACGCTTATTGGATGCGGGCAAAGAAGTATCACTGGAAATGGATATGGACAATACTTACCTGATGGCAGACTCGATGGAAAATAATGTTGTTGCAGAGATACCCGGCACTGATCTGAAAGACGAGGTAGTGCTGCTGGGCGCCCACATGGATTCATGGCACGGGGCTACAGGAACTACTGATAACGGTACAGGTTCAGTTGTTGCCATGGAAGCTATACGAATATTAAAAGCTATCGGCGTAAAACCACGCCGCACCATCCGTATTATACTTTGGAGTGGTGAGGAACAAGGTTTGCTGGGTTCGCGCGCTTATGTTAAGAAACATTATGGTGATAAGGACACACGGAAATTCAAAGCAGGGTATGAAAAAGTATCTGCCTATTACAATTTAGATAATGGCGCAGGCAAAATACGAGGCATTTATATGCAAGGCAATGATGAGGTAAGGCCTATTTTCGAAGCCTGGATGGAACCGTTCAGGGATTTGGGCGCAAGTACCCTCAGCATACGGAATACCGGATCTACAGACCATATTTCATTTGACGAGATAGGCATACCGGGCTTTCAATTCATACAGGACAACCTCGAATATCAAACACGCTCGCACCACACCAATATGGATACTTACGAAAGGGTGAACAGCAACGACCTGATGCAGGCATCTATTATCATGGCATCATTCGTTTACCATACGGCTATGAGGGACGAAAAATTGCCGAGGAAGCCTTTGCCTAAGAAACAATAAACGGTTGCCTATTATTTTACCCGTTTTCTTTTATTGCGCTCGTAATCTTCGAAAATGAACTGGCCAAGACCATCGAGGCTGGAGTAGAACGCTTTGCCATTGTTTACCTCTGTAAACTCCCTTACAAATTTTTGCAGGTATGGGTCGCTGGCTATCATAAAAGTTATTACAGGTATTTTCAGGCGCCTTAGCTGCCCGGCAAGGTTCAGTGTGCGATTCAGTATTTTGGAGTCGATACCAAAACTATTTTTATAGTATTTATTGCCAACTTTCAGGCAAGTAGGCTTGCCGTCGGTTATCATAAATATCTGTTTGTTAGGGTTTTTGCGTCGCCTCAGGATATCCATAGACAATTCCAATCCGGCCACCGTGTTTGTATGATAAGGCCCAACCGTGAGGTAAGGCAATTCTTTCATTTCTATCTGCCAGGCATCATTGCCAAACACAACGATGTCTAAAGTATCCTTAGGATAGCGTGTCGTGATCAATTCACTCAAAGCCATCGCCACTTTTTTTGCAGGAGTGATGCGGTCCTCTCCATACAGTATCATAGAGTGGGAAATATCTATCATCAAAACAGTGGAGGTCTGCGTTTTGAAATCCATCTCGTGCATCTCAAGGTCGTCCTGCTGCATAGATAGCTGCCCTATGCCATGGTTGATAAAAGCATTCTTCAGGCTGCCGGTATAATCTATTGCCTCCAGTGCATCGCCGAATTCATAAGGCCTTGTCTCGGGATTCATTTCATCTCCAAAACCGCTTTTAAAAATGCTGTGATTGCCTTGTTTGCTTTTTTTCAGTTTCCCGAATATTTCATCCAGCGAGCGTTTGCGGATAGTTTGTTCTGATTTGCCGGTTATCTTGTAAGTGCCATCCAGTTTGTTTTCATCCAGGTAGCCTTGCTCTTTCAGGTCTTCAATAAAATCTCCGATACCGTACTCTTTATTGGTGAGGCCATGTTTCCTGTCTAATTGCGTAAGCCAGTCCAGCGCTTCTGTAGGATCGCCGCTGGTATAATGCAATAGTTCCATGAACAGATTGAACAACTTGTCGAAAGGCGACTGGCTGTTTTGATCCGGATCATATTTTGTAAAAAGAAAACCTTTCATAAACCGCTCCCGACCTCTCCAAAGGAGAGGGGTATTATTTTACATAAAGTTACGGAAAAGGAGGGAGCTAATGTTTTATGAAAGCATTAAATATTGTTAAGTGCCCATAGAGGGTATCAATTAACATGCGGCGCAAAGGGTATTACTTTATGTTCCAGTATCCAGGCGTTTGTTGCATCTACTATCACCATATCATCTTTGGTAGGCTTGTCATTATTAAAATCTTCATTATTCCATATGGTCCTTAACACTACCCAAACCCACCTTTTTTTAGGTGGAAAATATTTTACATAAGCGTAAGGAGGCGTAACCCCGCTCTTCATACTGTCGGTTTGAGCTATCGCAATGGCACTGTCGCGGCTGATAAAATTGCACGGATAATTCTGGTCAACAAAATCAGGAATGAAGTTAAGCTCGGGCTCAGTTCGCAAATTCAGCATACTATCTACGCCCAGTTCAATTACTACTGAGCCCTTTATAGTGTCATACCACTGGTAGTCAGGGTAAGGCATGGAAAAATCGTATTTTACGTATATGCTTTTAAGGCCCAGGTGGCAGCTTTTCTTTTTCAGCAGGGGTTTATAGAATGATCTTTTCTTGGTGTTTACATACTCATAATACGAGCCCTTGTCCACCTTGCAATAAATGAAAAAGCGGTGTCCGATCTTTTCCTCCAGAACACTGTCGGATTTGGCAATTATTTCCTTTACCTTATAGTAACGCCCATAGCTTATAGTGGGAATTAAGGCAATAAGTAGTAAAATATTCTTAAAGGATAAGCGCATTTGAATGTGAAAATATAAAAATCAGCCGTTTCCTTAAATGATTCTTTAAGATTAAGCCGCATAATGATAAGATACGGCAGTAAGGCCCTATTGATATCAATAAAAAACGGCAAACATGGCTAATATTCAGCTATTTTTTTTAATCTTGGGTGTTAAATCACTATAAGCACCCGGATATGGTATTCAGCAGCATTATTTTCCTGTTTTATTTCATGCCTGTGTTTTTTTTATGCTATTACCTGGTTGGTAAAAAGTATAAGAATATCATCATATTGCTGGGGAGTATATTTTTTTATGCCTGGGGCGCCCCGCGTTTTATTTTCGTAATACTTGGTACCACGGTGGTTGATTTTTATGTGGTACGCCTCATGTCTGCATCGGCATCGAAACAGAAAAGAGTTTTGTTGCTATGCCTGTCCCTTTTTATTAACCTGGGCTTGCTTTTTTATTTTAAGTATAGCAATTTTTTTGTCGAAAATATCAATGCGGGACTCTCGCTTGCGGGGATAAAACCAATAAGCTGGGCAAAACTAGTTTTGCCTATAGGCATCTCATTTTACACATTTGAAACGATAACTTATGTTGTGGATGTTTACAGGCGAGTGCATGAGCCTTTGAAGCGATTTTGGGACTACCAGTTGTATATCATTTTATTCCCCAAGCTGATAGCCGGGCCCATAGTGCGGTATCATGATATTGCAGACCAGTTGTATGACCGGAGCGCTTACGAGACATCGGAATACAGGCTGAGAGGTTTTTACAGATTCCTGATAGGTTTAAGTAAAAAAGTGCTGATCGCAAATGTGGTGGGCATAGCTGCAGACGACATCTTCAAAATCCCGACAAATGAATTAGCTACATCCACTGCCTGGCTTGGTGCCCTAAGTTATACCTTCGAGATATATTTTGATTTTTCGGGTTACTCCGACATGGCTTTAGGCCTGGCCTTAATGATGGGTTTCCGTCTTCCTGAGAATTTTAATAATCCCTACACCGCTACTTCCATCACCGATTTCTGGCGCAGATGGCACATTACGCTGGGGGCATGGATGCGGAACTACCTTTATATACCCTTAGGTGGCAACAGGGTAAACTCAAAATTGCGTTTGTATTTTAATCTGTGGCTTGTTTTCCTTTTATCAGGCTTATGGCATGGTGCCGCCTGGGGCTTTGTGATATGGGGCGCCTACCATGGGCTTTTTCTTGTTATAGAGAGAATGGGCCTTCTAAAATGGCTTTCGCGGTTGGGAAAGGCAGCATGTATTTATTCTTTTTTTGTGGTATTGATAGGCTGGGTCTTTTTCAGGCTTGAGAATTTTAAGTCTTCCATATCATTTCTCGGGCGCATGTTCTCCTGGAACACTGCAGCAAGCTGGCACACTAATAACCTATATTGGTTCACCCTGCTGCTGGCGGCTTTCTTTTCCTTTTTTACAATTCCCGCAATGGGGAGGCGTATACAGGAAAAGGTCTTTTATTCTGCCTACAGTATGAGGCGGCATTACATAACCGCATTCGTGTTGCTTTTACTATGTTTTATTTGCGCAGGCCGCATCAGTTCCTCCACCTTCAACCCTTTCATTTATTTTAGATTTTAGAAAAATGGAACTTAGAACTGCGAGGGGACGCTTGTTTTTTTTCTTATTCCTGATCTTATTTCTGCCATTATTAAATAGTTATTTGAAGTTTAGTAAGACAAGCCGGCTTTCTAACACCCCGCTTGCCCCAAGGCCCATATTTTCGCTGCACGATTGGCTGAATGGTTCTTTCCAGGCGGGGAGAAATGATTATACTAATGACAATATTGCTTTCAGGCCGGACTTCATACGATTTAATAACCAGTTTGATTATTCATTATTCGGAATTGTGCACGCCCCCAATGTTGTTTCGGCACCCGGAACTTATTTGTATTATGACGAGTTTGTTGACGAATGCACAGGCAGCAATTACCAGGGCGATAATTTTTTTAAAGACCTGGCAATAAAATTAAAGGCGGTCCAGGACACGCTGGAAAGTTCGGGTAAAACATTTGTCTGGTTAATTGAACCTTCCAAGGCCAGTTATTACTATGATCATCTGCCGGACGGAAAACGCTGCAGCCTGGATGCAAAAACCAATCTGAATGCCATGAAACATCTCTTTGATTCGACAGGCGTTCATTACATTGATTTTAACTACTGGTATGTTTTGCTGAGAGACAAAATGATACATCCACCGTTTACCAAACAGGGCATTCACTGGAGCATTTACGGAGCTCAATATGCTAGTGACAGCATTATAAGATACATAGAAAGGGTGCGAAATATCTCCATGCCTCATCGTGTGGTTACGGGTGTAGAAATGAGCAAACATCCCAGGAAGATGGATGATGATGTGGAGCGTTTGCTGAACCTGATTTTTCCGCTTGATACTTCTGACTTTTGGTACCCGGTTTTCCACTATGAGAGCGACAGTACAAAAACCAAACCCCGGACAATCTATATGGGAGACAGTTTTACATGGCCCTTGCTGGACAACGGAATTATGCAGACAAACACAGATCCTCAATTCTGGTTTTATTTTCGTGAGGTATATGACACTAATTATGAAAAAGGCCCTGTAACTTACGACATGCCGGGCTATGACTGGAAAGCCGTAGTAGACAAAGCGGATTGCATTATTATATCGTATACGCCACCACAACTTAAAAGATCAATTGGCAGTGGTTTTGTTGAAGCGCTTTATGATTATTATTACCCGCCAAAAAACATTGAATTATTGAAAATAAAACAAAACTTGATCGTTTCATTTATTTTTTGAAATTAGATTATGGAACTTAAAACTGCGAGAGGGCGCTTATTTTTTTTGATCTTGGTGCTGCTTGCATTTCCATTGCTGAACCACCACTATAAAATAATCAAAAGCTCGCCGCTTAAAGATGTGATGCCTACAGAAAAGCCGGCATTTTCCTATTGGGGCTTGTGGGATGGTTCTTACCAGGCATCTTTAAATAGCTACCTAAATGATGTGGTAGGCTTTAGAGAAGACATGATACGTTTTGTGAACCAAATAGATTTCAGTTTTTTCAACAAAATCAACGTTCCGGACTTTATTATAGGCAAAAATAACGATCTGTTCTTTAAAGAATATATAGATGCTTACTGTGGTATAGATTACAATGGTGACGAACATCTCCTTACACTAATGTTAAAAATGAAAGCGGTACAAGACACACTTGAAAAAATGGGGAAGACATTTGTCTTCGTTCATGCCGCCTCGAAAGTTTCCTATAACCCTGAAGACATACCAGACAACTGGAACTGCAAGCCTAATGGCAAAACCAATCTTAAAACTTTTGTGCATCTGGAGGATTCTCTTGGTATTCATCAAATAGATTTTGATTCCTGGTTCGTTTCATTAAAAGGGAAAACCGAGCATTCTCTCTTTATTAAACAAGGCATTCACTGGAGCCTATATGGTTCCATGTATGCTGTCGATAGCCTGATAAGATTCATTGAACGAAGCAGAAATATAGAAATGCTTCATCCTGTTTGGACCCAAACTGATTATACTTATATGGCAAGGAATGAAGAAGGCGATATGGAACGTTTGCTGAACCTGGTATTTCCTATAGATACCGGAGCTTATTGGTATCAGAGGTGGCAATACGTTTCTACAGGGCACAAAAAAGTCACAAAACCTATGATAATATATATAGGAGACAGTTTCATGAAGACACTTTTTAATAACGGCATCATGAATTCCGATTCTGCGTCACAGTTCTGGTATTATAACGCTGTGTTTATCCCAAATCCGGCGCAACCTATAGTTTCGTGGGACAATTTCAATTATCAATGGGTGGATCTTGGCCATGTTTATGATATAAAATGGCAGGAAACTATTCAGAAGGCAGATTGTATAGTGTTGGTATATACAGCTTCCCGGCTGATTTCAACATCAGCTATATTTATAGAAAACGCATATGCGTATTATTACCCTTCTAAATGAAAAAGCCGGCAAAAGCCGGCTTCTCAATATTGTATCTATCAGGGCATATTATGCGCCTACAGAGTTAAAGACTACCGGGGCTGCAGCCAATATTTCTTCGTTAGCATGGCTTGCATACTTGCTGAAATTTTTAACGAACAAATGAGCTAATTCATTCGCCTTCTTGTCATAAGCTTCCTTATCGCTCCATGTGTTGCGGGGCAATAATACTTCGTCAGGTACACCGGGGCAAGACTTAGGCATTAAAATGCCAAATACAGGATGCGCTTCAAACTCTACTTTAGCCAGTTCGCCGTTAATAGCTGCTGTTATCATAGATCGGGTATAACTTAATTTCATACGGTTACCCACACCGTAGGCACCGCCGCTCCAGCCTGTGTTCACCAGCCACACGTTCACATCAGGATGTTGTTCCAGCTTTTTGCCGAGCAGTTCTGCATACCTGGTAGGGTGCAATGGTAAGAATACACGCCCGAAGCAGGCAGAGAAAGTAGTTTGTGGTTCTGTAACACCCACCTCAGTGCCCGCAACTTTTGCAGTATAACCACTTATAAAGTGGTACATGGCCTGACCTGTTGTTAGTTTAGATATAGGTGGCAGAATGCCAAATGCATCGCAGGTAAGGAAGAAAATATTTTTAGGATCGCCGCCATAAGAGGGGTCCTTTGCATTATCTATATGATAGATAGGATAAGCAGCACGGGTGTTTTCTGTGATGCTTGCATCCTTATAATCAACTTTATTAGTGCCGGCTATGAACTTGATATTTTCCAGCAAGGCATTTGGCTTAATGGCGCGAAATATCTGTGGTTCTTTTTCTTCGGTAAGGTCTATACATTTTGCATAGCAGCCCCCTTCAAAATTAAATACAGAACCCTTTGCCCAGCCATGCTCGTCATCACCTATCAGTGCGCGGTTAGGGTCTGCGCTTAAGGTAGTTTTACCGGTGCCGCTGAGGCCGAAGAACAGGGCCACATCACCATCCTTACCTTCATTGGCAGAGCAGTGCATACTTAATACGCCATTATCGTGTGGCATAATGAAATTAAGAACACCAAAAATGCCTTTTTTCATTTCGCCGGTATAGGCGCTGCCACCTATAAGGATGATCTTGCGTGTAAAGTTTACCGCCGTAAAATTACCTTTTCCATCAGCACGGGTGCCTAGCTGGCCCGGTGTCGCTACATAGCCGGGGGCCTGCAGTATCAGCCAGTCAGGGTTTTGCGTCTTTACTTCTTCAGCACTTGGGCGCAGAAAAAGGTCGTTGCAAAACAGGTTGGCCCATGGGGCTTCATTTATAACACGTATGTTCAGGCGGTATTTGGGGTCGGCGCAGGCATAAGCATCGCGCACCCACACTTCCTTGCCATCCAGGTATTTAGATACTTCTTTATATAGGGCATCGAAGTTTTCAGGACTCATGGCGAAGTTTACATCACCCCAGTCCACGCTCTTTTCGGTTATCGCATCCTTAACAGTGAACTTATCCTTGGGGGAACGTCCTGTAAATTTTCCGGTGCTTACACATAAGGCGCCTGCGTCGTTCAGTTCGCCTTGTCCCAACTCTAATGTTTTCTTTACCAGCTCTTCAGGAGATAGATTCCAATGAGCTATTGACACGTTCAGTCCCAGGTCAGCCAATTTTGCTGTGGGGTTCTTCTGTCCAAATTCCTGCATAGATTTTTCTTCTTTAAGGTTATATTTTCATTAAGAAACAGGGGTCAAAAATACTGCATAATTGCGGTTAAAACAATGCCAAACGCGAATGTTAACAGTTAAAAAGGAGGGAAAACGAGGTTAAATAAATGAAATATTTTATGTATCGCCTGTTTGAAATGTATTTTATATAAAAAATGGTGTTGTGCTTTAAATCAGGCTGCTTTTGATTCTTTATTTCTTTCTATAAAAAGATCATAATATACTTGTACCCGCATCCAGTATTCAGCAGGGATACTTAATAGTTGATCAAGTTTTATGGCTGTGGCAGCATTAATATGCCTTTTACCATGCAGCAATTCGCTCAGGTGGCTGGGGCTGAGGCCCAGTTGGGCAGCAAAAAACGATTTTTTTATTTCCCTTGCCTCCAGTTCATCTGCCAGCACCTCGCCGGGATGCAGCGATACATCTGTAAAAATTTCTTTACTCCTACTGTTTAATACTTTATAGTCAGGCATGCAGCTTATTTTATAATAATTTTTGATATTCTTCCGGGGAAAGCTCTATTTGTTTTAATATTTCTCTCAATAGTGGCCTGCCTAAGTCCATATTACCATGATGAGGGATTGTAGTATATCTGCCATCCGGATGCCTGTAAAATCTATGGCTGCCTTTTTGCCTTATAAATTGGAAACCGAGTCTTAAAATAATCCTTTCTAAAGATGCAGCATCAGTAAGAGGAAGCTTGCTCATACATCAACCATAATTTGTTGTACACCTACAAATTCCGGTAAAGCAGCTAATTCTTCATCGCTTAATTCTTCAAGACAAAGTTCTATAACCTCTTTAATGTTGACCTGTAGTTCATCAAGGCTTTTGGCTTGTGTATGCGCACCCGGTAAACCAGGTACATAAGCTACATATACTCCTGCTTCTTTATCACGTTCTATCTGGGCTGAAAATTGATAGTGCTTCATAATATCAAATTTACGATAAAATCATTAAACTTATTACTGCATGTGCCTATTTACGCAAGCCTGTGCCCTTATCTCGTGCCGTTAAACATCCCAAAACACAATTGCAAATTATGTGCATGCGCAAAGGCATGTTTATTGTAATCAATTTCGTAGCCGGGCAGTAATAGTTGTTTTCTCCTTTCGTTTATTTCTTTTGTATCGATAATTTTTGCCTTAGTTGGTTGTAAAAAGAGGTCATCATGGGGGCCTTTTCTATCGTTGAATTTTAAGCTTGCATATTCCCGGGGGTGCAGGTAGCCTTTTTTTATAGCCTCATCTTTATATACTGACAAATGGTTGTACGTTTTAGGGTTGTGAAACTGCATATTATAAACCGGGCCAAATTCATAGTAATCGCCTTCTGTTATGATAGGTACAAAAGTACCGGGCGGCAGGCGGTAATTTTTTAATGCCAGTGCCAGGCAGTTTTCAATAGTGCCGAAGGGCATTTTCAAATACTCCGCTTGTTTATTAGTATAGATACCGAGGTTTTGTTCGCCAACGAATATTTTTTTATTGGCCAGGGAGTCCATGTAAGCCAGGTTATCGTCTGTTACCTTCAGGTACTCCTTCCACTGATCGTCCATGCTAAAGCCAAGCTGGGCATGATAATTTTTATAGAGTTGCTCCTTAACATGGTGTTTTATCAGTGCTGCTAAAAGATCCTTATCAATTCGCTGTATGTATTTGGGATAAGCCTCCTTTGCATATACTTCCAAATACTTCCTGTTTTTGCTGATGAATGCCTCATGTATGCGCACACAGGACCTGTCGGAATAGTGAGTGCAGGCACAGCCAACAGAAAGCTCATCCAGCAATTTTAATTCAAAACCATTATCAAGGGCTTTTTTGATGAAAGCCATGGCATAATCTTCCTTTTTAAAAACCAATGCCAGTTGAAAAGCCACGAGGCAATCGTCCACAAAAGCAAAATCATAATTATCAAAAACCTGCTTATATATTTTTAAGCCCCCAATGGAATCATTTTGTATAAAGATGGCATACTCCGCATTTATGATGCTTTTATGGTATTCTGTATAGTCCTTGTCCGCAGGCTTTGCGAATGTGGGGGTTTGGATGCAAAGCAGGGCCAGAAGCAAGCATACAAGTCCAACTGCGTTTTTAAATGCTAATGTCGGTTGAAGATGGTTCAATGCTATAAAAATTATTTATCCAACTCTTCAAACAAGCCTCTAATATCTTGTATAGATCCCGGGTCGTCTTCAATTGCTTTCAGCCTTTTGTCAATGAGATTTTTTTGCCAATCCGGTAAATCTGTATCCAGTGCATCCACATCGTGGTATTTATCTTTAATTTTCTCCCAATCTGAAATAGCGATTTGCACTGCTATTGTTTCACCCTCGCCATTTGAAACATAATTTACAGACATAAATTATTTTTTGAACCTTAAAGTTAAAAAATAATGCAATGTAAAAAGTCTAAATTCCTAAGGAAGATTTTTACTAATACATTTTGAAGCACGACTCCTCAAGGAAGATCATTTTTCGGCTGCAAATGGGGTGCATTTAAGTTATTCACTCCACTTTTATTTTTTCAACTGTGTTCATGAGAGAGTTCTTGTACTTTTGTTACGAACACCTTGATGATTTTTTATTTGTGTTCGTGAACTCGCTGCCGCTCGGTTCCCATACTTTCCCGTATTTGCTCATCGTTTTCCAAATATTTTATACCACAAGGTTCACTAAGACAAAACACAAAGAACACTATCCTACATAGATTTACAGATTTCAAAGAACTTCTAACAATACATTTTCTGCCAAAATTACAAGTGTAAAAACTCGCATAATTATCGCGCAATTTGTATGCCATTCTGTTGTTTTTGTGGATATCTTTCAAAATTGGCTGGCGGGGTGGCGAGTATGCGCGAGTCCCTGAAGGAGGAGACTCGCGCAGGACGTAAGCCTTATTCGCAAATCGGAGATTTGCTGCCGCTACGACGGAATCTGAGATTGCCGCCGAACCTTATTATTTGTTAGGGGGAAGACTACGCTTAGCAGGGGGACAACCTATTCATTTTAAATAGGCATTTTGCAAAAATCAGTAATTAACCATTTTGTATTATTTTTCGAAAGTGAAATACATCTGCCTTCTTTTATTGCTGATAGCCTTATCTAAATCATGTTTTGCGAAGGGCGAAGTGATGAATCAGTATTATTATGGAGTTGATAACAAGCAATGCGATATGCATGATGCGTATTATATACGAAGAGCTACAAAGAAACCGGGACTGTGGTTGGTGAAAGACTATTATACTTATGAAAAGACACTGAAAATGTCAGGAATGTTTTCGGATGATAGCTTTAAAACAGGACAAGGCAGTTTTCAATATTATTATAGGAATGGCCGCTTAGAGAAAGAAGGCAATTATACTGATGGCAAAAAGCATGGCTTATGGATGGGATATGATGAGCATGGGAATACAACAGATTCGTCTTTATTTAATGATGGGATGCCTTATTTATTTTCTTATCGCTGGAATGACAAACACATCATATTCAAAGGAACTTATGATTCTTTAGGCAAAGGATCGGGAACAGAGACTGAATATTATGATTATGAAAAAGGCAAAGTTTCATCATCAGGTATATTCTCAGAGGCACATAAAAAAGCCGGCATCTGGAATTACTACTATAAATCAGGAGGGAAGAGTTGCATTGGGCATTTTCGTAATGATTCTTTACTAACTATAGAATGTTATAAGGAGGACGGAACTACAGAGACAGATAGCTGTAAGGAAGAAATTTTGCCAAAAGCACCATACGATTTTAACAAATTTCTATATGATAATCTCCATTTTCCGGAGGATGTAAGAGATGATTTCCAAGGGAAAAAACTAAAATTATACACCAGGGCAATTGTGCAGTTTGTTGTAAATGAAAGCGGAGCCATTGAAAACATAGAGGTAATAAAGCATACATTGCCGGAATTAGATAGTGAGGCAATGAGAGTTATGAAGTTAATGCCCAATTGGCTTCCCGGAAAAGACCATAATCGGCCGGTTAAGACAACATTTACCTTACCAATAGTATTCAAAATAGATTAATGTAAATTAATGAGCGCCAAATACCCTGTTCCTTTTTGAATTTCCATATTATAAGCCTACTTTTGCGCCAAATTTCAGAACAATCCATATAAATATATTTGAATCGTATGCCTAACGTTGGTAAAATCAAACAGATAATCGGTCCGGTACTTGACGTGTATTTCAGCGGTGATAATAAACTGCCCGAAATCTTTAACGCGCTTGAATTAACCCGCCCCAATGGCGACAAATTAGTGATGGAAGTGCAGCAGCACCTTGGTGAAGACAGCGTTCGTGCTGTGGCCATGGATGGCACTGAGGGCCTGGTGCGTGGCATGGAAGTGGTTGATACCGGCATTCCGATAGCTATGCCTGTTGGCGAGCAGATAAACGGCCGTTTGTTTAACGTTACCGGTGATGCTATTGATGGTTTGAAGGCTTCTGACAAAAAAGGCGGCCGCCCTATACACGCAAAACCACCATTATTCGAAAACCTGAGTACAGCCTCTGAGATACTTTATACAGGTATTAAAGTTATCGACCTTATCGAACCTTATGCAAAGGGTGGTAAGATCGGTTTGTTTGGTGGTGCCGGTGTGGGCAAAACCGTATTGATACAGGAGCTTATCAACAATATCGCGAAAGCATACTCCGGTATGTCTGTATTTGCAGGTGTGGGTGAGCGTACACGTGAAGGAAATGACCTAATGCGTGAAATGATCGAGGCAGGCATTGTGAAATACGGCGACAAATTTAAACACAGCATGGAAAGCGGAGGCTGGGACCTTGACTCCGTTGACATGGAAGAACTTAAAAAATCACAGGCTACTTTCGTATTCGGACAAATGAACGAACCACCCGGTGCACGTGCACGTGTGGCGCTTTCAGGTCTTACGATAGCAGAATATTTCCGTGACGGTGATGGCAGCGGCAAAGGAAAGGATATCCTTTTCTTCGTTGATAATATCTTCCGTTTCACGCAGGCAGGTTCTGAGGTGTCCGCACTTCTAGGACGTATGCCATCAGCGGTGGGTTACCAGCCTACACTGGCCACGGAAATGGGTTTGATGCAGGAGCGTATCACTTCTACCAAAAACGGTTCTATCACTTCCGTACAGGCGGTGTATGTGCCTGCGGATGACTTGACCGATCCGGCACCGGCTACTACATT
>Ga0206970_10158_pt1 | contig 18920 bp, 21 predicted proteins | sample Alteio_BWOrgHeat_88_FD_152964 | JGI IMG/M metagenome (GOLD analysis project Ga0206970, IMG submission 152964) | Enriched cells from forest soil in Barre Woods Harvard Forest LTER site, Petersham, Massachusetts, United States -... | ecosystem: Environmental > Terrestrial > Soil > Temperate forest >... | reverse complement strand
GGCGGTGGTCAACACGTCTTTGGTGCAGAATAAATCCTTGACGCCGACCGGAATCCCCTCGATTAAACCACCTTCGCCTTTGGCCAGTTTGGCATCGGATGCTTTCGCCATTTCCAAGGCGCGGTCGCGCGTGATGGTGATAAACGCATTATAATGCGCATTAGTCTTTTCGATTTCGGCCAGGTGCGCCTCCGTCAACTCAACGGCGGAGAATTTCCTGGCGCGAAGTCCGTCGCGCATGGCGGAGAGGGTAAGTATATTAAGAAGGCTTGCCATGATCTTCATTGTCTTGTTCCAACATTTCCGGCGTGATGCTCGACAAGGCGCGCTGCAGGCGCTCGAGCGTCTCCTGCATATCCTGCATCACGGCTGCTTTTTCCTCCTCGGTCGGCGGCGTCTTGGATTCCACCATCGCCTTCAGCCGATCCTTCACGCGCGTCGATTCCTCGGCAACATACGAGGCAATAAAAGTTTTGTCGTCCATAAGTTTACTCCATTATCTGGCAGTCTCTCTAAACACGCTATGGAACCAACTGCCACGCCGCTTGCTGCGGCAAGCGCCCTACAGCGTTTGCCGCATTAATAAACTTTTCTGCAATCCCATCCATATTTTTGCCCTTATAATCATCTGTTGCCCTTGATAGTATTTGAGCATTGTTAGGCTCTACTTTAGCAATAGCATCTTTTGCATCCTTTAATATGCGGGCACCTTTTATTAAGTTGCCACAGTTTGGGTGGCTGGTCTGCTGCAATACATCATGCAGCTTTGCCTGATCTGTTTGATAATTAGCCCAAGATGGACCACTGGCGATGTTTTTTGCCGCATCCATCAAATATTCCAGTATTTTAATTTCGACCAACTTACTATTGTACTTGTTACACACGTTTTCTATAGCGTGGCCATACTGTCTCCAAAACATATCCAATTTTGTTATCACTTCTTTTTCCGCTTGTGTACAGGCGTTGATAATCATGAGCGCTTTTGCCTCTTTTAGAAGAGGCATGATGTCTTTTTCGTAGCCTACTACTCTAGCGTATGGCACAGATGAACGGTAGGCTTTGCCAGGTAAACCGATCAAGCTATCCAACTCTTTCTCACTTAAATCCGTTTTACCGTTTATTATCTCCTTTAATAACTCCCAAAGACCAGAATGTGTTGACTGCAAATTATCATAATAATGACGCTCCATATCGAACTTAAGATACGTTAAAAGTTCATTGTATATTTCCTGCTGCGTCTTCTTAGCCATTTTTACTCCATCACCTTGGGCACGACAAAACAGCCATAATCCGACTGCGGGGCGTTTTTCAGCACGGCTTCCTGCTGGTTGCCGTCCGTGACTTTGTCGTCGCGCCAGGGCAGCGTGACGGCAGCGACCGAGGCCAGCTGCGGCACATTATCCGTATTCACTTCGTTCAGCTGCTCCATCCATTGCAGCACGCCGGAGATTTTCACGGCGAAATCTTCTTTTTCGGCTTCCGTGATCTCGATGCGCGCCAGCCTGGCGATTTTGGCGACGGCGTTTTTATCCAGCATGGTAATTCCCCTATCCCGCGAAATCTCCGCATGTTATAAGGCGTAGGCTGGTAAAATCAAGTTAAGAAAGAAGAATATGGAGGAAAAGCCGAGCGTTTACGTCTTTGCCGGGCCGAACGGCGCGGGCAAGACCACTTTTGCCAATATCATCCTGCCGCAATTTCTGGGCGTAAATGACTTCGTCAACGCTGACACTATCGCGCGCGGTCTATCGGCCTTTGCGCCGCAATCGGCGGCCATCGAGGCCGGGCGGTTGATGCTCAAGCGGCTGGATGAACTGAAAAATCAGGGCACGAGCTTTGCCTTCGAAACCACGCTGGCCTCGCGCAGCTTTGCGCCCTATCTGCGCGACGCCAAGGAAAAAGGCTACAATGTGGAGCTGTATTATGTATGGGTGCCCTCTTCCGATATATCCGTTTCCCGCGTGGCATTTCGAGTGTCGCAAGGTGGCCACAATGTGCCGGTAAATGATATTCGCCGCCGTTACGAACGCAGCGTTTCCAATATGTTAAACCTCTATTTACCCCTTGCGGATTACGCTGAAATACATCATAATAGCGATGATGGGTATATTAAGCTCGCCACCAAAAGAGATGGTGAGATAGAGATTCATCAGGAGGATACATGGAAATTCGTTACAGCGAAGATGTAGACCCTGCCACGCTCAATGGGTTCCGCAAATCCTACGAAGCCAGCAAGAAAGCTGCGCCGCTGGTCATCGTCGAAGCCTACCGCATGGCCAAAGCGTATGATACGCCACTGGTGTTTGACCATAAGGGTCATGTGGTGTATGTAAACCCCAACAAATATTCGCTTGAAGAAATACGCTCCGGGGCATGGAAAAACGATCCTACTATTTACGAACCATACGTTCCTCTCCCCACTCAATGATCCTCTCGCAAGCGTCTGAGCTTGCTACCCTCCTTCCCGCCCAATCTCGTTTGCTCGGTCTCGACGTCGGCGAAAAAACCATCGGGCTGGCGCTATCCGACGTGCTGCGCGGCATCGCCTCGCCGCTTTCGACCATCGAGCGCACCAAGTTCACCAAAGACATAGAAATACTTCAAAAAATAATCGTCAGCCACGCCGTGGCCGGGCTGGTGATCGGCTACCCGGTCAATATGGACGGCAGCCTTGGGCCGCGGGCGCAATCGACGCGCGCCTTCGCCGCCAATTGCGGCAAGCACATCGACCTGCCGATGCTGCTGTGGGACGAGCGTTTGAGCACCATGGCCGTCGAGCGCGTGATGCTCTCGGCCGACCTGTCGCGGGCGCGGCGCGCGCAACTGGTGGACAAGCTGGCGGCAAGCTATATGCTGCAGGGGTTTCTGGATAGCATGAAATGATGATTGTACTATTGATAAGCGCCTACCTGCTCGGCTCGATCCCCTTCGGCCTTATCGTAACGCGATTGGCCGGACTGGGCGACGTACGCCATATCGGCTCGGGCAATATCGGCGCGACCAACGTGTTGCGTACCGGCCATAAAGGGCTGGCGGCGCTAACGCTGTTGCTCGACGCCGCCAAGGGCTTCGCTGCCGTGATGCTTGAAAAGCATTATTTTTTTCTTGAAATGAGCGCAGTGAAAATGCCGCCTGGAGCCGTAGAAAGTGCTTATCTGCACTCTATTGAAATGATAGGATTAATGGCGGTGCTGGGGCATATTTTCCCGGTCTGGCTTAAGTTCAAAGGCGGCAAAGGCGTGGCGACCGCCATCGGCGTTATGCTTGGTATTTCTCCTATGATAGGGTTAAGCATCATGGCTGTATGGCTTATCGTATTTTTCGCAAGCCGCATCTCCTCGCTTGCGGCACTGCTCAGTTTCGCGCTTAATTGCATTACCGCCGCTGTCTTAAACGGAGAGGGAGATTTCAAGCTCATGGTGCTGCTAACTTATATGCTCTGCATTACCCATCGTGAAAATATAAAACGCTTGTTTAACGGTACGGAACCTTCTTTCCGTAAGGACAATCCATGAATTTTTCCAGTTTCCAGATGCAATATCCCAGCCTGGCGTCGGAGAATGCGCTCGACGTGCTGCGGCTGATACGGACGCTCAATGTCGGGCCGGTGACGTTTTTTCAACTCATCCGGCGTTTCGGCACGGCAAGCGCGGCGCTGGACGCCCTGCCCGAACTGTCGTTGCGCGGCGGCCGCAAAAATCCGCTTACCGCCTGCCCGCGCGAAACGGCGCTTAAGGAAATGGAAGCCGTCGAAAAATTCGGCGCACGGCTGATACTCTATGGCGCGCCGGACTATCCCAGACTGCTGCATGCCATCCCCGACCCGCCGCCGCTGATTACCGTCATCGGGCACGCCCATTTATGGCAGAAGAGCGACATCGTCGCCATCGTCGGCGCGCGCAACGCTTCGGCCAATGGCTGCCAGTTCGCGCAACGCCTGGCGCGGGAACTCGGCGACAGCGGATTGATCGTCGCTTCCGGCCTGGCACGCGGTATCGACAGCTTCGTACATAAAGGGTCACTCGCCACCGGTACCATCGCCGTCATCGCCGGCGGCATCGATAATATCTACCCGCCGGAAAACGAAGCGCTTTACCAGCAGATACGCGAAAGCGGCGCCATCGTCAGCGAGCAAGCGTTCAGTGCCATTCCTTATAGCGGCGCGTTCCCGGGGCGCAACCGCATCATCGCCGGGATGAGCCTGGGCACCGTCGTCGTCGAGGCCTCGCCCAAATCCGGCTCGCTGATAACGGCGCGTTTCGCCATGGAAAATAACCGCGAGGTGTTCGCCGTGCCCGGCTCGCCGCTCGACCCGCGCTCCAAAGGCTGCAATCATTTAATCAAGCAGGGCGCGAATATGGTCGAAAGCGCGGGCGATATACTTCAGGGCATCGCCCATCTTCGCAACACTAAGCTTGAGGAGAATCCGTCTATGGCTTACACGCCCGACCGCCCGGCGCTGGCGCCCACTGAATCCGAACTGGACGACACCCGCCGCCTGCTGCTTGAAAAACTGGGCGCAACGCCGGTTTCAGTGGATGAACTGATCGAACAATCCCTCATCCCGGCGGGTGCGGCGCTGACCATCCTGCTGGAGTTGGAACTGGCGGGAAGGCTCAGGCGGAGCGCGGGGAATAAGGTGTATTTATTGGCGCATGAAGAGATCCGCGACGCGGAAATCGCGTAAGATTTTACGCTTTCACATTGCTACTTGCTGCGCACCTGACTTGTCAGTATTGCGTATTGATTGTACCATTTCCAGCAATGCTTGTTCTCTCGCGTTCATATCTTTAAGTGTGTCTAAGAAAGAGGGATCAACTTTTATTTTAGCTGCGAATGCACGTTCCGCCTCTTGGCACAAATCAGAATCAAAAGGATGTCCAGATTGGACAGCTAATGCTTGTGCCCTTCTAATCAGAAGCTGCGCTGTTTCGTTATCAAACTCCTTAAACACATCAAAGCGTTCTTTACCCATAATATCTCCTCAACTTCGTTTTAAGATTTGCTATTTTAAAATAGTTGCCTATGTCTATGGTGCATTATGTAACGTATAGTCAATTATAGTCAACATAAATTAACATGATTTAGCCTTGAAATGCACGTCGTCGTCGTAGAATCCCCCTCCAAGGCCAAAACGATCAACAAATACCTGGGCAAGGATTACCAGGTATTCGCCTCGTTCGGCCATGTGCGCGACCTTCCGGCCAAAGACGGCTCGGTCAGGCCGGACGAAGATTTCGCCATGACTTACGAAACCGATTCCGACGCCAAAAAACATCTGTCCCCCATCGCTAAAGCGGCCAAGGAAGCCGACGCGCTGTATCTGGCCACCGACCCCGACCGCGAAGGCGAGGCCATTTCCTGGCACGTGCTGGAAGCGCTGAAGCAATCGCGCGCCATCCATAAAAACCTGCAGGTCTACCGCGTCACCTTCGACGAAATCACCAAAAAAGCCGTGCTCGACGCCTTCGCCCATCCGCGCGACATCGACATGAATTTAGTCAACGCGCAGCAGGCTCGCCGCGCGCTCGATTATCTCGTCGGCTTTACGTTGTCGCCGGTGCTGTGGCGCAAATTGCCGGGCAGCAAATCGGCCGGGCGCGTGCAGTCCGTCGCCTTGCGGCTGATCTGCGAGCGCGACGAGGAAATCGAGCAGTTCATCAGCCGCGAATACTGGGACATCAAGGCAGCGTTGCTCTCTGAAAGCAGCAGCGTCATCAACTCCCGCCTGATCGAATATAAAGGCGAGAAGCTCGAAAAATTTTCAATTACCGAAGCGAAAAAAGCGAACGAAATCGCCGAGGCGTTACGCTACAAGCAATATAAAGTTTCCAAACTCGAACCCAAGGAAGTCCGCCGCCATCCGGCGCCGCCCTTCACCACCTCGACCCTGCAGCAGGAAGCGGCGCGCAAATGCGGCTTCGGCGCGAAGAAGACAATGCAGCTGGCACAGAAACTTTATGAGGACGGGCAGATTACCTACATGCGTACCGACGGCGTGAGCGTATCGCAGGACGCCATCGCCGCCACGCGCGATTATATCTCCAGCGCTTTCGGCGCGCCCTATATGCCTTCTGCCCCGCGCCTGTATAAGACCAAATCGAAAAACGCGCAGGAAGCGCATGAGGCCATCCGCCCGACCGATGTCACGCAATCGCCGGGTAAGATGTCGCTGGAGCATGACCAGGCGCGGCTGTATGAGCTGATCTGGAAGCGCATGGTGGCGAGCCAGATGGAAAGTGCGCTCTTCGACCAGTTGATAGTCGACATCGCCGCCGCCGATAAGCAGGCCGTATTGCGCGCCAGCGGCTCGGTCGTGCGCTTCGACGGCTTCCTCAAGTTGTATCAGGAAGGCAGCGACGACGAGAAAGACGAAGAAGAAGCCAAGTTGCCGACGCTCAAGCCTGACGAAACAATGGCGGTCAAGGAGATCACGCCTGAGCAGCATTTCACCGAGCCGCCGCCGCGCTATTCGGAAGCCAGCCTGGTCAAAAAGCTGGAAGAGCTGGGCATCGGGCGGCCTTCGACTTATGCCTCCATCATCTCGGTGTTGCAGGATCGCGGCTATGTACGCCTCGACAAAAAACGCTTCATCGCCGAATCGCTGGGGCGGTTGGTCAACGCCTTCCTCGTCAGCTTTTTTGAAAAATATGTCGAATACGGATTCACCGCCGACCTCGAAGCTAAACTTGATGACGTATCGGCGGGTGAGCAGGACTGGAAAGCGCTGCTGCGCGATTTCTGGAAGGATTTCATCGCCAAGATTGAAGAAAGCCGCGAACTGAAAGTCTCGCAGGTGTTAGAGGCGCTCGACCAACTGCTCGCCTCCTATGCCTTCGGCACGCGCGAGGACGGCAAGGACCCGCGCCAGTGCCCGGCCTGTAAAACCGGCCGGCTGGGGCTGAAAATCGGGCGCTTCGGGCCCTATATCGCCTGCTCGAATTATCCCGAATGCACGCACAAGGAACAGATCGGCGATCATATCCCCGTCGGCACCGACGCCGAGGGCAATGAATTCAAGCTGCCGAAAACCTTAGGCAAAGCCCCCGGCGGCGAAGACGTATCCATGCGCAAAGGCCCGTACGGCATTTATGTCCAGCTGGGCGAGGGAAAAGCGCCCAAGCGCACCAGCCTGTTCAAATCGATGCGCCCGGAGAATATTACGCTCGAAATCGCGCTGCAATTATTGGCGCTGCCGCGCACGCTGGGCGCGCATCCCGATAGCGGCAAACCCATCGTCGTTAATAACGGCAAGTTCGGGCCGTATCTGCTGCATGACGGCAAATTCACCACCCTGCCCACCAGCGAAGACCCGCTGACCATCGGCATCAACCGTGCCGTCGAGGTGCTGGCCACCGCCCCGAAAAAAGGCGCGCGCGCCGGGGCGACGCCGCTGCGCATCCTCGGCAAACACCCCGACGGCGCCGACATCGCCCTCTACAAAGGCCAGTACGGGCCGTACGTCAAACACGGGAAACTCAACGCCACCCTCCCCAAAGGCGCCTCGCTCGATACATTCACCCTGGAAGAAGCATTGCCGCTGCTGGCGGCGCGCGCCGAGAATCCGCCGAAGAAGAAGGGGTTTCGGAAGGCGAAACAGGGGTAGAATCTCAGATTGGAGTTAGTTTTCCCTTTTTTAAGTGTTTTTTACGCTTTTTCCCTCTTCCAGTATATGATATTCTATGTTTAATTGTAAAAAGGCAGAAAAATTAGAGTGAGGGAAGCATGGCTAAAAGAACTAAACAGACTGCAGGGGTTATTAGACTGAAGCCAATTAAGGTCAATTCTGCAGCAGAAAATTGGAGTGAATATCAACTTGAGGATGGTACGTTATTAAAAGCAAGACCGCTAATAATGGAAATTGAAAGGCACGAAGAACAATATGGCCCGCTTGGTGAACCCGTGTATCAAATAAAAGCAGGGGTAATTTTTGATATTAAACCTAAAATGAAATCGAAGAAAAAACCATGATGACCGTAACAACATTTCAAGAAATAAATCCAACGTTTCTGATGACTGTTGATAACGTTTATCGCAGCGCATTGGCGTATGCCGATAATCCTCTAACAGCATCTGCTTCAAAAGAGCAGTATATTGATTGTACTTCTGATACTTTCACTCCAGATGGATATAAGGCCGGTTTGCTGCATGAACTCAGGCAGCTACAAGCATCGGCGCCGGAAGCGCCGCCTATGGAAGCACAAGAATTTTTGGATTGGCTAGATAGAGACTAGCATGTCCGGTCCGGCACAACGGACAGTAAAATTTGTCCCTGCTCCGGGCATTAAAGAATCATTCAGGAAATTGAAAAAGACCAATCCTGAAATTAAAGATTCAATGACATTATTCAACCAGTATAAAAAAGAAATTCCCCCACTTTCCCTTCCCCTTAGTATGAAGGATCATCGTCTGAACCCTCCGTTAAACGATTACCGGGAATGCCATCTTTCAGATGATATTTTGCTGCTGTATACTCATAAAGGAAATGTTGTAACTCTGCTTAAGATTTGCAATCATGATGATATTCATGGGAAGCGGGGCCAGAATCTGCAAAAAACACTAAAATTTATTCAATCGCAATTACACTAAGAATAACTATGCCGCTGTCACAATGCCAGAAACGCGCATCTAGCAACCCGATAAAACCACCATATAATTAGGGATAACAGCGCTTATATAGGTACTATGTCTGCATCATGGAACCGATCATAGAGCAGCTACAGGGCGGGAAAGCAGGCGCGCCCGTTATCGGCATCAGCGGGTCGAGGCCCAATTCCAAATCCGTGCAGGCGATGACGGCCAGGGTGCGCGAAGCCAAGGCCGTCCCCCTGCTTCTTGCCAATCACGCCGCCCGCAGCGCCGCCAGGGACATAAATAAATTCGATGCGGTGATTATCCTCGGCAATAATTTCGACGCCGATCCACATGACTATATCGGGCGCTATCCCGAAGGCGATTCCCGCCGCCGGATTCATCCGGAAACAAAAAGCGTGTTATCGACGCCGGACAGCGCCGCGCGCGCCGCCTATGAGAAAGCGCTGATCGCTCTGGCGCTGGACGCTAAAATGCCGCTTTTTTGCATCTGCGGGGGGATGCATCAACTCAATATAGGCTGCGGCGGCACCTTGCATCAGCATATTCCGGACCTGCTCGGCCACGATAGATATTCGAAGAACGACGGCAGGAATCCCGCCAGCCCGGTGGTGCCCGTCACCATCGTCCCCGGCACCGCGCTGGCGCGCATCGCCGCCGCCCAATCGCTCTACGCGCCCAGCTTCCCGCCGTTGATTGCCAACGCCGGCACCGTCAACAGCTTCCACCATCAGGCCGTCGATATTGTCGGCAAGGATTTGATCGTGTGCGCATCTTCAGAAAAATACACAGCTCCCGATGGCGAAGAAGCCCGGCTGATCGAGGCGATAGAAGGCGATGCCGGCGGGCGCTATCGCAACCAGTTTTTGCTGGGCGTGCAATGGCACCCGGAATTTCTTCCCGATGCGCCAACCACCGCCAGAATTATTCACAATGTCAGCACGGCGGCGGGAAAATTCGCCCATGCCAACCAGCGCCACCACGCACCAGAAGAAGTGCAGCATGAAAATATCCTGAGCGCGCTGCCGATGCTGAAGGAAATGTCGGTAGCATCGGCATCACGGCCCTTTACGGATCCCCTGACACCCACAACAACGCCCAAAGGCCGTACCACCTCGCCGGGCAAGTCGCGTTGACAAGTCCCGCCTATACTTTATAAATACTTCCCATGCTCAAAGCCCGCATCACTCGCCCCGATAAAACCGCCATGCAGTCCGGCAAGGCGGGGATGAAGCATTGGCTGCTCGAATTCGCGCCCGACAAGCCCTATGTCGTCGATAACCTGATGGGCTGGAACGGCATGACCGACATGCCGCAGGAAATCCATTTATATTTCCCGACCAAGGAAGCCGCCATCGCCTACGCCAAGCGCCAGCGCATCCCCTATGAAGTCTATGACCCTAACAAGCGCCGCCAGCTGCGCAAGGCCTATGCCGATAATTTCAAGTTCAAGAAAGAGGGTGCTGGCGGCTAGTGCCAGGGGCTGGTGTTTTCTTATTGTTTTTTAATGATATTCCACTAGTCACCAACACCCATTTCTGTCATAATTCCGTAATATAGCTGTGCTATACTATAAGCTGTAATACTGCGTCATTGCGACAGCCAGAGAGGGAGTTCCGGCCATGAAGCGTTTCACCGTCCCCTGCGATTTCAACGGCACCAAATACCCGTTCCATGTCTATGTCGGCGAGCCGCATCCGGCGCGCCATCCCCTGCAGCATCAGGCATGGTGGCTGTCGACCATCCGCGGCGGCACCATCCCGCAGGAAGTGATGGACAGTTTCGAGCGGCTGCACAAAATCGCCATCGAGAACAACGTGTCGTTCGAGGATCTGTGCGTCTACGCGCTGGGCACCGCCGCCGCCGAGGGTGGGCAGCAGGTACAGGTGCAACAGGCATCCTGAGGATAGGGATGGCAGGTGGCGACAGGGAAAGGCACGAAAACTGCGGATGGCGCGTCGCAACTCGATATCGAAGAGAGACACGATAACCTTTCGCCGATACAGCATGGAAAATAACTCAACACAACTCATCGCCATCAGTGAGGACATGGCTTCCGCCCTGCGCCTGTTGCAGCTGGCCGATGCCGGGGAATCCGTACAGGAAGAAGCGGCGGATGAAGAGCGCAAAATCCTGCGCTGGCTCAGTAATCTCCCGTCCGTCGACATGGCGCTGGATGAATGGTTCGATGCCGGTGCGCCGGAAGAAGCGATTGCCAGGGCCGCCAGCCTGTCGCAACTGATACGGCTTTATATCCGCAAGTTGAAGCGCGCCCGCCGGAGGCGTCCTGAAATCATGCGTGAAGATGTGGCGGTCGAGGATGCCTTCCATGCCGCCGCCGCCATGACGCAGGCCGTGGCCGAACATACGCTCTCGACGCTGCCCGATCATCACCCGCAGATAACGAAGCTGGAAGCGTTGATCGTTTCACTGCCGGCGCAGGCCGACATGCGCCAGACGCAATCGGTAAAACGCCTGGTCGAAACGCTGGAGACAGGCATGGACCGCACCTCGGGCAAAAACATCAGCGGCAAATCGCCCGCCGAGCGGCTGGTGGAAATGAGCGGCCGCATCGAGACGACGGTGCGCACATTGCGCTCGATAGACAGCCTGGAGCCGCCCGCCCGCGAGGAATCGATCGAGCTGGCGCGCGAAATCCTGCGCCGACTGAAAAACATGTCCTTCAGCGACAGGCCGATGAAGGAAATGGTCGATACCGGCCAGCCCGAAGACAAGGCGGCCTTCGCGCAGAAGATCGACGAAATGGCCGACCTCTACAAAAACCTGTTGCAGGAAGCGGCGGTGATTAATCCGAACATCCTGCAGGATCAGCGCATCCGGGACGCCAACGACGCCGTGGCCACCTTCTCCCATGCCGTCAAGCTGATGGCGGCCAAGGAAATGCCCACCAGCGCCGCGGCCGCGCAGCAGATTTCGGCAGCCGAGGGGAAAGAAATGGAGGATCTGCACCGGCGCCTGGCCGAGCGGCTGGAAAGCATCGAGCGCGGCGTGAACGCCGCCAAGGAACTGCTCGACGAACAGCAGGAACAACAGCAGAATGAAGACCTGGCGCAGGAGGCGGCTGATAATGCGCTTTCCGATACGACGCGCCGCAAGAAAAAGCGCAAACGGCGCGGCGGCAGCCGTTCAGGCAGCGGCGGCAAAAAGCAACACAAGGAGAAAATGGCGCACGAGGCCGATGATTACGTGCTCAAACAGGGACGCTTCGGGCGCGACGCCAAAACGGCGCGGGGAGAAAACCCGGCCGCCATGCCCGGGCTCAACGCCGAGGCGCTGGCCGCCGTCAGGCAGCTGGGCGGCACGCTGCTCAACGTCGGCAACCAGGCGAAAGACATCGGCGCCACCCTCGCCACCGTATCGGCCACCGACAAAATTGCGCCCGACGACAAAACGGTCAGTCAGCGCGTCATCGAGGAGCAACAGAAAAACCCGCGCAACCAGGGGCCGAGGGTGTAGCCATGAATTTTTTGCTCCCCCTTGCTGAGAACGAGTGCGAAGCGCGAAGTTCGAAGCGTGGGGGTGGACACGAAGTGCCTGGCTGCTTTGCAGCCATCACCCCCTCCCTAACCCTCCCCCCCTCAAGGGGGAGGGGATTTCTGCTACCGCTCCATGTCCTGATACAGCGCCCGGTCGAACGTGCCTTCCGATTTATCGACCAGCAGGGTGATGACCGAATCGCCCGTGATATTGACGGTAGTGCGCAGCATGTCGAGGATGCGGTCGATGCCAGCGATGAGGGCGATGCCGTCGAGCGGCAGGCCGACCGAGGTAAACACCATCCCCATCATGAAGAGGGACCCGCTGGGTATGCCCGCAGCGCCGATCGACCCTAAGGTCGCCGTCAGGATCAGGATGAAATAATGATGCGCGTCGAGCGGGATGTTATAGGCCTGCGAGAAGAACAGCGCCGTGATGCCGAGATAAATCGCCGTGCCGTCCATGTTGATTGACGCGCCCAGCGGCAGCACGAAGGCCGTTGAGCTCTTGGAAACGCCGATGCGTTCGTTGACGACGCGCATGGCCGTCGACAGCGTTGCCTTGCTGCTGCTGGTGGAAAAGGCGAGCAGCTGCGGCTCCAGCATCTTGCGGTAGAAAGGAAGCGGCGACAAGCGGCCAAAGACGATAATCATCAGGCCGAACAGCAGGTATTGCGTCAGCAGCGCGCCGACGACCACGCAGACCAGCTTGAACAGGGCGATTAGAATGTCGATCCCCTGCGTGCCGACCATCCACGCCGTCAGCGCGAACACGCCGTACGGCGAAAAGCGGACGATGGTTTCGATGAGGCGGAAGACCAGGAGAGCGGCGGATTTACAAAAGTCGATCAGGTTCTGCACCTTGGTGCCGAGCCGGTTGAGCGTCACGCCGACGAAGAGGGCGAACACCACCACCTGCAGGATGTTATCCTCGGCCATGGCTTTGATGACGTTGGGCGGGATGGTGTTGACCAAAATCTGGATGACGCTGACATCCTTAGGCGCGGCGGCGGGCGCTGCGCTGCCGCCGGCGACCGAGGCCAGCGCGCTTAAATCAACGCCGACGCCCGGATGAAAAAAGTGGGCGAACGCCAGGCCGATGCACACGGCAAAGGCGCCGGTCATCAGGAAAGCGCCGACCGCTTTCAGCCCGATGCGCTTGAAAGCTTCGGCATTGGTCATGCTGAGGATGCCGGACACCAGCGAGAAGAAAATCAGCGGCACGATCACCATCTTGATCAGGTTGATAAAGACGGTGCCCACCGGCTTGATGTAATCGGTAAGGAAGGCCTTGCCCGTAATGTCGAGCGGATTGTTGGCCGTCAGCGGCCCGACGATAAAGCCGAAAATAATGCCGAGCACCAGCCCGAGCAATACGCGGAACCAGAGTTTTCCTAACAATGCTTTTGCCATGTGCCTCCTGGGGGATAAGGGAAAAACGAACGAACAGTGGTGTTTACAGTAAAAGGGGGTAGGCCGTCAACTACTCCGTCATTGCGAGGAGGCCGAAGGCCGACGCGGCAATCCAGCTAGAGCGCCGTGGGCGCGGTATAAACCCTTTTTGCGCCGCAGACGCGGCGGCTGGATTGCTTCGCTGCGCTCGCAATGACGGAAATTACTCCGCCAGCCCCTTCTCCTTATAATACTTAAGCGCGCCGGGATGGGTGGGCACGGCGTAGGCGTTCTGCGCCATATGCTCGGCGTCAAGCGTTGCAAAAACAGGGTGGAGGGTTTTGAAATTATCGAGATTGTCGAACACCGCTTTGACGATCTGGTAGACGATATCGTCGTCGAGGCTGGCCGGCGCCACCAGCACCGCCTTGACACCGAACGTTTTTACGTCCTTGGGATTACCGACATACATGCCGCCGGGAATCACCGCGTGCGAATAAAACGGCTGCTCGGCGATCAGCTTGTTGATGACCGGGCCGCTGACATCGACCAGCCGCGTCGCGCACTGGTTGGTAATCTGCTGGATGGCGCCGTTGGGATGGCCGCCAGCATAGATCAGTGCGTCGATCTTGCCGCTGCACAACGCCTGCCCCTGATCGCCTGCTTTAAGATCGGTGACATTTATGAATGTCTTGCTGTTCCAGCCCTTGCGTTCCATCAGCTCTTCCATGGTGGCGCGCGGGCCGGAGCCGGGCGCTCCCATATAGACGCGCTTGCCTTTCAGATCATCGAAGGTTTTGATTTTGGCGTCCTTGCGCGCCACTACCGTAAACGGCTCGGCATGGAGAGAGAAAACGACGCGCAGGTTTTTATCGGCGCCGACGTCGGAAAATACTTCAGTGCCGGTATAGGCATGGTAGAGCAGGTCGGATTGCACGACGCCCAGATCGAGGTCATGCTTGCGGATGGCTTCGAGATTGTTGATCGAGCCGCCGGTCGATTCGACGGTGCAGCGCAGATTGGTTTCCTTGCGGGCGCGGTTGACCAGGCGGCAGATCGCCCCGCCCGCCGGGTAATAGACGCCGGTAACGCCTGCCGTGCCGATGGTGATGATTTTCTCGGCGGCCTGGGCGGGGAATTCCACGGCCATCAACGCCACAACGGCAAACATGGCCTTAGCGATACGCGTCATAATCATCCCTGAGTTATTATTGTGGAGGGGTAGCGTAGCAAAAGCAGGAGAGAAGCACAACACGGGAGATATAAAGACGCTTATCACCAGAGAGTGCTGAATAATGTCAGGCAGGATTTACAACAATTTTATAATTAATTTACCGCCGTTTAACCTATAATCAGTATGATCTTACTGAATTATATAGGCTGAGAGAATCTTTATGCGTCTATTACTAATATTATTGGCTATATGTATTGGCGGTTTTTTATATAGCCATTTCGGGTTATGGCAGCAAAGAGTTGTTTCATTTACCCCGGCTGATACGCAAAATATTATTGCACCCGTCCAAGTTGGAAAGCCAAGAATAGCCTTCTCCGGAAAGGTCGAAATGTATGGGTTGACCACCTGCGGGCCCTGCAAAATTCTGGCACGTGAAATGACCGCGGCAGGCATTCCTTATGTGGAATATATGCTTGATAACAACCAACCCCTTCAAAATACGCTCACTCAACGTTTGATGAAGGCGGGCATTCCGCCCGGTACGCACAGCGTACCCATTTTATTTATCGGGAAACATGTCTCCATAGGCCCGATCCCGCTTAGTACGGTTGAGGCGTATCTTCAGGAGTAATCCTGCACAACACCACGCTTCCGCCGTTCACGCCTTCGCCCGACGTTTATCGACATACATCGACATATCGGCCGAGGCCAGGGCGGCTTCGGCGTCGTCGCCGCTTTTGATCGAGTAATAGCCGTAGGCGGTGGTGACGTGCAGGTGCGTGCCGTTGAAGACGAACGGCGTTTTCTCCAGCTTCTCGACGATTTTTGCACCGCGCAGCTTGGCCGATTCCTCGCTGGCGTAATACATGATGACGGCGAATTCGTCGCCGCCGATGCGCGCCAGGAAGTCCGATTCGCGCATGGTGGTCGATAGCAGCTGCGAAATATGGCGGATGGCGATGTCGCCCGCCGCATGGCCGTACTGGTCGTTGATCTGCTTGAAGTCGTTGAGGTCGAAATAGAGGATGGTGGAGGGATGGCCATAGCGTTCATGCATGGTGATCGCCCACGACAGGCGGCGCATGAAGGCGCGGCGGTTGGGGATCGGCGCCACGCAATCGACGTCAACCAGCCGCTCGATCTCCGACAGGCTTTCCTTGGTGCGCGACAAATCGCGGTTGACGTCGTCCAGCTTTTCGAGCAGCGCCGAGACGGCGAGATTAACCGACGGCGTCATCTCCCCTTGCGGAATCCCCAGCATGGCCAGACGTTCCGCTATTTTGACCGGCACGCCGCGTTTTTTCTCCGTTACGCCGCCCTGAGCCGTTTCTTTAAGCCCGTCCGATTTCATAACTCTCCTGTAAAGCCGCTCGTTTCCCTGCATTATCTATAGCATTAAATGATTTTAAATAAAAGTATATTCCTTTTGGCACATTCATTGACTTTTCGGGTGATTACTGTAGCGTTTGCCCTCTTTTAAGGATGATTTATGGCTAAACCCCCTATCGCCATCATCATGGGCAGCACGTCCGACTGGGAAACCATGCGCCATGCCGCCGCCATGCTGGATGCGCTGAAAGTGCCGTATGAAAAAAAAGTGGTGTCCGCCCACCGCACGCCGCAGCGGCTATATGAATTCGCTAAAACCGCTAAAAACAAGGGGATAAAGGTCATCATCGCCGGGGCGGGCGGCGCGGCGCACCTGCCCGGCATGACCGCCTCGATGACCCAACTTCCCGTCCTCGGTGTCCCCGTCGAAAGCAAAGCGCTGGCCGGCATCGACAGCCTGCTTTCCATCGTGCAGATGCCCAGAGGCATCCCGGTCGGGACATTGGCCATCGGCAAGGCCGGGGCTATCAATGCCGGGTTGCTCGCCGCCTCGATCCTGGCGCTGAATGATAAAAAACTGGCCAAACGGCTAGCCGACTGGCGCAAGAAACAGACCCAGGCTGTTCCCATAAAACCATGAATAAGAAGTCGAGAAGTCGAGAAGTCGGGAAGTTGGGAAAAAATGATGCCTCGTCAAATTTCTCGTCTTCTCGTCTTCTCGACTTCTCGACTTCTATTCCCCCCTCCTCCACCATCGGCATCCTAGGCGGCGGGCAGCTTGGGCGGATGCTGGCCATCGCGGCAGCCAAGCTGGGCTACCATGCGCATATCTATTGCCCGGAAAGAGACTGCCCGGCCAGCGAGGTGGCAAAATTCACCACCGCCGCCGCTTATGAGGATGGCGAGGCGCTCAGGCGCTTTGCAGAGAGCGTCGACGTGGTGACGTATGAATTTGAGAATATCCCCGCCGCACCGTTGAAAGCGATTGCCGATAAAATAAAGCCGGATATTTCCATACTGGAATTATGCCAGCACCGTGTCCTGGAAAAACAGGCCGTCAATACGCTTGGCATCGCCACCGCGCCGTTTGCGCCCGTGAACTCTGAAGAAGAATTTCAGGCCGCCATCAAAAAAGTCGGCCTGCCTGCCGTGCTGAAAACAGCCCGTCTGGGTTATGACGGCAAGGGGCAGGCGATATTGCGAGGGGCGGAGGATGTGGAGAAGGCGTGGAATACATTATTCGTCGCTCGTCGTTCGTCGCTCGGAAAGAAAAATCGTCAAAATGCCAGCGACGAGCAGCGAGCGACCAGCGACGATTCTTTTATCCTCGAATCCTTCATCCCCTTCCGCATGGAAATCTCGGTGATCGTGGCGCGCGATGCGCAGGGAAATATGGCGTGCTATTGCCCGGTGCAGAATATCCATAAGCATCACATATTATCCGAAACGATTGCCCCTGCCCCCATTGCCGCCGCCCTGGCCGCAAAAGCCGATGCCATCGCCCGCCGCCTTGCCGAAGGGCTGGGACTGGTCGGGATCATGGCGGTGGAAATGTTCGTCACCGATAAGGATGAAATCCTGGTCAACGAGCTGGCGCCGCGCCCGCATAATTCCGGCCATTGGACCCTCGACGCCTGCGTCACCAGCCAGTTCGAGCAGACCATTCGCGCCATCTGCGGCCTGCCGCTCGGCTCAGCCGAACGCTTGTGCGACGCGAGAATGGTCAACCTGATCGGCGATGATATTAATGATTGGCAGCGCTATGCAGCAATGCCCAACGCCAGATTGCATGTATATGGGAAAAAAGAATCTCGCCCTGGCCGCAAAATGGGGCATGTGACGATGCTTGCCATAAAGTAGGGGCTGATGTTATAAATTATTTGCATAAGATATTAAACTATGTTAAATATTACATATGAATCAACACAGCATTAAAATTTGAAGTATGAAAAAGCCTGATCCCAATATACATCCTACCCGTGACCGGATTTATAAGCATAACGACACACCGTATAAAATCTACTTGGATTGTGGTATTGACAGCTACTATGCGCGTTCCAGCTTAATATCGGATAGTATGTCTTCTGAAGCATTGCAATCGTATTACCATACGACTGTCATTATTCCAAAGGACTGCACATCCAAACACCTGCAAACAATTGCTAATGCCTGTACGGAAACTGCTGTCGAATTGGATAAGCTGGAAATGACTTGGCGTAATAATCCACACACCGGCGAACGTAAAATTATTTTTCATCCCAAACTTCTAAAGGAAGACAGCCGCTTTGACGCTGGAGCGATTGCAAATGAATTAGAAAAAGCAACGACACGGCTGGAGAATGCATTAAAAGGAGCAGGTTACGAAGATGTAACTCAACAAGTACGTCTGGAAGCCAATGCTAAGACTGGGTTATTCCCTCACAGATCCCTTTAATTGTTTCCTTTTGGGTCACGTGACGACGTTAATGCCCTGAACTGCCGACAGCACCCATCATTAATGCCTGGTCGCGCATGCGCTTCTCTGCCAGTTGTTGCGCATGGTCATCGCGGTAGTGGATATTGCCGTCAATCGGCAAATCGATACCACGGCCACGCCCCACCGACGCTTCGAAGCCGTCGAGATATGCTTCGGCGAAGCCTTTTTTGGTGTTGAGCCCGGTGCCCACGGCGGTGCCGCCCTGCGCCAGGTCGAGCACGCCATACAACACGCCTTTTTCACCCATGATCATGATGTCATGGGCGATCTGATGCACATAGCCGGAGAATTCCTGCCCCAGCGTCAGCGGCGTGGCGTCCTGCAGGTGCGTGCGCCCTATTTTTATAATGTCCTTGAATTCTTTCGCCTTCTTATCGAGCGCCGCATGGAGATGCTTCAGTGCCGGGATCAGCGAATGGGTGATTTCATACGCCGCGGCGATGTGCATGGCGGTGGGGAA
>Ga0206970_10157_pt1 | contig 18930 bp, 9 predicted proteins | sample Alteio_BWOrgHeat_88_FD_152964 | JGI IMG/M metagenome (GOLD analysis project Ga0206970, IMG submission 152964) | Enriched cells from forest soil in Barre Woods Harvard Forest LTER site, Petersham, Massachusetts, United States -... | ecosystem: Environmental > Terrestrial > Soil > Temperate forest >... | reverse complement strand
CCATGGAGCAAATCTACGCGCGGCGCGGCGACAGCCTGCTGCGTGCCGCCAAGGGCAGAATTTTTATTAACTGCGCCACCCTCTCGCCGGGCATTCACGTTAAAGTCGAGAAATGGGCCGATTCGGCGGGCGGGTCGAGCATCGAGGCGTGCATGGCTTCGAGCATCAACCAAGCTCGGGCCGGCACGCTTTACCTTATGATTGGGGGCAAGCCGGCCGTGTTCGAAAAAATCAAACCGCTGCTGTCTCAGCTCAGCGATGAAGGCAAATTGCTGCGGTATATCGGCGCGGCGGGCCAGGCGGCGCGATTGAAGGCGCTGGTCAACATGGTCATGAATATCAACACGGCGGGGCTTGCCGAGGGTCTCGGCTTGGCCTCGGCGCTCAAGCTGGACCTCAATCTGGTGCGCGAGGTCTTCGGGCAGACGGGGGCGGCATCGCGTGTGCTGGTGACGGACGGGGAGGACATGCAGAACCGGGATCATTCCTGTTTCTTCAGCGCCGCGCATGCGGCGAAGGACAGCGGCATAGCGCTGGCCCTGGCCCGGCAGGCCAAGCTGAACTTGCCTCTGGCTGCGGCGGCCTATTCCCAGTATGCGAAAATGGTCAAATCCGGCCTCGGCGAACTCGACAAATCCGGCGTCGCTGAACTTACCTTCAAGGGACGCGGACCGAAGGGCGCTAACCGCAAAGCGAACGGCGGCAAGCGGGCCAAGTGAGCAAGAGTGTCAAAAAGACTTGGAGCACCTTGACGCTGGTCGCGTGGATCTGGGGGGCGTGCCTCCAATCCTCGGCCGCCGGGTTTTCCCATAGCACCGATCCGGCGCCGGATGCGCCGTTTCTACAGGAAACGAGCAGACAGGTTCCTTCAACGAACGCGCTCGAGGCGGTGGGAATTGAGGGGAGCGAAGTTTTCGTAGGATCGGCTCACGGGTTGCAAGAGTTGCAAGGCGACGCTTTGGTGGCTGTGCCAGGCATGAACCAGCCGATCGTTCGTCTAGCGAGCGCCGGCGGCACACTTTGGGCGATGGCCCAACGGGGGCTTTTTCGCCATGAACATTCCCAATGGGTCAAGGTTTCAGAGGAGCCGGTGGCCGATGTTTGCGAGCATCGAGGCGAAGTAATAGCGGCGGTCGGACGCCGCCTGTGGCGGCTGCATGGAACCGCCCTCGAACCGTTGAGCAACGAGGATGCGCCTTTTGTCATCACGCGGGTCTTGTCTCATAACGAGTCGTTGTACGTGCACGGAACAGGACGGCTGACAGTTTTCGAGCGGGGCCATTTCGGCGGTTCGGACGTCTGGGGCGGGCACGCGGACGAATCCTGGGATTGGGGCACTCTCCCCTCTTCCCAGACCCGGGACGTGTTGGAACTGGGGACCCGGATGATTTTCGCAACGGACAAAGGCCTGGCCGTGTTGCGCGGAATGTCGCTCACGAGTGTGCGCGGTGAACAGGGGCTTCCGTATGAGGATGCCGTTTGCCTGGCGAGAGGCTTCACCAACGATGTCTGGATAGGAACCACGCGCGGCGCCATCCGGCAAACCGGGGGCAACTTTCATTATTTCGCCGGAAAGCGCTGGCTGCCGGGCGATCGCGTCAATGCGATCGCGGCAAGCGGGCGATCTATTTATTTAGCGACTGGGGGAGGGCTGGGGATCATCGGCTACGAACCGTTCACGCTGCAAAAAAAGGCCGCTTATTATGAGCGCCACTTGGAGGAATGGGGCCAGAAGCGGCTCGGCTTCGTTCATAAACTCGAATGGGACGAAACCCTGAAGGAATTCGTGCGCGAGGCGAGCGACAACGACGGCGGCTACACCGGCGACTATCTCGCCGCCCAGGCTTTCCGTTTCGCGGTCACGCGCGATCCGGCGGCGCGCCGCGAGGCGGTCAATTCGTTTCGCGCCCTGCGCTGGCTCGAGACCATGACCGGGATTCCAGGTTTCCCGGCCCGGGCGGTGTGGGCCAAGGGCGAGCGCGGACACAAATCGATGACAGGCTCCGGGGGACTGCCGGCGGAATGGCACGACACGGCGGATGGCCAGTTCGAGTGGAAAGGAGACACCTCCAGCGATGAGATCTGCTCGCACTTCCACGCCGTGGCTTTATTCTTAGAGCTTGCGGCGGAAGGAGAGGAGATCGCGCAAGCGAAAGAGCATCTGTCCCGAATCGCGGCGCATCTGATCGGCCATGGCTGGCAGCTCGTGGATCTCGACGGGAAGCCGACGCGATGGGGGCGATGGGACCCCGAGTATTTCAATACCGACGAGGGCCGTTACGACCGGGGTCTGCAAAGCTTGGAGATGCTCTCTTTCATCAAGACGGCCGAGGCCGCTACCGGCGAGCCCCGGTTTGCCGCCGCTTACCGCCAGCTGGTGGAAATGGGGTATCCGCAAAACACCTTCAGGCAGCGCCAGGCTTTTCCGCCCGAGAGCACGCTGCATTTCGAGGACCAGCTGGCGTTCTGGAGTTATTATAATTTGCTGCGCTACGAGAACGATCCCGGATTGCGCTCGCTTTACCGCCGCGGCTTCGAGCGCGCGTACGAAATGGTCCGCATCGAGCAGCAGCCCTGGTATAATTTCGTGCACGCCGCCGTCGCGGGCGCCGGCGAGGAAGCCGGGCCGTCGCTGGCCCACTTGCGCGAATGGCCCCTCGATCTGCGGACTTGGACCTACTCGAATTCGCAGCGAGCGGACTTGCGTCCGCCGGCGGGTTATACGGCCTTCACGGGAGGGGTGAAGGCTTTCTCTCCGCGCGAGCGGGAGCCCATGCGCTGGGACGCCTGGACGATGCAGGCCGATGGAGGCTCCGGGGGGAACGACGTGGTGGAGCCGAGCGGGTGGTTGATGGCGTATTGGATGGGGAGATATTATGGGTTTATCGCGGCCCCGGCCGCCACCGACCCCGCGTTGCTGATGGTCGCCGGCCCTGGGCTCCGAGGGCCGGGAGCCCGTCCCTACGAAGGCCCGCCGCGCCCGGAAATCAAGTGACCGATCGGGTCGCCTCAGACGCAAAGAAATCATGGCCACAAGGGCCTTGATGGATCTTAATCGGGAAAGTGAAACTCGTTTCCTGGAACGTGAATGGTTTGCGGGCGGTTCTGAAGAAGAACTTCCTTGATTACCTCGCCGAGGAGGATCCGGATGTGCTTTGCCTGCAAGAGACCAAGGCCTCACCCGACCAAGTGGAGCAGCTTTGGCCCACCACCTTTGCGACGCATTGGAATACCGCGGTCAAGAAAGGCTACTCGGGAACGGCGGTGTTCACCAAAACCCGGCCGCTCAAGGTGACTCAGGGCATCGGCCACGAAGATCACGACCAGGAAGGACGGGTGATCACGTTGGAGTATCCCGAGTTTTTCCTGGTCAACGTTTACGTGCCCAATTCACAGCGCGAGCTCACCCGTCTGGCCTACCGGCAGCAATGGGATCGAGATTTCCTGGCTTACCTGAAAAAACTCGAACGGAAGAAGCCGGTCATTTTCTGCGGCGACCTCAATGTGGCCCACACCGAGATCGACCTCGCCAACCCGAAATCCAACATGAAGAACCATGGATTTACCCCGGAAGAACGCGCGGGGTTCAGCGCGGTGGTCAAATCCGGGTTTGTCGACACTTTCCGGGAATTCGAGAAAGCGGGCGGCCATTACACGTGGTGGAGTCCGATGTCGGGCGCGCGGGCGCGGAACGTCGGATGGCGCATTGACTATTTCCTGATCTCGCAGGCGCTTCGACCGCGTCTGAAGACCGCGTTCATTCGCTCCAAGATTTCCGGATCGGACCACTGTCCCGTCGGCGTCGAAATCGAATAAAACCTGGATCAAAGATCCGAATTGGTTTGGGCCGGGGCCGCTCCAGCAGAACCGGCGCGATCTCTCGATCAACCCAGAGGTAACCGCGCCGTGCTAGCTGGCGTCTGGTGCAGTTTGGTTGCGTCGGCAGAGACGTTCGGATGCCCGGAAAGTCAAAATCCTGGAAATTTTGGACGCTTGGCCCGATGGTACCAAGCTGCTGGCGCAAGCGATGCCCCTTGGACCCAGCCAAAATGTGCCTGACTAAGAATCCGCGCTGCCGACACCCTCATTCCCAGTGATGTCACACCCCAAGCCCATGAAGGAATTCCCTCTCCTCGAAACGGGGGATGATAACATTGTTCTGTTCCACCCGCACATTCCCAAAGGAGCGTTGAGTCAGGTCCAATCGGTGCTCGAGTCGCGCTGGATTGGCCAGGGTCCGAAGGTGGCGGAATTTGAAAGGCGATTTGCTCAGTACGTGGCCCCGGAACGCACCGCCCTCTCCGTCGGATCGGGCACCGATGCTTTGCACCTCTCCTACCTCCTGGCTGGCATCCAGCCGGGCGACGAGGTCATCACGCCGGTGTTCACTTGCACCGCCACCAATCTTCCGCTGCTCTACATTGGGGCGAAACCGGTGTTTGCAGACGTGCAACGGCGCACGTTGAATATCGATCCCGAGCACGTTCGCAGTTTGGTCACGCCCAAGACGAAAGCGATCATTTGCGTTCATTATGCCGGGCTGCCTTGCGAAATGGATGAACTCCAGGCCATTGCCCGGGAACACAAGCTCCTCTTCATCGAAGACGCCGCGCACGCGCTCGGCGCGGCCTATCGCGGCAGAAAAATCGGAAGTCTTTCCGATTTCACCACGTATTCCTTCCAGGCGATCAAACATATCACGACCGGGGACGGCGGGATGGTGATGCTGGGCGACGGCACGCTGGCCGAGAAAGGGAGGCGTTTGCGCTGGTTTGGGATCGACCGCTCCGCGAAGCAACTGGGCATCTGGCAAAACGACATCACCGAGGTCGGCTATAAATATCAGATGACCGATCTGGCCGCCGCCCTCGGGCTCGCGGCCATGGACGAATTCGATGAAACTTTGGCGGCCCGCCAGGAATTGCTGGCGGATTACGAACAAGAGCTGGCGGGTGTCGCGGGGGTGGAGGTCATCGGCTCAGGCTATGCGGACCGCACGCATGCCGCGTGGCTGTGCACGGTGCTGGTGGAAAACCGCTTGGGCCTGATGAGCAAGCTTCGAGAAAACCACATCGAATCGGGCCAGGTTCACTACCGCAACGACCGGTACTCTATTTTTGGCGGACACTTGCGCGACCTGCCGAACATGACTGCGATCGAGGACAAATACCTCGTCCTGCCGCTTCATCTCAAACTGAGCCGTTCGGACATCCAGCGCATTTGCTCGGTGATCAAGTCCGGCTGGTAGCCCCGGCCGCTTCACTTGGCGCGGATATAAGCAATTAGGTCCGCCATGTCCGCGGGCTTCAGCGCGCCTTCCAGCCCTTCCGGCATCAGCGAGAGCCGCGAACTGGTTAATTCCTTGATGTCGGAGCGCAAAAGCACTTCGTCTTTGCCGCCCGCGGTTCGCAAGGCGATGCTATTGGGAGTTTCGGAGGCGATAATCCCCGTGATGTCGCGGCCGTCGCGTGTGCTGGCGGTATATCCGGTGTATTTAGTTTCGAAGGCCTGGCTGGGGTCGAGAATCGCCACGAGGAGGGTTCCGACGGGTTTGTCGGCGACGGTTCCAAGATCGGGCCCGACGCTGCTGCCTTCGCCTTTCAGCTTATGGCAAGGGGAGCAGTTCTGGCGGTAAAGCGGAGCCCCGCGCGAAGCTTCGCCGCGGAGTTCGTTTATGATCGCGAAATCGTTCACAATCTTGAGACGGTCCGAGTTTCGAGCGGCGAAAAGCCTTTCGGCTCGCTCCCGGATCGCCCGATCCGAATGCTTGAGCAAGCGCTGCTGATGGATGGCGCCGAGCTCGGCCGGAGCAATGGCTCCCGATTCGACGGCTGCCATCAATGCCTGGCTCCCCTCGGCGCGGCTGAGCAAGATGTTCAAAGCTTCGATACGGAGGGAAGGCCCATAGCTCTTCCAACCGGCAAGAATGGCGGCTGCCGCAGCTGAGCCTGGCGTCTCCTTCAAGTTTGCCAGCGCGGCTTGTTGAAGGACGCCTTGCACTTGCGGTTGAAGCAAGAGGCCGAGTCGCTTGATATCCCGGTCCTGTTCGTTCAGGCCGCGTCCGAGCGTTTGGATGGCCGCGACGGTTTCGGTCGCTTGGTCGTCGGATGGCGAAGGCGTCCCTGAGTCCACCAGAGTTCGGGCGTGCACAAACAGGCCGTCTAGTTTCTGAAGGTCCGCCTGCATTTGTGAGTCCGCACCGCCGCGGAAATCAGCCAAAGCAACCCCGCGCTGGCTCAAACCGTCGAGGAAACTCGCCAGGGCCATGGTTTGCCAATGGGCATAATCCTTGCCGTCGGGAGCTGCTAAACGGATCAACACTTTCGCGAGCGACTTCCGGTCGTCCTTTTTCACCGCCATGCGGATCAGCTCGTCTCGAAGAGGAAGGGGCGATCGCTGGGTTTCAGCTTGAGACAAAACAACTTGGATCATGTCGGGAAGCCGGCTCGATGCCGAACTTAGAGCCGCGGTGCGCATTTCGCGGCCGGATGAGCCGTCGTTTGCCAGCCTAACCAGAACCTCGCCCGCTCGCGGGTCGTTCCACTCCCCAACCGTGAATGCTAATTGGAAGCGCAACCGCGGGCTGGGATCCATAACGGCGCCGGCCAGGAACTGCTCGAAATCCCGGAGGAACGCCTCCGAAGGCGGGTTTTTCAAAAACGGTTCGCTGAGCTGGAGCGCGAACTCGCGGACTGATTGATGCTTATCGGACAAGCTGTGGATCACAATTTGCGGTGTCAGCAGCCCCAGCGCCGCCAGCGTGCTGAGTGCTTGGATTCGGCTTTTGGGGTTTTCCCATTGGGCCGCGATGCGCGCCAGATCGGCTTCGGGCGTTTGGCCTCCCTGCCATATCAACATGCGACTAGCTAGATCGCGCTCCCAGCCATTGCTGCTTTCCAGGGAATGGGCCAGCTCCTTGGCGCTGAGCCGGTCGAGGCGGGGAATGGCGCGAAGGTGCGCGCCCTCCGGATAAACTCGATAGATGCGGCCCATGTCCTCGCCCGCGCGCAAATCAGGCCGGTTCTTGAGTTCGTCGGGGAAATACTCCGGATGCTCGATGACGAGCCGGTACATGTCCGAGATATAAAGCGCGCCGTCGGGGCCGGTTTTGAGCATCGTGGGCCGGAACCAGTTGTCGCTAGAGGCCAGAAACTCGCTGTCCTCCTCGCCGGGCGCTCGATGGCTTTTGAAACTGACGCCGTCCGGTTCGAGGACTTCGCGATGCACGACGTTTTGGGCGGGTTCGCTAATAAAAACCGAGGTTTCAAACTCTGGACCGAAGAGGGTGTCGCGGTAAGGCGTCGCGCTGTTGGCGGACGTCAAGCTGTTCGCCGCATCCGGCCAGTTGAAGCGCTGCTGAGGATGGCTGATGGGAAAAACACGCGTCGAATTGGGGTAATTAGCCAGCAAGCGCTTGGTGGTGTCGACGGCCAGGCCGGGGTTGCGGGCGAGATAATGCTCGGGCAGATAATAATGCCAGAGCCAAGTGGGATTCTCGTTGCCGAACCAGTTTCCCCAATCGTCGCGGCGGCGCCCGAATTGGGTCTGGCCTTCAATGAGTTCGAATTCGCCGGTGTCCGGGTTGAAGCGCAAATCATGTCCGCGAATGTTCGCTGTTTTTCCAGTGAGCTCGGATTTGATTGTGCCGCCGCTGCCGCCGTTCGCCGCATAAACCCAGTGGTCGAGGCCGTACTCGAAGCCGTTGACGCGATGCTGCTGGTTCCCTTGATTGAAACCGGTTAGAATCGTCCAGCGTAGGTCGGCTTTGCCGTCGCCGTCCGTGTCTTCGGCATAGAAAATGTCAGGCGCGGCGCTCACCAGGACGCCTTTGCGCCAAACTTTGATCCCATTCGGAAAGTTCACGCCCTCCATAAACACCGTGGCCTTGTCATACCTGCCATCGCCATCCGTGTCTTCGAGGTATTTAATGACTCCGCCCGATTTTCCGTGGCCGTCAATTCCGAGTGGATAATCCCGCATCTCGACCACCCACATTTTTCCGTCCGGACCCCAATCGAACGCTACGGGGTCGACCACGAGGGGTTCGGTGGCGACCGCTTCGACTTTGAAGCCTGGCATGACCCTGATCGCAGCCAGCGAATCCCGCGGCGATTTGGGCGGCGCCTCGGCAATGGATAAGAGTTGAGCGAAGGGACGCCGATCGATTTTGTCGGGCAAGCTGGAGGTGTCCTCGTTTTGCACGCACATTTGGCCCTGGTGGAACCAGGCGCCGTTGTTGCGAATAGGGCCGCCGCGCACGATCATGGGAATCTCGCCCGGGTCGCCGCGTTTGCCGCTAGTGACTTTGAAACTCCAGCCGCGGCCCCAGCCGAGCCATTGCTTTGGAGTTGCGATAAACATATAGAGGCCAAACTCCTGCTCGTTCGAGAAAACCAAATCGTCATATCCGTCGCGGTTAATGTCCGTGAACCGCAGGCCGTTGTCCCCGCCTTGGTCATCCACCAGCGGTGTTCCAGCCGGCAGCGCAAAGGGGGCGGCTTCCCAGGATTTGGCTTCAACTGGCTTGGAGAACAGGGCGTTTTGCTTCGGATTGGATACCAGCAGCGCGCAGCGTCCCGCGCGTTCCACATCGCGAAGCCGGACCCCTTGGTCCTGTCCGCTCCTGCTGGTGAAGACCGGCTGTCCATCGATCTCTAGCCCCGCGAGGAGAGACGCGTCGGCAATCCATTGCTGTCCGTCGAAATGCCATGCGCCGGCAGCCTTTTCGTTGCGAACGAGCGCCGAAGCATTTCCATCGCCGCTCAATATGCCGAATTTCACTCCTGCATCCCGGCGGTTGCCATCCGCGCCAGCGCTCGCCAGCACCGCTGGGAAATCGCTCTCTTCCCATTCATTTTTGCCCGGCCTCCAGAGGCGTGTCTTCCGAACGCGCTCGTTGCCGATCACCACGTCCAGATAACCGTCATTATTAATATCCAGCAGGCGCGCGCCATTGTCCTGGCCGTTCGGAGCGCGCAGCGGCTCCCCGGCCAGCAGATTTCTATCGAGCCGCTCCCCCGCCTCGCGGAAGTTCAGAAACTTCACCTTTTTCCCATGCTTCGCCTCCGCATAGTCGATGAATTCAACCAATTGCTCCGGGCGAATCCAGCCGTAAGGGTGGAATATAAATGTGAACGTTCCCTGTTTCAGAACGGCCGCGTCGAGCGCCGCTTCCCAGTCCCGGACTGTGGCGGCATTGGTCGCACCGTGCGTGTTGCTGGCTTCCCAATCGCTCGGAACCATAGGCGGGAATTCCCAGCATTGCTTTCCGATTATATAAGGATAGGGGTAATCCTCAATCGTGGTGGCAAACCATTTCAGGCTGACCTTTGCGACGGCGTTGGTTTCCGAGGGCCAATACTTGCGGAATCGCTCTTCGCCGTTCGCGCCGCGGACCAGATCCCGCGGCAGCGATGGGTCGCGAGGTGTCGTGAGGTTCATGACTGACGAATCCATGGTTAGGAATTGTCCCGCCGAAGAAGTCCGACTGAACATTTCCGCAAAGAATCGCGGGCTTGGGCTATTCATGGAATCGCAACAGGGCATGCGAAACGCGACCGCATGGTTTCCGGGAATGCGGTCGAGAAGGTCGATGCAATCGTGGTAGTTCGTGGCCGCCGCGACGAAATTGGAATCGGCCAGCAGGGGGCAGGGATGGGACAGGGTGTGAGCCTCGAAGGACAAGCCCTCCTTCAACCAAGCCTGCAGTTGAGGCGTCTGCGGATCGAGTTGCTTGCAGAAGATGCTCACCGGCGCGCGACCATCGATTTGTTTTAGCCGGTTGAGAACGGGGCGGAGGAACGTCTCGTACCGCTGAGGATCGGTCATGTCGTCGATGGCCAGGATGACGACGGCTTCAACGCCGGGTTCCCCAATCCATTGCGGCGTGGTGAGCTTCGGGAAAGCCAAGCCCGGATAGAACGGGTCGTTCTCGTCGAGGTAAACGAGGCGATTGGCGTTGGTCTCCGGCGCCGCTTGGCTGGCCAAGCAGAGGGACATCGAGAGGAGCGCGGCGAATAGCGGTCGGATCATGGCTCATGCACACGGGCCAATTAACGCCGGTCGCGGTTATTAACCAGGGTGCCCCGCATCGTTACCATACCGGGCTGGCGATTTCAATGCACCCTGCCTGATACGGTCGGCGAACCGACGCGAGTTTCGAGGAAATTCTAAGTGTCTGCGAATCGGAGGCGTTTCACATCGACCCGCTGGAATCCAGCCAACTTGTTTGTTTCCAGATGCTTGTAATGAATCTTGAGGCATCGTTCATGATTCGGCGGGAGAATTGTGGAAGGGCCGTTTCTTTGCAGCAGGAATCCTTTCTGCTACGCATTAGCTTGTGCCACCCATGATGCAAATGCGTTTCGCGACGCTCTTGTTCAAGGCGTTTCCCGCCGCAGTTCTGAGTTTGCTCTTGGGGACGCAGGCGGCCCGCGCTGCGGATTGGCCGCAGTTTCGCGGGCCCGCCCGGGATGGAAAATGGGCTGAGACTGGAATCCTGGACTCATTTCCGCGGGAGGGGCTGAAGATTAAGTGGAGGCAGCCGGTCGGCGGAGGCTGGCCGAGTCCGGTGGTAGCTCGGGGCAGGGTTTTTGTCTTGGATGTGGAGTTGATCAAGCCCGTGGCCCGGGAGCGGCTGCATTGCTTCGATGAGAAGACCGGCACAGTGCTATGGGTTTATGCCTGCGACGAGAAGTACAGTGAATGGACTTATGTACCGGAACGAGGAGCGGGCCCGACGGCGACTCCGATCGTAGAGGGGGACCGGATCTATATCGTGGGCTCGAATGGCAATACGCACTGCGTGAATGCAAAAACCGGGAAGGTCATCTGGGAGAAAAACATCGGGCAGGAGTATCAGGTGGCGGAGATGTCCTGTCGGCCATCGCCCTTGATCGAGGGCCGGTTGCTCATCGTTTTCACGGGCGCGAAGCCTGGCGCGAGCGTTATGGCCTTGGATAAAGAGACCGGAAAAGAGGTTTGGAAAACGTCCGATGATCCGGTCTCCAACAGTTCGCCGATCATTATCGCCGCGGGCGGAAAGCGGCAGTTGATTGTCTGGAGCAACAGTTCGCTTGCATCGTTGGACCCAGCCAGCGGACATGCTTTCTGGCGGGAACCCATGGTGACGAGCGGCAACGATTCCGCGGCCACGCCGGTGTGCCAAGGGAACCGGCTGCTGGTGAGCGGGCTGATGCTCGACGCAAGCGCGGACCCTCCCGCCGCCGTTTTTCGCTGGCCCGAAGTTCGCGTCCCGTCAAAACGGATTTTAAGCAACACCTCGACCGCCGTGCTGGAAGGAGAATATATCTATAGCGCCAAAGGCTGGGGGGAGCTGGTTTGCCTGGAAGCGGCCACCGGACGGCAAATCTGGAGCACGAACGGCGTGACCGCCCGCAAAAACGGGGCGAGCATCAATATAACGCCCCAAGGCGGCGGGTATTTTCTATTTACCGACGAAGGAAATCTGATTCGCGCCAAATTGTCGCCGGCCGGATATCGGGAGACAAGCCGGGCGCATCTGATCGATCCGACCTGGCCCTTTGCGCAAACAAAATATGTCTATGCGCCTCCGGCTTTTGCGAACCGTCACGTGTTCGCTCGCAACGAAGGCGAGGTGGTTTGCGCCTCCCTGGAAGCGGGCCGTTGACTATCCCTTCGTTCCGTCGAGGAATTCCAGGGCGGTGTTCAAATCGGCCGCGCCCGGGATGGCATGTTTCATTCCCGGCACTTCCTGGTAAAGAACATGGCTGAACCCGTCGGGCTTGAGTCCTTTTTCCAAAATAACTTTGGTGTTGTCCCGATTGAAGTCGTTCTCGCCGGTCAGGAGCACAAACCGCCCTCTTTTTTTCGCCTGCGACACCACGCGAAAATCGGGGAGATAAGTGGAGGGATAGAATTGTCCGGGGCCGCCGGTCAGAGCCCGGTAGAAATCCACGCCGCAAACGCAGAGCGTTCCCGTGAAGAGATCCCCATAGGCAACCCCGATCAGGCTCGCCACGCGGGCGCCGCCTGAGAAACCGGCAACATAGATTCGCTTGCGATCGATCTTGAATTGCCGGCAAATATTACAGGTGGCGTCCAGCGCGAGGCGAAGGCGGTTCACCACGAGGTGGCTGTTGCCGGAGTCATAAGCGCCAACAAACAATAGCCGGTGTTTGGCCAGTTCCGGTTTCCATTCCGATGGAATCCTTGGCTCGTCGCTCGGGCTGATCCAGACGAAGAGACCCCACTCGGAATTGGTGGAGTAGGCTTCCGGAACGAGCAGCCGAAATTTTTGGCTGGCTACCTCGTAGGCAGGCAGGATTTCCCGGTATCCCACTCGGCGACTGATCTCGGCATCGGTGGCGTAAGGCGCCGATTGGCTGAACTGAATATCGCTCCCGCTCGAAGCAGCGGCAAGCATGTCGGAAGCGCCGGCAAAAGGCGCAATAGCATTCAGAGCGCCAGCGAGCAGGAAACCAAGGATCGCGGAGCGCGCTTTCATTTTCCGGAAGTAAACAGAAAAATTAGCCATAAGGGAAGTGCGGGTGATGATTTGCGCCGGGAAAGAAGCCGGCAGAACGTTTCTTTCCAAGACTTAGAGGCGCGTGCGCGGCCGCGCAGGATGAACATCCTGATCTGTTAACGTTGCTGAGGACGGGGGAAAGGGGCGGCTAGGCACAAATCGACAGATTGATCTCCACGAAGTCGGGGATGACAGGATGGGGTGACGAGCGAATTTCGTGGTTTTTTGGCAGGGTTTAACTGAGGCGAGATCGCTGTCCTGGACGCGGCGCCATCCGCCTCATGCTTTCGGCGGCAACACTGAAGAGATCTCCCGGCCTGGATGCTGCCGGTCCCAGCGCTGTTGTCGCCACCGGGCGCGAACTCGTCCCGAGGAATTTCACGGCAGTGTCCACCCAAGAATTGGTGAAACGAAGCGTTTGTGGTAAGTGTTCAATTCGTTATGGCCATGGCACAGATTAACCAATCGACGCCTCCGAAACCGCTCCGTTTGTGGCCCGGCGTGGTACTCGGGCTGTTGCTGGTGGTGATCAGGTTCGTCGTGCCCCTGGTCCTTCCCGCCGCCAATGTCTTCGTGGTGTTGGGCGGGCTCGCCTGCGGGGTGGCGATCATTCTGTGGTGGGCGTTCTTTAGCCGGGCGCGTTGGTTCGAGCGTTTGGGTGCCGTCCTCCTAATGATCGTTGGACTGGCCGCTACTTTTCGGGTTGTCGACGTGTCGATTGCGACGGGGGCGATGGGGATGCTGTTCCCCATTTTGGCTGTTCCGGCGGTGGCCTTGGCGTTCGTAACGTGGGCAGTGGCTAGCCGCCGATGCTCAGACCGAGTTCGACGAGCCACGATGGTCGCTACCATCCTGCTAGCCTGCGGGTTTTGGACACTCGTACGGACCGGCGGCTTTACCGCTGACTTCAAAAACGATTTGGCGTGGCGGTGGGCTAAGACTCCCGAGGAGCGGCTCCTGGCCCAGACAAATGAGGCCTCGGCTGCGTTGCCGGCGATTCCGGCACCAACAGCAACCGGCGCCGACTGGCCCGGATTTCGCGGACCACAGCGCGACGGTAGCGTTCGCGGGGTCCAGATCAAGACCGACTGGTCTCAGTCGCCGCCGGTCGAACTATGGCGCCATCCAATCGGACCGGGCTGGTCGTCCTTCGCGGTTCGCGGAAACCTGCTCTTCACCCAGGAGCAGCGCGGCGACGAAGAGATTGTCGCTTGCTATAACGCGACTACCGGGCAGCCGGTGTGGAAACACCGCGACCCGGCGCGGTTCTGGGAGTCGAACGGCGGCGCCGGTCCGCGCGGCACGCCGACTCTCGCCAAAGGCCGCGTCTATACGTTTGGCGCGACTGGAATCCTGAACGCCCTCGACGCCGGCACCGGCGCGGTGGTGTGGTCGCGCAACGCCGCGAGCGACACCGGCGCGAAGCTTCCGCAGTGGGGCTTCTCAAGCTCGCCGTTGGTTCTGGATGAGGCCGTAATCGTCGCCACCGCGGGTCAACTCGCCTCCTACGACATCTCCACCGGCAACCGGCGGTGGCTCGGCTCGGCCGGCGGCGCTGGCTATAGTTCGCCCCAGCTCCTGTCGATCGCTGGAGTCGCACAGATCGTGCTCGTGAGCGCGGCGGGTGTGAGCAGCGTTGCGCCCGTCGACGGCAAACTGCTCTGGCAGCACTTGTGGCCGGGTTATCCCATCGTGCAGCCGGGCCTGACCGCGGATGGCGACGTTCTGATTAGCGTTAGTGACCGCAGCGGCCTGCGCCGCCTCGCGGTCGCGCAAGGACCCGGCGGCTGGACCGTCCAAGAGCGCTGGACCTCCACGGGTCTAAAGCCCTACTTCAACGATTTTGTCGTTCACAAGGGCCACGCCTTCGGCTTCGACGGCAGCCTCCTCTCGTGCATCGACCTTTCGGACGGCAAACGCCAGTGGAAAGGCGGACGTTACGGCCAAGGCCAGCTCATACTTCTGCCTGACCAGGACCTGCTATTGGTGCTGTCGGAAGCTGGCGAACTAGCCTTAGTTGCGGCAGTCCCGGACCAGTTTAAGGAACTCGCGCGATTCCCGGCCATCAAGGGCAAGACCTGGAACCACCCGGTGCTGGCCGGCGACACTCTGCTCGTTCGCAACGGCGAGGAAATGGCTGCGTTCCGGCTGTCGTTTGCGGGCCGGTGACGGGAGTTAGCTGCGTCAGCTTGGCGGTTGCCTCGGCATGGCGCCCGAACTCGCTGAAAAACGGCTCCAAGGTCTAACTCGGCGAGGTCGCTCGCATGCTGAAATTGGGCTACTAAACTTGCGTGGGACGACCGTATGAGGCTCTTGAATGGTGATTCATACTGTCATTCTAAGTGTCTGATCCTACGGAGGAACGCGCGAGCGAACCTTCGTTACTTGGCCACCTTGGCAAACGTCGCGGACACGGGGTCCCACCCGCCGCCTAGCGCCTTGATGAGCGAAACGGCCGCGACGTGGCGCTGGCCGCGGAGTTCCGCAACGGCGCGCTCGCGGTCGAGGACGGTGGTTAGGGCGGTGGCGACGTCGAGGTAGGTGGTCAGGCCGCTTTGATAGCGGTTCAGGGAAATGGCGAGCGCTCGATTGGCCGATTCGGTGGCAAGTTCTTCGGCGGACTGTTGCGCGGCCAGCAGGCGCTGGGCGGAGAGGTTGTCTTCAACCTCCTGGACCGCCGATAGCACGATTTGCTTATAGTTAGCCTCGGCTTCCGCGTGGACGGCTTGGGCCAGCTTGAGGCGTCCCGTCAGGCGCTGGCCTTCGAAGATGGGCATCGTGACACCTGGGCCGATGGACCAAAGGCGGCTGGGCCAGCTGAAGACGCTGCCCGCGTCGAGGCTATCGAAACCGGCCAAGCCTCCGATGCGAAAGGTGGGGAAAAACGCGGCCTTTGCCACGCCGATGCTGGCGTTCGCGGCGATCATGCGCTGTTCGGCGCTAGCCACGTCTGGGCGGCGTTCCAGCAGTTCGGCGGGAATGCCTGCGGTGACTATAGGTGGATTGGCATTGAGTGGCCGGGCTTCGACAGATAACTGCGCGGGCGTTCGCGCGGTCAGGCTGGCTAGAGCGTGGCCGAGGCGGGCGCGCGAAAGCTCCGAGGCCGGGATCTGAGCTTCGGTTTCGCGAACTCGCGTCTCGGCTTCGGCGACATCCAGGTCCGTGCCGAGGCCGCCGACGCGCCGGTTGCGGACCAATTCGAGGGCGCGAGTTTGCGCGACCAAATTGCTGCGGAGCAAACCCAAGTCGGAATCCAACGCCCGCAAAGCGAAGTAATCCGAGGCGGTCTCGGCTTCGATCAGGAGACGCAGGCTCGCCAAGTCGGCGGCCGAAGCGCGGAATTGGGCCACGGAAGCTTCGCTGGCACGGCGCACGCGACCCCAAAGATCCAGCTCCCAGCCGAGCGTGAGCCCGGCGGTGAAATCATTATAGATCCGGGTCCCATGCGCCGGGTAGCCGTTCAAGTCCCGGTTCTCCGAAGGGCGCTGGCGGGTTGCCCCGCCGCTGAGATCGACGGAAGGCCAGAAATCGGCGCGCACGACATTCGCCGAAGCGCGCGCCTGGGCCAGGCGCGCCACGGCGGCCGCGACCTCGAAATTCGACTGGCCGGCGTCGTGTTCGAGTTGGTTCAAGCTCTCATCGCCGAAAGTCTCCCACCACGCGCCGCGGGTTTTGTCCGCGGACGGTTCCGCCGGTTTCCAGCGTATTTCCGGCGCCGTCTTTTCATCATAGGCGGGCGGCAGATTAGCGGCGGGCCGTTTATAATCAGGACCCGTGGCGGCGGCGGCCAGGCCGGCGCCCGCCAGCATCGCACACAGCGATAAAACCAGCTTCATTTGGCCTCCTTGGCCGCGGCGCCGGGTTCGGAGGTCCGCACGGTGGCGCCGGCGGTGAGCGAATCGGGAGGATTGAGGATGACACGGTCTGCGATCGAAACCCCTTCGGCGATTTCAATCCGGTTTCCCAGATCGCGCGCGGGCTTGAAGCTTCGGAGCTCGACCTTGTTCTCGGCGTTCACAATGGCCACTTGCATTCCTTCGGCGCGAAAGAGCACGGCGTTTCCCGGGATGGTTAGAAGCGGCGAGGACTTCAGTGCTTCCAGCCGCAGTTGAGCGAAGCTGCCCGCGAAGAGCTGGTCGTCGTGGTTGTCCACTTCGAGCTCGGTCAAGAGCGTCCGCGAGTTGATGTCGATCGCTCCGGCCGTCCGGATCACGCGGGCGGTGAAGTGCTGTCCCGGTTTCTCGGACACGACCAGATCGGCGGTCATTCCGGGCCGAATGTCGAAGGCGATCGACTGCGGCACGTGAACGAACACGCGCAAGGTGCGGGTATCCGCCAGACTAAATAAGGCGCGCCCCGAGGCGGCCGTGACTAAATCGCCGACATCGGTGCTGCGGACGGTGATCTTTCCATCGAAGGGCGCGGTGAGCAGGTCGAAGGACTTTAGCTCTTCGAGCTGCCGCACGTGGGCCGCGGCGGATTCGTAAGTGGCATTCTTGCTGGCGAGATCGGCTTCTTTCTCGGCGGCATCCTGGTCGCTGACGCTGGAGGTCTTGAGCAGATCGCGATAGCGGGCCGCCGTGGTCTTGGCCAAGTCCATGGCCGCCTTGGTTTGGGCCAGGTCGGCCTTGGTTCGCTCGAGTTCCTGATCGAGTTCCGGCGTATCTAATTGCGCGAGCGGGTCTCCTTTTTTGACGGCCGAACCGATGTCGACGAAGCGCTTTTTCAAATAGCCGTTGGCCCGGGCATAGATAGGTGTCTCGACATAAGGCCGCAGCTCGGCCGAAAGCAGCAAGCTCGGGGCGCTTGGCGCCGGTTCCGCGTGGATGACGGCAACCGTTCTAAGGCCCAGTTCAGCGTTGTCGAGCCGGGCTAGGTCGTGATCTCGCAGCCGGGGCAGGAACCCGGCGAAAAAGGCGATCACCGTAAGGATGGCGGCGGCGATGAGAAAACGGCGAAGCATTTTCCGGCTTTTCGGCGGGCTGTTCTCGCGGTGGCGAAGATTCTCTTGGGTGCTCAAATGCGTGGCGACAAGGGTATCCATGTTGGGGTAAAAGTGAAAGTTGCGGTTGTAGCAGATCAGGCCGGTTGCAGAGCCAGGGTTTCGTCGTGCGTTTCGTCCGATTCAGGACTGATTTGCGTGTTGCGGTGGACCAAACTGAACACCACGGGCACGAAAAACAGGGTGGCGAAGGTTGCCAAGGTCAGGCCGCCTATAACCGCCCTTCCGAGCGGCGCGTTTTGTTCGCCACCCTCGCCCAGACCGAGCGACAGGGGCGCCATGCCGATAATCATAGCCAGGGCGGTCATCATCACGGGCCGCAACCGGCTCACGCCGGCATCCAGCACCGCGCTGACCGGGTCGAGTCCTTTGGACAAGTTCGTCCGCGCGAACGACACGACCAGGATCGAGTTCGCGGTCGCAACGCCGAGGCTCATGATCGCGCCCATCAGCCCCGGCACGCTCAGGCTCGTATGAGTGATGTGGAGGCCCCAGATGACTCCCGCGAGCGCGCCCGGCAAGGCGCTGATGATCACGAGCGGATCGCTCCAGCTCTGGAAATTGACCACCAGCAGCAAGTAGACGAGTGCAATGGCCATGATGACGCCGCCGCCGAGGCCTAAAAAGCTCGATTCCATGGTTTCGGCCTGTCCGCGGATCATGATATAACTTCCGCGTGGCAGGTTTTCCCTTGCCCTTTGGACGATGGGCTTGACCTCGCGCAGCACGCTGGCCAGATCCCGGCCTCCGACGCCCGCGAACACATCGATCACCGGCTGGACATCGTAGTGAGAAACCACAGGGGAGCCATTGGTGCGGACCATATAGGCGACGTTCGCGAGCAGCTGGCCGTCGCCTTCGCCAGGCCGTCCGGCGCTCACGGGGATGTCTTGGAGCGCCAGAGGCGAGTCCATGACGTATTCCGGAGGACGGGCGTTGATGAGATATTGGATGCCGACCTTGGGGTTCAGCCAATAGGTGGGTTGCACTTGGCCGCTGCCGCTCAGGCTCAAGAGCACGCTGTTCGCCACGTCGCGCTCCGACATGCCGATTTCCAGCGCACGGTCGCGGTCCACGTAGAAGCGCAGCTTGGGCTGGTCGGCGGGTTGTTGCACCCGAATGTCGACCGCGCCGGGCACATGCCGGATTTGTTCCGCAAGCTCGTTGGCGATCACGCGATTTCGGGCCGTGTCCCGTCCCAGGACTTGGATGTCGAGCGGCGCCGGGAGGCCGAAGTTCAGGGTCTGGCTGACGATGTCGGCGGGCAGGAAATAGAACGTTGTGCCAGGGAAATGCCGGTTTAAGTAGAGGCGCAATTGCCGGGTGTGCCCGGCCGTCGGCTGGTGACCTTTATTCAACGAAACCAGGATGTCGGCATCGCCCGTGCCGATCAGGCCGTTGTTGCTATAGCTCAAGCTGA
>Ga0206970_10156_pt1 | contig 18938 bp, 11 predicted proteins | sample Alteio_BWOrgHeat_88_FD_152964 | JGI IMG/M metagenome (GOLD analysis project Ga0206970, IMG submission 152964) | Enriched cells from forest soil in Barre Woods Harvard Forest LTER site, Petersham, Massachusetts, United States -... | ecosystem: Environmental > Terrestrial > Soil > Temperate forest >... | reverse complement strand
GTGGTCGCCTGGTTTATGAAGTGGGTTCGCACCCGCGGATTCATTCCGTTTGCGGTGTACCGCATCGTCATCGGCGTCGCCGTTCTCGCTTGGGCTCTAAAGCGCTAGCTGGAAGTTCGTACAGGTCCACTTGCATAGTTTCTGCAATAGGCTAGAGAATGCTAGTCACCTGTTTGAGCCATCACCTGTGGGCCAATGACTGGATTCGGCCTCCCAGTGTAGTATGCGTTTGTAGTTCGTGATGCGGCAGTAATTTCAATGCTCGATGAGTGTCGCGGCGCGCGTTGCGCGTCCCCATAACCGAAGCCGAGACAGGGGTAGGATATGTCCCTTAATCCCAGATGTGAGATGTACTTTCGTCAGCGCGAATCCACACAACTCTCTGTTAAGATGCGGTGCAGATGAAACGGTGCCCTTATTGCTCCAGTAGGAAAGGTCTTCCCTCACGGCCCCAATCCCGGAGAGAAGTTATCCTGACCCGGATGTTCCTCCTCCGGCATTATCGCTGCATGACTTGCCTGAACCGCTTCCTCGGCTTTTTATCCTTCCCGAAGAAGAAGCGCAAGCGTATACCGCGATCACCGGCTCCTGTGTCAGTACCGTTGAGCAGTCGCAGACAAGCTTCGTTCAGCGACTGATCCCACCCATTTACACCTAGATCGATCAATGTCGGCCGAACGATACAAGTCGTTCGGCCACGGATCCTTGGCGTTGCGAAAGAGGATGTAGTTCTCTAGTTTGCCGCCACTCGCTCGGGCGCCCCGTTCTCGGCCGCGTACAGCGCTTCGATCTGGTCGCGGAACTTCGCTTCGAGCTGCCGGCGTCGCAATTTCATGCTCGCGGTCATCGTTCCTTCTGCGATGCTTAGCTCCGCCGGAAGAATTAACAACTTTTTCATTTTCTCGTATTGCGCCAGTTTGCCGTTTACCTGCTCCACGATCTGCGTGTACAACTCCACAACCTTTGGATCAGTGACGAGTTGATCCCGCCCATCGAAGGTCACTGCGTTCTTCTTGGCCCATTCTTCGAGCAGTGGGAAGTTCGGCAGGATCATCACCGCTGGGAACCGCCGCTTCTCCCCCACGATCGCCGCTTCGGCGACCAGCGGATGCACTTTGAGAGATCCCTCGATGGGTTGCGGCGCGATGAACTTTCCGCCCGAGGTTTTAATCAGGTCCTTCTTGCGATCAGTGATGGATAAGAACCCTTCCCCATCGAGATGGCCAATATCGCCGGTCTTAAACCAATCGCCATCAAACGCCAGCGCGGTCTCGGTCGGCATGTTCCAGTAACCTTTGAAAACCGACGCCCCGCGCACCAGGATTTCTCCATCCGGAGCGACTTTTACTTCCACATTGCTGAGTAGCGGTCCCACTGTTCCCAGCCTATGGTTCTTCGGATTGTTCAGTGCGATCACCGGCGAAGTTTCTGTCAGCCCATAGCCTTCATGAATGCGGATTCCGAAGCAGGCATACCACTCCGCCAGTTCCCTTCCAAGCGGCGCACCGCCGGAAATGAAGAACTGCACCTCCCCTCCGATCGCCTCGCGTACCTTCGAGAAAAGCAGCTTGTTCGCGAGCTTCCAATCCAGCGCTGATGGAGTTTTACCAACCAGGATGGTCGCCTGGTGCTTCGCGCCAACGCGCATGGCCCAGTCGTAAATCTTTTTCTTAATGCCCTCGGCCGCCTTCATCTTCACCGTGCTCGAAATCTTCTCGTACACGCGCGGAACCGCGACAAAGATCGTCGGATGTATCTCCGTCATCATCGCCGTAATCATGTCGACGTTTGGGCAGTAGGCCAGCATCACACCGTGATGAAACATCTGGTAGTCCAGGTGCCTTGCGGTGATGTGTGAAAGCGGGAGAAATGAGATCAGCCGATGTCCGCCTTCTTTCAACTCTGCGAATCCCTCCAGCGAGCAACTGAGGTTGGCCGCCATGTTGCCGTGCGTGATCATGGCACCCTTCGAATTCCCCGTTGTTCCCGACGTGTACACCAGGGTTGCGAGATCATTCGATGACAGCGATTTCGCCGTCGCGTCAAACGCCGAATCTTGACCCTCCGGGCCGCCCTCCATGATCGTCTGCATCCAGATGGCTTCGGGAGGGATCACTTCATCCATCATCACGATGTGCTGCAGTGGCGTCTTCGCTTCAATCGCCCGGATTTTCTGCAATTGGGTGCGCGTGGAGAGAAAGATGACTCTGGTTCCGGAATCATTGAGCAGGCAGGAAATCTGTTCCGCGGTCAGCGTTGCATAGATAGGAACCACGACAGCGCCAACGGCGAGGATTGCAAAGTCTGCAATTGCCCATTCCGGCCGGTTTTCGCTGAGAATGGCGACGCGGTCGCCCTTTTTCACGCCCTGCAGCTGCAACCACCGCGCGGTTGCGACAACACGCTTATAAAGTTCCTGCGAGGAGATGTACTTCCAGTTCGCGCCTTCGCGATACGCCATCACTCGCGGAAGTTGGCGATCCACAACGGCGAAGAACACGTCGTTAATGGTCGTCAGTTCAGTCGCCATGTCTACTTCTCCAATCCCTTTAAGATGACGTCGCAGACGTGCTCTGCCGCATGTGCCAGCGGATAATCCTCCCCGCTCAGCACCCACGATGTCACCATTTCATCCAGAGAGCCGAAGAAGCAATTCGCCGCCACTTTATCGGAGAGGTCAGCGCGGAAGGTTCCATCCTGCTGGCCGCGGCGAATCGCCTCGCGTACGAGCGCAAAATACTCGACCATGTGGTCGTGACTAAATTCTTCCAGAAATCTCGTGCTCTGCCGCAATTCCATCTGGAAGACCTTTGCCGCGTTCCGATTTGAACCCATCGCATCGAGATGCAAATACGCCAGCCTGCGCAACTGTTTCTCGGGGGATGATATTTTCGCCAGCTCAATTCGAGCGTGCCTCATGAATCCATCGAATGCCACGTTGATGGCTTTCATCAGGATCTCTTCTTTGCTCTTGAAATAGAGATAGACCGTGCCATCAGCGATATCGGCTCGCTCGGCAATGTCCGAGATGCGCGCGGTGAAAAAACCTTTCTCGGCGATTACTGCAATGGCAGCATCCAGGATGCGCTGGTACTTGTCGGTCTTCGCCGGCGCGGGACTGTCTTCGGCGGTCATAGCGACAGGTTTTTTCGTAGTACCTGCACGTCGGACGACTGACTGTAATTCGCGTTTTGGCACCAGCGGATCGCCTCGCATAAGTTGAAATGGAAAAATAGCACTGAAGGGCGACCGCTGACTGCCATCCTCGGTGGCCGGTGTGCGGAACACCATAAACTGAATCACGATTCAGTTGCAATGCAGTTTTGCACGGACCGATCGTGCGCCTCCAAGCTCCCGGCTGGCATTGTCGAACTTATTTCATAACTCTTTACAATTCACCGAGTTCGAAGCCCTGCATTTTTTCTTTGCGCCAGCAACTACTCACGATAGAATTCCGCCACTAGCACCTAGATGGAATCCTGAAGACCTATTTGTGGATTGAGCCCGGGGCGATCCCTCCCCCCTTCCTGGGTAGAACTGACTCGCTTTAAGGAGAACCAATGCACCGAAGCCTGCGGTCTCAAACCGCCCTGTTGAGCCTCGCGTTATCGCTAACGCTGACTCCCGCGACCTCAAATCTGTTGGCCCAGCAAGACCCGAGCCACCCGACCACCGCCAAGAAGGCAAAACAGGCAAAAGAGAAGATCCTTCACGCCATCACGCCCGGCCGCAAGATGGCCGACGCCGACGACGACGACAACGAGTTCGGCGGCGCTGCAGAAATTGCGAAGCCGGTAAAGCCCGTCGTCAACCGCAATCCACGTCAGGAAAAGCTCGTCCGCGGACACGCATTTAACGGCGATCTCCGTACCCTCCCCCAGACCCCCATGCTCGTGAAACGCGAGCGCCCAGAACACTCCGACCCGAAAATCACGCCGAAGATTTATCCCGGCGCATCCTCCACTGCGAGTTCTCAGGCGGCTGTTAAGTCTGTGGCGCCCAGCGCTCCCGCGCCGGCTGCTACCCTGGACTTCGACGGCTTGGACTTTGCCACTTGGGGCGCCGGCCACCCGCTCGATCAGAACGGAGACGTCGGCCCGACGTATTACATCCAAACCGTGAACACGTCGATCGGTATCTTCGACAAAACCACCGGCACCCGCGTTACTGCCTTCACCTTTAATACGTTCATGAGCCAGGGCAGTTTCGGAAACCTGTGCGATACCAACAATTTCGGCGATCCTGTGGTCCTCTATGACTCCTTCGAAGATCGCTGGGTCATCACCGATTTCGCCTTCAACCTCGACGGTTCTGGAAACGTATCGCCGCAGCACGTGTATCAATGCTTCGCGGTTTCTAAGAACGGCGATCCCGTCTCCGGCGGATGGAACTACTATTCTGTCGAGACCGTCGGCGGGTTGGGCGATTACCCGAAATTCGGCATTTGGCCGGACGGCCTCTATTGGTCCGCCAACATTTTCGGCTACGCTGCGAGTGGGAGCTTCCAAAATCCCCGTGTTTGGGCTCTGAACAAGCAACAAATGTACGCTGGCGCCCCGACGGTTCAGGTCGTCTCGTTCGATGCTCCCTCAGCGGACTTCACCCTCCTGCCGAGCGATGCACGCTTGCAGACCGGAACACCTCCGACTGGCACACCGAACTATTTCGTATCCACGTACGACTACCTGAATGCTCTAACCGTTTACAAATTGCATGTGGACTGGAATGACATATCCCTCTCCACGTTCAGCGGACCTGACACACCGCTCGCATCCACGAGCTGGCCGAATGCGAGCGTTCCGAACGCCCCAACGCCCGCCAATGCACTTGATGTTCTGCAGCTCCGCGCCATGGCGCGAAATCAATACAGCAACATCGGTGGCGTGGAATCGCTCTGGGCTACGCACACGGTTCGACGTGCCAGCACCACCGGCTTCGCAGCACCGCGCTGGTATCAAGTGGATGTGACAGGTGGGTCGGTAGCGGCCAACCTTCCACAGGCAGCCACGTGGGACCCCGACGGCACGAACACAAATTACCGGTACATGCCGAGCGTCGCGGTCGATCGCGTCGGCGACATGGCGATGGGATACTCCCTCTCGAACGCAACCACCAATCCGTCGATTCGCTATGCCGGCCGGCTCGCCACCGACCCGATCAACACCTTTAGCCTTGGCGAACAAACCTTGATCAACGGTACGGGTTCCCAAAGCGGAAACTGCGGTTCCAGTGCCTGTATTCGCTGGGGCGATTACAGCTCGATGTCGCTCGATCCTGATGGTTGTACGTTTTGGTATACAAACGGCTACTTCGCGACCAACGGCCTCAACGTTCTGACCCGCATCGGAAAGTTCAGCTTCCCGTCTTGTACCGCAGCGGGGACCGGCACCATCTCCGGAACGGTGACCAACGCCGGCACCAGCACTCCCATCAACGGCGCAACTGTTCAACTCGGTAGCCGAAGCACAACTACCGACGTCAACGGTGCATATTCGTTTAGCGGCCTCGCGACCGGTACCTACCCCTCGATCGTAGCCAGCTATCCCGGCTTCACTTCCGCCTCGGCGAACGAACTCTCGGTAACCGACGGAGGCGTCACCACCCAGAACTTCACTCTCTCCACTGCTGCAGCCTCGGGCTGTCTCACCGATACCACGCAAGCTGACTTCCAGGCCGGTGTTGCAAGCAGCAACTGCGATCTCACCGGTTCACCGGGTGATGTCTCACTGCTGAAATTCAACGGCGTTGACCAACAGAACACCACCCTCACGTCCAGTGGAGTTGCGGTCACCAATACCACCTGGAACGGTCAGACGTTTACGCCCTCCGTTTCCGGTCAGATCACGCGCGTAGATCTCAACCTCTTCTGCGCTAGTTGTAGTGGCGCAAATCCTGACTGGACGGTTTCGATCCGGGCTACCAGCAGCGGGCTTCCCACGGGAAGCGATCTTGGCGCCGCCACGATCTCCGGCTTTAACAGCGGAAGCAGTGCGTGGTACACGGCCAACTTTGCAACTCCGGTCTCGGTCACGGCCGGCACGCCGTACGTTGTGATCTTCCATTCCAACGCTGCGCGCACCGGCACCTACGCCGCCACCTACGGGAGCAACCCGTTCGCGGGCGGTAACCGCGTCAACTCCACCAACAGCGGGATCTCCTGGACAACGGACACCACTCGCGACTTCGGGTTCAAGATCTACGTCGCGACAACCAGCTATCCGTCGTCTGGAACATACACCTCGTCCGTGAAGGATTCGAACCCGTTGTCCAACAGCACTGCGCACTGGGGAACCATCTCCTGGAATGCGGATGTGCCGGCCAACACGGGCATCACGTTCCAGGTCGCTGCCAGCAACAGCAGCACCGGTCCCTTCACTTTCGTCGGGTCAGACGGCACGAACGCAACGACCTTCAGCAATGGTGGCGACCTGTCGCAGTTCAACGGCAAGCGCTACTTGAAGTATCAAGCTACGTTCGCGTCCGACACCTCCACTACTCCATCTCTCCACGATGTGACCATCTGCTTCAACGATGTTCCGAACGTTACTTCCACTACCCTGACGGTTTCGCCGGCCAGTGGCACCTATAACGGCACGGTCGACCTTTCGGCAACGCTTTCCGCAAGTGGTTCTGGGGTCTCCGGAGAAACGGTCGACTTCACCCTTAACGGAACTGGCGTCGGCAGCGGCACTACCGACTCCAACGGCGTTGCCACGGTGACAAGTGTTAGCCTCGCCGGCATCACCGCTGGGTCGTACCCTGGAGCGGTCGCAGCCAACTTCGGTGGCGATAGCACCTATGGAACCACCAGCGGTTCGGCGGATCTCACGGTTACCAAGGCTGACCAAACAATCAATTTCGGATCGCTCTCCAATAAGACGTACGGGGACGCCGACTTTGCTGTCTTCGCTACCGCGACCTCGGGGCTCAGTGTGACGTTCAGTACTTCCGGCAACTGCAGCATCGCCGGGAGCACTGCCAAGCCCGTGCGCAACGTGGTTCCAGTGGGAGCAATGATCCATATTGACCACGCTGGATCCTGCACCGTCACTGCCTCGCAGACTGGTGACACTAACTACAACAGTGCTGTTGATGTTCCTCGAACGTTCAACATCGGCCAAGCGACACCCGTGCTGACGTGGAGCAACCCCGCGAACATCTCTCTCGGCACCGCGCTGTCGGCAACGCAGTTGAATGCCTCTGCGAACACCGCCGGGACCTACGACTACAACCCGCCATCCGGCACCGTCCTTGGCCTTGGACCTCACACCCTAAGTGTGACGTTCAACCCGACCGACTCGACCGACTACGTGAGCACCGGAACATCCGTTTCGATTACGGTTGATCCAGGCGTGGCAGTCCTTAGCAGTCCTGCTGACGGCAGCACCTTCAGCAGCGGCTCGCAATCGTTCACATGGAACAACACGGGCGCGTCGCGCTACGTGCTGACCATTGGTACGACCAAGGGCGGCACCGACGTCTATAACCAGACGTTCCCTGGCACCACCACTTCGGCGAACGTTACCGGGCTGCCGCAGTTCGGACAGCCTGTCTACGTCACGCTGTACTCCTACGTGAGTGGAGCGTGGCCGCGCAATGCCTATACCTTCACCGAAGCCGGATCTCCGTCGATCGCTACGATGGCGTCTCCTTCAGCAGGATCCACGCTGACAGGGGCATCGCAAACGTTCACCTGGAATCCTGGCGTTGGTCCAACCCGCTACGTCCTTACCGTTGGTACGACAGCAGGCGGAACGGACATCTACAACCAGACGTTCCCTGCCGGCACCACTTCAGCAAACGTCACCGGCATACCGACCAATGGTGTGGATGTCTACGTCACGATCTACTCGTACGTGAAGGGATCGTGGCCACGCAATCAGTACACTTATCGTGAAGCGGGTTCCGCGACGCCGGCGAGCATGATTTCGCCGACTCCTGGCTCAACGCTGAGCGGTGCTTCGCAAACCTTCACGTGGAATCCGGGTGTGGGCGCAACGCGGTACGTGCTTACGGTCGGTACTTCACCGGGAGGTACGGATCTGTATAACCAACCCTTCGCAGCCGGAACCACTTCAGCCACGGTCAATGGATTGCCGACCAACGGCGCGAAGATCTACGTCACTCTGTATTCGTACATCGACGCAGCGTGGCCGCGTAACCCGTACACCTACGTCACCGGACCGTAATCGGCTCTCGCATTAACTTTCAACTCGGCCTCACAGATGTCGCACTCGATGCGAAATCTGTGAGGCCGTTCTCTTTTCGGCGATTCAATGGCGGCCTGCTTAGGTCGCCAATTTTTTCGTCCCCAGAACCGTCATGAAAGAGTGGACTTCCCGGAGCATTCAATGGCACAATCCGGCAACTCAGTCGCGTCGCCCCGTCATTCCCCAAGGCTCCTTGAGTAAGCATCCGTTTCCAGTTTCGTGGAGATTTCAATGAAACATGAGCAGTCGCATTCCATTGGCTCGCGCTTTTTCGCGCGGGCCACGAGTCGTTTGATGGTGGTTACGCTCTGTTCCGCCGTCCTTGGAGGATCGCTCCTCGCGCAGGACAACCTTGGCGACACCAATGAATCCGCCGACTCCGCAACGACCAAACCTCTTATCCGCATTGTTCCTTACCTCACGCCTGAGGAACGGCAAAAAGCCCAGGAAAGCGCAAAGACGAACAGTGCGCCCCCCGGAGCCCACCTCAGCTACTTCGGTGGAAACGTCATCTCCAGTGTCGAAGTCGTCGTCGTCTACTGGGGAACTTCGGTCTTTAAGCCCAGCAAGTCTTCCGGCGGCACGACGCTGACCGTTCCGACGTTCCTCGCGGATGTCACCAACACTACGTTCTGGGACCTCCTCACCGAGTACAACAGCAACGGTCTCACCTCCGGTGGTCACACCGGCAATCAGCTAATCGGTCGTGGCACCTACAAAGCCGAATACACGATCACTCCGTCACGCTGCACCGGCACTTCCTGTAGCGATGCGAATATCCAGGCGGAAATCACGGACCAGATCGCTGCTGGCCACTTGCCTGCGCCATCTCTCGACGCGCATGGCAAGACCAATACGATCTACATGGTGTACTTCCCCCACGGCTTGACGATCAATCTTGATGGAAGCCTGAGCTGTCAATCCGGTGGGTTCTGTGCGTATCACGGCACCGTCGCTTCGACCGGCACCCTCAGTGAGTACTACTACGGGGTCTTCCCTGATTTCCAATCCGGCAGCGGCTGCGATGTAGGTTGCGGCAGCGGCGCGACGCTGTATGACAACATGACCAGCGTCACCTCCCACGAACTCGTGGAAGCCACCACCGACGCGGAAGTCGGAATCGCGACTGTCGTCGCCTATCCACTGGCCTGGTATAACACCACGTACGGCGAAATCGGCGACATTTGCAACGCGCAACAGAGCCCCGTTGCCACCACTCGGGGCACCTATACCGTTCAGCAGGAGTACTCGAACTCGGTGACCGATTGTGTCGTCAGCACTCCGCGGTCCGCAACGTCTCTGGCCGTGAGTGCACCGAGCACGGCGCAAGCCAATGTACCGTTCAATGTCACGGTGACGGCGAAGAACTCATCCAGCAGCCCGACTACTTTTTACGGCGGGTTCGTGGATTTCACCAGCTCTGACGCCAGCGCGACCTTGCCCGCCAACACCACTCTGACCAACGGTGCCGGAACTTTCCAAGTCACCATGATCAATACCGGTTCGCAGTCTTTCACCGCGACCGATCGGGACCAGTCCGGCATCAACGGCGCCGCCAGTATCACCGTCACGGCGCCATCCGACCTCGCCGTTGCGGTCAGTCACAGCGGCACCTTCACTCAAGGTGGAACTGGTTCCTACACGATTACCGTCAATAACTCCGGTGGCGGAGCTACCAATGGTACCGTTACGCTCTCCGACTTCCTACCCTCCGGATTGACGGCAAGCACGATGAGCGGCAGCGGTTGGTCTTGTAGTGCGAGCACCGTCCAGTGCAGCCGCGCTGACAGTCTCGGCTCCGGCGGAAGCTACCCCACTATCACGCTCAACGTCAATATTTCGGGCACCGCCAGCGGTACGCTTAACAACTCGGCGCAGGTGAGTGGAGGCGCAGAGTTAAATACCTCGAACGACTCCGCAACCGATCCCACAACCATCAGTACCGGTTCAACTCTGGCGACCATGGCCAGCCCCGCCAACGGCAGCACACTTACTGGCCCGACCCAGCTCTTTACATGGAACCCCGGCAGCGGTGCATCCCGCTACGTGTTGACGGTCGGCACCACCAATGGTGGCACGGACATTTACAACCAGACCTTTAACAGCCCGACTACCTCCGCCAACGTCACGGGCATTCCGACGAACGGCGCGCCGCTGTATGTCAGGTTGTACTCGTACATCGCCGGCGCTTGGCCGCGGAACAACTACACCTACACGGAGGCTGGGTCGGCGACACCGTCGGCCATTAGTTCTCCAACCACGGGATCCACGCTCGCGGGCTCCTCGCAAACCTTTACGTGGAACAACGGCGGCGCTTCTCGTTATGTCCTGACGCTCGGCACGACCAAGGGCGGCTCGGATATCTACGACCAAGTGTTCCCCGGCACCACGACCTCGGCTAATGTCAGCGGTATTCCGACCCACGCCGCAACCGTGTATGCGACGTTGTACTCGTACATCGGTGGTGTCTGGCCGCGTACTACGGCAACTTACCTCGAAGCGGGTACGCCGACGCCGGCGGTCATCACCTCCCCGGCTCCAGGTACGCTAAGTGGATCGTCTCAAACGTTCAATTGGAGCGGTGCCATCGGGGCGACCCGTTACGTGCTCACCATCGGAACCACCAAGGGCGGCACAGACCTCTACAACGCCACGTTCACCGCGCCAACGAGTTCTGCGACCGTGACCGGTCTGCCGACGAATGGCAGCACGATCTATGTCACTCTGTACTCCTACATCGGCACCTCGTGGCCGCGTAACGCTTACACCTACACCACCGGCCCGTAGAAGGTGCACATCGGTCACCTCTCCCCGTCCGATGTGCTCGGATGGGGATTTTTCTTGGTTGCCACCACTTCCGAGTGGCCTGCTAAGATCATTCCGGCTTCATTAGGAGCACTTCATGGAAATCGTTGCGGGGATCGATCTCGGCGGTACGGCCATCAACTACACGCTCGTTACTCGCGAGGAGAAGTTTCTCATCGAAGAACTCTTCGAGCATCCCGCGCTTTCGAAACAAGGTCCTGATGTCTGCTTGAAGCAAATTGATGACGGTCTCCATCTTGCCCTCAAACTTGTCGGCGTTCCCTTCTCGGACGTCGTTGCCGTTGGTCTCGACACCCCTGGCCCCGCCAGTGCAGCGGGCCAACTCAGCACACGCGGCGCCACCAATTTCGTTCACAAAGATTGGGCCGGCTATGACATTCGCGAAGGCCTCGCCCGTCGCGTCGGCAAACCAGTTTCCTACCTGAATGATGCCAACGCCGCGGCGCTCTGGGGCCACTACACCATCTTCGGCGCGACCAGCACCAAGACATCCATCTCCACCGTCATCGGCACCGGCAATGGCGGCGGCATCATCATTGGCAACGAGGTCGTAAAAGGAAAGAACGGCTTCGGCGGCGAACTCGGCCACGTGCTCCTACCCTTCCAAAGCATCAAGGGCGCAGAAGACATGGTGCCCAAATGCAACTGCGGCCGCGTCGGCGATCTCGAATCGCTCTGCTCGCTCACCGGGATCGAGCGCAATATTCTTCCGCATCTCCTGAAGAAAAATCCAAGCCACGAGCTCTACAAGATGGACATTCATGAGGCCGCGAAACTCGTCCGCGGCATGGCCGACAAGGGCGACCCCCTCTGCAAGGATGTCTTCCGAATCCAGGCTCACGCCATCGGGCTCTTCTTCGACGAAATGATCAATACTTTCGATCCCGATGCGCTCATCGTCGGCGGAGGCGCTTTAGAAACCAGCAAGGAATTCCAGACCTGGTTCATTGCGGAGGTCCGCCGAGGCATGCCCAACCAGCGCGAAGAGCAGGTCGGCATACCGATTTACGTGATGCCTAACGGAGATACGGCCGGTGCTCGCGGCGCCGCTCTGGAAGCCCTTAAATTGGCACGCAGTAGCGGATTAGCCTAGCATTATTCGCCCATCACTTTAACAATCACCCGTTTCTTCCGCTGCCCGTCGAACTCGGCATAGAAGACGCGCTGCCACGTCCCGAAATCCAGCTTACCGTTCGTCACCGGCAGGATGACCTCATGGTGAATGAGCAACGCTTTCAAGTGAGAGTCGCCATTGTCTTCGCCGGTGCGGTGATGCTGGTAGGTCTCTTTAAAGGGCGCCAGTTTCTCGAGCCACTCATCGATGTCGTGGATGAGACCGTCCTCGTTGTCATTCACGTAGATTCCCGCCGTGATGTGCATAGCGGACACGAGAATCATCCCGTCCTTCACGCCGCTGCGCTCCAGGATCTGTTCAATCTGCGGCGTGATGTGAACGTAGGCGCGGTGTTTTTTCGTTTCGAAGTGGAGGTACTCGGTATGAAACTTCATGCCGCCAATCTAACACCGGGGCGACAGAAGCGGAGCACCTCGAGAGGTGCTCAGGCGCTGGCTTTTCGAAAAGCGTCGAAGTAATGCAACTTCCCCTCGACCCTGTCGAGGTCCGCCACCCGATTCATCGCCTTCTCAGGACTCTCGTAGAAAGGATTCGACAGGAGAATCGGCCCTTCGATGCGCACGTAGGCGTGCGTGGCCATGCAATGATCGAGCATCGCCTGGGGAAGCGTGTTCCGGTTGTACTGGCACAGTCCGAGCGCGCGGCTGGAACTGTAAAATTCGTTCAATCGCGATTCGTACTCAGCTACCCGCTCCGTCCCGGGCGCCTCGTCCAGCACCCAGCTCATATCGCCGGCTGCGCACAAGCCGCTATAGCCCGCTTCGAGCGCGTCTTGCACTGCGGAGTGCAGGAGCGAAATCATCTTGTCGGGATCGAATTTGCCGCCCTTGAGGTGACCGTCTTCTTTCGTGACGATAAGCAGTGCGCCGCGTTTTTCCGTGTCAGCGACATCAATTCCCGCCTGCTGGAGTGCGGAACGGAAAGTCTGCACCGAATGTTCGCAGCAGACATACAGGCACCGTTCTCCCCGCGCCAAGCCGCCCTGGATGTACTCGATCGCTGCCGTTAGCTGCTCCTCGGGTGAGGAGAAAAGCGTACAGACGTGATCGCCTTGCTGATAAACGATGCGTTGTGACGGTGCCATCAGGTCCCCCTACCGCAGTTTCAAGAATTCTACATCTCGTGCCGCGATGAAAGAAATTGAAAAAGAGGGGAAAAAACGTGAGCAAATGGGCAACTTCTCACTTTACCTCCCACATTGGCTGCCTGGTGGGCACGAATTCAATCGGTACGCCGCTAACGAACGTCTTCAGCCATCGCGTCGCCTCGTCCATCCCGGGCTGTTCGCTCGGAATATGGCCTATCAGAACCAACGCTTTCTGGCGATGCTGTGCCACGGCGTCTGCAACATATTCAATCGTCTCCCACTCTGGCACCTCGCCGATCAGCAGCGCTTGCACGTCATCGCTTTCCAACATCGGGATGTGCCGTTGAATTCCCGCCGCTCCCAGCGACATGCCAATCTTGGTGACCTTCATGTCGGGATCGCCCACCACGCGCACGATCGGCGAATTGAGCTTCTTCGCGACTTCTTCCGACAGCTTTTTCAGGGTTGTCTCCGGATGCACAAACAAGTTCTGGTTCTCTGCGCTCTGAAACTTGTCCCAGCCTAGATCGTGCACCACGCCGGCGGTAATGCCATCCGGCTTACGCAAATGCCAATGGTCGTGGAACCGCCAGACAACCATGTTGTGCTTCTCGATGAATGCGCGTTTTTCGGCCCACACCGGATCGCTCTCCTGCATTCCCTCAGGCACATCGAGGTGCGCATAAAACGTCGGCTCGTGGGTGATGACGAAGTTCAGGCCTTTCTCAGAGGCCCGCTGCAATACTTCCATGGTGGCCATCATCGTCACGGCAATGCCGGTGACGGGCGTGTCAGGATTGCCGGCCTTAAAGGTATCCACTGTCTGCTCGCGCCACTCCACGCCGACATGTTTCTGGATCTCCGCGACGACTTCACGCGCCGTGATTGGCTTTTGCTGAGCGAATGAGGCGGAAGAGAATAGAGAAAGAAGGAAGGCACAAGAGACGCTGCGGCGGACCCAACCTAAGTTCATCATGCCCACGATTCTAATTCGCGGACGCGGCCTGCGCAGCCTCCGGGAAGCCAACTCTTCCAACCCGTATCAGCCGCGAAAAATCCGGATCATTCCCAACCTTCTGCGCGACGGGATTTATGAGCGCCTGCTGTTTCAGTTGTGCCAACGGCAGTCCACCGTTCACAAGCCCACCGCGTTCGTACATCATCTCGTCGGATTTCCCGTTCAGCAGGATGCGCCAATCCCATCGCGTGCGCCGGCTTTGCGCCTGCGCGGCCGAAACCGCAATGTTGGTCGTGCAGTTGTTCGTTACCGCGTTGTACCACTCCGGACGCGCGTGCAACTCGTTCACGCGTGCCGCATAATCTACAAAAAGCTGGCGCGCTATCTCCGGTTTTATGATCGTCCGAAAGATGTGGACTTCTTCGCCCTTGCGGTAATTCGTGCGCGACAGAATCACGTCGCGCTCGTCGGTCACCACGTAGATAAGCGCATATTGTCGGAAGAATCCCCGAATCGCCGAATAGCTCTGCCCCATGACATCTCGCGTCTCGATCGAGAACGCCGCGTGCCCCTGCTCACCAAAATCAAAGCTCACGATGGGATGCGCGATCCACGGCGATCCCCACCAGGTAATGAAGATGTCCATGGCGTGCAATTTCGAGAGCTCGTAGGAGCGCGTCTGCCATTCGCAGGTGTAATCGGTTTCCGTTTTATAGGTGCACAGACGGAAGTTGTGGATTGTCACCGCATCGCCGCGAAACTCGATCGAGGCAGTCTGCGCATTGTCAGGCTGCCAATCGCGGCTATCGGACGGCTTCAGGGTCAGCCACCAGCCCAGCACGAGCACGAATCCAATCGTCGGAACCAGCAGCACAAACTTGGATCGCCGCAAGTACACCACGCCGCGTACGATGACCGCGACGAACAGCAGGGCCACAGCGACCCGCAATCTCGGCACTGTGAAATCAAAATAAAGCGCCGCCGCCGCCCACACCGTCAGCAGTGCTGTGACCAAAACTCCGAACGCGAATCCGATCCTACGAAGCCACAACACGCCCTGGCCTTCCCATCGCGGATTTGTCAGCGGCACAGGATAGCAACCCAATCTATCGCTCCGCACTCGTAGAACTAACAGGCCCTAGCGCTTCTTCGAAAACAGCGCCAGTTCCACCCCGCCGATCACGCCGAAGCCCGGCATGGCTACTCCATCAATCTCCTGGTAGGTTGTGCTCGTGAGGTTCGTCAGCTGCAAATACGGCCTGATGCGGCCTTCTCCGCGCGCGATCGAAAAATCCCATAGCGCATAAGGATCACGTGCAAAGCGCTGTGTCACGCCGATGCGAGTACGTGCGATGATCCCCCGCCACACAGTTCCCTGCCATCCGGCATACGTGTTGTTCGCCGGATAATTGAAAACGTACTGCGACTGCACTCCCGGTGCGGCATTCTGCGAACCATGGATGCCGGTATACCCCACCGTCACTTCCTGACGGTGGGTCAGTCGATAGCGCAACAGCGTCTCGAAGCCGGTGAAGTTCAGGCTGTCGATGTTGTAGGCGTGCCAAACATCGTTCGCCATGCCGCTTGCGATGCACGTGCCGGTATTGATATCGAATGTAAATCCGGGGCCACACTTTACGTAATCAATGCCGTCGTGCTCGCGACGATGAAACACGGTCGCCGTCAGGGCAACCCTCCCGCCGGCGTTCCAGTCCACACCGCCCTCGTAGCTCCACGCCGACTCCGGACGAAGGTTCGGGTTCCCCGCGTTCGCCGGATCGCTGTAATACAGGTCGGTGTAGGTCGGAATCCGGAACCCACGGCTCACCGCGCCGCGTACTTTGAATGACGGCGCAAACCAATACGCCGCGCTCACCGACGGCGTGAATTGCCCCTTCGTCCCGTTGTACGACTCCTCACGCGCTCCCACCGAAAGCGAGAAGCGCCTGATCATGCGGAAGTCCAACGCCGCGTAAAGTGCACCGCGGTTGCGCCCGTGATATCCAAGATTGTTGCTGTCAATCTGGTCGCGATACCCTTCCGCTCCGTACGAGACGGTAGTGTCCTTCCCGATCTCGTCATGCCGCCGCAGCGCCCCCTGCCAGCTATCGGTCACGTGGTTGTTCTCGTAAACGCTCGGCGCTTCGCGCAGCAGCACGAACTCATCCGTGTGCCGTCGATATCCAAAGTCAAAACCAGTTTGCTTGCCGAGGTCTTGCGTCCACGCGACGAACCACGCCTTCGTCCGTTCCCACGAATCGAACGGTCCGTAAAACTGGTTCGCTCCATACGGCCGGTCGGAGGTCGCCACCAGCAGCATTGTGTCTCCGAGTGTCGTATTGAAGTGCATCTCGCTCGACACCGCCGCGTTACGAAAATCGCGGTCTTCCATGAAGCCCGTCGAGAAGCTGCGATCGCCGATCAGCTGCTCGCTCCACTTCTTCGTCGCGTACGAGGCCACCGCGCGCTGTTCGTTGTAGCCGTAGTTTCCAAAGCCCACGCGCAGGCGCAATTCGCTCATCGCCGGAGCCGCCGTAATGAAGTTCACGGCACCGCCCAGCGCATCAGCACCGTAGAACGTCGAGCCCGCGCCGTGCAGCACCTCGATGCGGCTGATCGTATCCAGGGGAATCGGCAAATCGAGGTTATGGTGGCCCGTCTGCGCATCGTTTACCCGCAGCCCGTCAATCAGAACCAGGGATTGCTCAAATGCCGAGCCGCGAATCGAGAGGTCGGCCTGGTCGCCACCCGGTGCGCGCTGCCGCACATCCACCGACGGATCCAGTTGCAAATACTCCGCAGTACTTGAAAACAGCAGCGGCGCCGCCTGCACGTCAATCGATTGCACCGAGCGTTGCAGGTCTTCCAACGGCATCGGCTCCCAGGTGCCGGTTACCACCACCACTTCATCCGGCTTTGCAGGCGCGGCCGGCTGTCCGGCGGGAGCCGCTTGCGGGCTGCTCGTCCCCTGCTGCGCCAAAGCACTTAAAGAAATGCAAAGAAATAACAGTACAATCGAACTTCTCATAAGAAAAAGTTAGACTAACAGACGCGAACGCTTATGCGAGTGACGCGCAACCGTCACCGTTTCGCACACGGATACCCATGAATACTTCGCCCGCATGCTCGGTGGTCACCGATTACACACGCGACGGCTGGACCGCCGCCGATCGCTCCCGGGACTGGTGCACTGAGCTCGAAAGCGGCAAAATGCTCCTTTTCGACGGCGTGCCCTTCGACCTTCCCGCCGCGGACCGCGACTTCCTCCTCTCGCAGAAGCAGACCGAATCCCGCCTCCACAAGAACATCTCCTATCGTCCCGAGAAGAACCTTCTTCGCGGCATCGCCGGCGATTCCCCCGACCGCGAACGTATGCAGCAGGTCATGGGCCACTACTCTAAGCAGGTTGTTAGTTTTCTCATGAGCTTCCTCGCGCCCTACGCGCGCGACTTCAAGCTCGATTACGCCAGCTTCCGGCCGCTCGAAGAAAAAAGCCGCGACCTCGTCCTGCACAAGCGCAACGATCTCCTCCACGTGGACGCTTTCCCCACCCGTCCCACGCGTGGCGCTCGCATTCTGCGCGTCTTCACCAACATCAATCCCACAGTTGACCGTGTTTGGACCACGGGCGAGCCCTTCCACGTCATGGCGCCCAAACTCGCCGACTCCGCCGGACTGCTGCGCTTCGCCAACCCATCGGTAGCCGAGCGGGCCGTCTTCGCGGCACAGCGCGCCGGGCACGTCGTCGGCCTACCCGTCCCCAATCGCTCGCGCTACGACCGTTTCATGCTGCACTTTCATGATTGGCTCAAAGAGAACGTCGCCTTCCAATCCAACTCGCCGAAAGTCCGCACCGACTTCTCCCCCGGCTGCACCTGGCTTGTCTTCACCGATGGCGTCCCCCACGCCGTGCTCTCCGGACAGTACGTTCTCGAGCAAACGTTCATCATCCCGCAACGCGCCCTCGTCGCCCCGGAACGGTCGCCGCTGCAAGTTTTGGAGACGATAGCCAACACCTCGTTGGCGTCGTAAGCAGCTAAGCTCTTTGACACATCGGAATTACGGCTGCTACGATATTTAAGTCGGCCGTATTTCCTGCCTAGTAAGCGTCCCCGTCGTCTAGCCCGGCCTAGGACACCGCCCTTTCACGGCGATAACACGGGTTCGAATCCCGTCGGGGACGCCAAGATTCCACTCCACAATTCAGGTCCCGGTCCGTCGGTGTCGCAGATCACGAGACCGCTGATACTTTGATCCTTCGCGAACGCGCAGCTTTGTGAAGCGCGGCATAGTCACTTTGGTTTTGTTTAGCGTAAGCGAACGCGAATTTCGTCAGCGCTTCGTCCATTTCATCGCTTTTGCCGACATACCCTGCGATCTTCGCGGCATCTCCCGACTTGGCATGGGCCAATGCCAGGGCCCAGCCGCACAAACGGCAATACGCCTCCATGCCTTTGGTGCGAGTCGCATCAGGACTGAACTCGTAGCTGCCTTTCATATCCCGCAACTGCCGAATGTAGAACTGCGTCCCGGCGACTTGTCCCCATCCAAGGAGGATGTCGGGCGAACCTTGGATCAGCCGCTGTCCGTAGACCACGCGGAAACCCTGGTTTTCGAACGTGGGTGCCTTTAAGTAGGGCGCCAGTACCGACTCCTGGGCCTCCTTAAACTGCAGGAAGAGCGGGTCTCCTTCGTTGATTCCTCGCATGAAAGTGATCCAAC
>Ga0206970_10153_pt2 | contig 18951 bp, 15 predicted proteins | sample Alteio_BWOrgHeat_88_FD_152964 | JGI IMG/M metagenome (GOLD analysis project Ga0206970, IMG submission 152964) | Enriched cells from forest soil in Barre Woods Harvard Forest LTER site, Petersham, Massachusetts, United States -... | ecosystem: Environmental > Terrestrial > Soil > Temperate forest >... | reverse complement strand
ACGCGATCGGCCGTCCCGAGCGAGGTGATCCCGACTCCCATACCAACGCCAGGGTGCGTAGTCGCGATGCACCCGTCGCCTTCGATATTCAAATCCCGGAGTTGGAGAACGAAGTGGACTACGGTGTTTGCAGGCCACGGATGGCTCATATTCGCGTAGAAGCCGCCGGTCGAAACATCTGCGAGCATTCCCCAGCAACGTGACGTACGGTCGGCAGTGAAGACTTCCACCACTCCCTCACACGTAAATCGGGTATGCGCTCGACGGTCGTTCACAAGGCGAATATTGTGTCGGCCTGATGGCGCTGTCCAGTCCACAAAAGGACAGTTCCCTATTGAGTCACGGGTGCGTTGGAAATGGTCAATGATGTGGCGAAACCCCGAATTTTTGCAGTACGTTGGCAGTAATCTGCTGGGCGAGTGCGCTCTTGTAATCCGCATGACTGCCCCAGAAGGCATAGGAGTCGAGCGTCCAGGGCCACATCAGTGACCCTGCATTGAAGACATACGCGCCACTGGCGGCTTGGTAAATGGTCATGTCAGCATGATCGGGTTTGCCGTCGTAGGTCTCGATATCGCCACTGGCAAGGATCTCCAGCCCTGGAATCGCGACCACGCCGAAGCTATGATCGATTTCTCTTCCGACAACCTGAGGAATCGGCGAGCCCGTTGTAAGACCTGTACCGGCAAAGACCCAACTAGATCCATCTTTTACGACATAGTCGGCAACATTGGGCGTAACGACGTTGCTAAACATCTCTCCGAGCAAACTCTCCTCGGGATCGTTGATCGGGGCGTCTCGCCATTCGGTAGTGACGTAGGGCCACTTCGTCGGGTCCGCTGCGACATCATAGGGATCAAGACTCGGGGAGCGATATTCCACCAGGACTCGATCGGCTGCCGAATCTGTGGTGCTGGATTCGAGGCGCGCCTGCCAGACCATGGTATTGCCGGTGAAGAACGCGAGACTTACATCGGCATCTCGTGCAGTCGTTACGTTGTCGCGCATCGCACGGGTCCAGTACTCGTCGTGGCCCATAACAATAAAAGCTTTGTGGTTCTTGAACTGGAGTTTACCTTCGTGAAGATCAATGTCCGTGGCGTAGGTGACGTTGTAGCCATTCTTCTCCAGGAACTCTATCGCTCCGTATTCGTACTGCATCAGAATGCCAGCCCCACCGAGGTCCTGGTACGGACGATCGAAGGAGACTTTCAGCGCCCTGACCCCGCCGGTGCTGTTGTATCCGTACAGGGACTTACCACCCCAATTGTTGTAAGCCTGGTACGTCGCGGCAGCGACGTTCAAGATCATCTCCGCTTTTCCTGAGTCATCGCGGACGACGAATGGGATGTACGCGCCTTTTCCGGTATCTGAGGCGGTGATCCTGGCCAGGTAGACGCCCGAGATCCACAAGTTCGAAACTGAACTGTCCCCCGGAACAGTCAGGGTGTAGCTCAATTTCCACGGACACTCGAGAAGAAAAGTATCGGTCGAAACAGTAGCAGGTGGTTGGGCTTGCCCGGAGAGAGTAGTGGCAACGGTCATTTGCCGTGCGCCCGCACCTCCATACCACCCTAAGCGAAAGATCTCGATCGTGTAGGAGGGGCTGGATGTGTTGATAAAGAAATTGATCTGCCCGCCACGATTCACACTCGTCGCACCGGCGAATCCCTCAATCTCATGGTTAGAAGCGGGATTCGCGAGGCCCCAATCTTTCGTTCCCGGGTTCTTGTTCTCGAGCGCGATAGCGTCCGGACAAGAACTACAGGGAGGTGGTGGTGTCGGCGGGATCGGAGGTTTGGGAACGGAGGAAGACGAGCCGCCGCACCCCGTCAGTAGGTACAGCAGGAAACACACTGCGGCGATTGTCGCGCGAGAAACAAATTGCGGACGAGAGGCATTGAGGTTCATCGCAGGTGATTCTGTGTCTTTCCGGCCTGGATTTCAGAGTTGCTGCTGAAGCTAACATGAAAGTTGGCCAGAGTGTCATTGCTCAAAGGTGGATGGTCAGACTATGGCGCGGTGTTCGGGCGGCGTCAGAATGGGAAGACAGAAACTGATGAAGTGCCGCCTGATGTCGAAGCTAGTAGGGTTAGGCTAGCTTGCGTCTTCTTCGTCAAGAATATTCGAGAACTTGATAGTGCTGACATCGCTGGAGAGAATGGGCGCGCCCAGCATGTCGCAAAGCGGCTCAGAGCAGCAGCTAGCGACCATTTGACCATTCTGGAGCCGGGTGAGCGGCATCAAGAGGTCTCGTCGGCTCGGCACTTGAGGGTGGTGCATGCGTAGCTTCAGAACTTTAAACTCCAGTACCCCGTGGGCCCGACCGCACTTGCAGAGAACCGCCGTCATACACATAGTTTAGGACAGGTCGAGCGCAAACCGGAAGCACTATCGGACGTGGACGAACAGCCCTGTCAGGCGTTACACCGTTCAGCGCCAACCGTGGGTACCTTGCTTCGGTTCAGGCCGCTAGAACCAGACGACCGTGATACCCCGATTCTTCCGCCCGAGATCCTCTTCTTTTTTCAGAACGGGATGGTTTTTGATCAGCGACCAGGCGCAACCGTCGGTGACGCTCCAGTGCTCGCCGTAAATCACGATCGAGAGTTCACCGCGGCGTTTCATTTCCTGCAGCGCCCTTCCGACGGCGAGACGAATATCGCCACCGACTCCGCTGGATCCATAGCCGTGAATGAGTTTTACGCCTTTGTGCCCGGAACGACGCGCAAGTTCAAGTTCGCGCAGCATCTTCTGCCGCGCCCGTTCGACGGTCGGAAATCCTTCTTCGAGATTAATGACCTTGAGCATCAGGCGCTGACCGCACGCGCTCGATCCACAATTTCTGGGTCAGCTGTTGGAGTAGCTCCAGGCATGCTCGCAACCCACGACCCCATGAGGTTGGCGGCGTCATTCATGGTGGGGAGCGAGGAACCGCGCAGGAAGTGGTGAACCATTGTCGCAGTGAAGGCGTCGCCTGCGCCGACTGTGTCGGCGACCTTCACGCGGAAACCGGGATGCTCATGTTGTCCGTCTGGCGTGTACAACAGGCTTCCATTTCCACCGCGCGTAACACATACCAGCTTTAGTTCGAACTGCTCGCAAAGCCACCGGGCTGCGTCGATGTCGCCGTCAACAGGTTCGCCTAGCAGGGTCATCAACGGCAGAACCTCCTCGTGATTCAGTTTGACGATGTCAGCCCTCTCGGCGGATTCGGAAAGCACCTCCGCCGAGTAGAACGCCTGGCGCAGGTTGATGTCAAACACTCGCAAAGCGCTCGAGGAAGTAGCGCGGAGAAAACGCTGGATGGTGGCCCGGGATTGCAGGCTGCGCTGGGCGAGCGATCCGAAACAGACTGCGTCCGCAACTTGGGCGAGTTGTTCCCACGCGGCATCCCAGGCGAGGAAGTCCCATGCGACGTACTGCGCAAATTCAAAGCGCGGTTGGCCGTCGGCAGCAAGTTCGATCTGTACGGTGCCAGTGGGATGCTCGTGGTCACGCTGCAGGTGCGACGTTGATAGATGTAATGAATCCAACCGTTCGACTACCGCGGCGCCAAGGTCGTCAATGCCAACGCGGCTTGCGACAACGGCTCGTTCACCCAGCAGGCTGCTGATGTACGCGAAGTTCGTAGGTGCGCCGCCAAGCTGTTTGTGGGTAGAAAATATGTCCCACAATACTTCGCCCAAGCCGACGATGGTGAAGGTGCTCATGCGATCCCGAGTTTCTTCTGCATGGCCTCGAGGGTATACCCCTTGGTTTCCGGGTAAATGAACAGCACGACGAAGAATTGGATGACCGTCATGGCCGCAAAGAACGCAAACGGTATCGAGCCGGATTTTGCGGCGAGCGCCGGGAATACGCCGGCGATGATGGCATTCATGATCCAGTGCGAAGAGCTCCCGAGGCTTTGTCCGCCTGCACGTACGCGATTCGGAAAGACCTCGCTGATGTAAACCCAGATGACCGCACCCTGCGAAAACGCGAAGAACGCAATGTAAACCACCAGCAGCCAAATCAGGTAGCTCTGGTGCTGATGGACGTGGAAGATCCATGCCACGCCGGTCAAGCAAGCCGCCGTCCCCACCGCACCGATCAACAGCAGCGTCTTGCGACCGACGTGATCAATGATGCTCATGGCGAGCATGGTGAAGAGCAAGTTGGTGCCGCCGATGGCGACGGCCTGCAGGTCACTCGATACCTTATTGAAACCAGCCTGGGCGAAGATGTCGTTGAGGTAATACAGAATTGCGTTGATGCCGGCGAGCTGATTGAACATGCCGATGGAGACGGCCAGGAAGATCGGGAAAAGATACTTGCGGGAAAACAGGACGTCGTGCGCGTGCTCGGCGTCGATGGATTCGATGATGTCCTGGAGTTCCTTCTCGTGATCCTCTTCGCCAATGAGTTGCAGCGACTCGCGAGCTTCGGGAATGCGCTGCTTCTTAACCAGCCAACGGGGACTGCGCGGGATTCCGAACAGCATGATGAGGAAGAATGCGGCGGGCACGGCAGGGATGCCGAGTTTCCATCGCCACTCGTTCGCACCAAAGCTGCCGAGCCCGACGAGATAGTTTGAGAAATATGCGAGGAGAATGCCGAAGACAACGTTGAATTGGAAGAAGCCAACGAGGCGTCCGCGCCACTTGGCGGGCGCGATCTCGGCGATATACATCGGGCCGATGACGCTTGAGCCGCCGATTCCGAGCCCGCCGATGACACGGAAGACAAGGAGCGCGGGCCAATTCCAGGCGAAGGCGGAACCAAGTGACGAGACCAGATAAAGGACGGCCATAATGCGCAAGCTGTCGCGGCGCCCGAGACGGTCGGCCGGAATGCCTGCGAGCAGCGAACCGATAACGGTGCCCCAGAGAGCGCTCGAAACGGTTGCGCCTAAGAGCGCCGGCGAAAGAGAGTACGTTTCGCTCAGGGCATGAGTGGCGCCGGAGATGACGGCGGTATCGAATCCGAACAGCAAACCACCGAGAGCGGCGACGACGGTACTTCGCAAAAGAACCGGGTTCAGCGCCAAGAGGAGTCCGTCCGATCGTGAGCTCTTAAACCACGGGGAACACTACTACCGCGCGGCGAAAGTCGGCAACTGTTTTCGAGAGCAGCGGCACGGCGTTTTTTTAAGGTCGAGAAAAGACGATTGCTACGGTTCGAGGCCCATGTCACGTAGAAGCGCGGAATAGCGGGGATCGGAGCGGAGAGAATTCAGATCGGGATCGAATTTTACGAAGGTCATGTAGATTGATCCGGCCTCGTAACCCTTGCGGAGATATTCAAGCGCGCGGTCCTTCTCGCCAAGCGCTGCGTAGAGCGCGGCAATATTGTAGGGCGGGACGTAAGGATCGGACTGGACGAGCAGTTTGTCGAGGATCTGTCGGGCTTCCATGCTCTGACCGTTGGCCACATAGGCGACGCCGAGACCGGTGCGAGTCTCGGTGATACCGTCCGAAAGCTTTACGGCTTTTTCGAGTTCGGCGATCGCCTCTTTAATCCGGCCTGTTCGAGCGTAGGTACGACCGAGGTATGCACGGGCGAACCAGTAATCGGGTTCGAGATCGAGAGTTTTACGGAACTGGATCTCGGCGGCGTCGTATTTGCCGGCAAAGTACAGGCTCAGTCCGTAATAAATGTTGGTGTCGAGCGAGAGCGGGTCGAGTTCCTGTCCGCGCTTGCTCTCGGCGGTGCCTTCCTGCGCGCGACCGGTGGAAGTGAGGAGCCATCCGAGATCGGAGTGGGCGAGCGCATAGTCGGGGTTCAACTCGATGGCGCGCCGAAATTCCTTCTCGGCGTCCGCCCAGCGAAACTCGTAGAAAAAATACACCTCGCCCATCTCGGTGTGGGCCTGGGGCGACGACGGATCGAGTTGTAGCGCTTTCTCGGCGGCCTCTTTCGCTTTGGGCATGCAATCGTGCGGGGCCATGAACCAATCGTCGGCAATGCGGTAATAGACAGCAAGGCCGGTGTACGGCAACGCATAATTCGGGTCGTTTTTAATCGCCTGCTCGAAGTAGTCCTTGCCCTTCGTCAGCGCATCACGAGTGGCTTTGTTGGACCAGTACACGCCCTTGAGATAGAGCTGGTAGGCCTCGGGATTGTTGGTGTACTGCTTCTTGAGTTTCTGCCGCGCTTCTCCGCTCAGGCGTAATCCAAGGCGCTCGGAAATGTCGGAGGCGATGCGCACTTCAACCGATTGTGCCTGCGACAGCGACTCATCATAGCGGCGTCCCCAGATATGACTGTCGTCTTTGGCGCTCACCAGCTCGACGTTGATCTCGACCTTATCCCCACGCTGGATAAGGCGACCGGTCAGCAGCGCACCCACGTGGAGGTCATGGCCCACCGTCTGCGGATCTACCTGCTGTCCCTTGTAACGGAAGACAGCGCTACGCGACATCACCGTAAGGTTTGGCAGATTTGAAAGACGCTCAATCAAGCCGTCGGTTATGCCGTCGCTGAGATACTCGGTGTTGGGGTCGTTGCCAGCATTTACGAACGGCAGGACGGCGACAGAGTCGATACCTGATGGGCGGGAGAAATACGAGATGCCGGACCACGTTAGGGCGGCGGCCGCGACGACAACCGCAAGGATCGCCGCGATGAGCGGCATCTTGCTCCGGCGCGCAGCTGGAGGCGGAGGGCTGATCGCGGTCGCAGCGATGGTGCCGGAATCGGTGTCGCGCTTGAGGCGCTTGAGGTCAGCCTGCATCTCCGCGGCGGATTGATAACGGAGATTGCGGTCTTTCTCAAGCGCCTTGGAGATGATCCGTTCGAGTTCGTGCGGAACGTCGGGATTCAAACGTACCGGGGCTACCGGCGTGCGGCCGAGGATTGCTTCAAAGGTCTCGACCGAACTTTCGCCGCGGAAAGGCAGTGTGCCGGTGGCCATTTCGTACAGCACTACACCGAAGGAGAAGAGATCGGTACGGGCGTCGAGTTCTTTGGCGCGCGCCTGCTCCGGCGACATGTAGGCGATGGTGCCCATGGTGCTGCCAGGGCTGGTAAGGTGGTCGTGGTGCGCTCCGTCGGAGGTGACGGCGACAAGCCGCGATTCGGTCTCCTGCTCCTGCGACATTTTTGCCAGGCCGAAATCGAGGATCTTGGCGTGGCCGCGCTTGGTAATGAAAATGTTCGCCGGCTTAATGTCGCGATGAACGATGCCCCGGTGGTGCGCAGCGTCGAGGGCGTCGGCGATCTCGATGGCCAGACCGAGAAGCATGCTCATCTCGACCGGAGAGCGCGCGATGAGATGCTTCAGCGTCACCCCGTCGAGATACTCCATGGCGATGAAGGCGCGGCCCTCCTGTTCGCCAATGTCGAAAATCGAGCAGATGTTCGGATGGTTCAGGGCTGAGGCAGCTTGCGCTTCGCGCTGGAAACGGGCCAGAGTAGGCGGATCGTGCGCCACGTCTTCCGGCAGGAACTTCAGCGCCACGAGGCGGTGCAGGCGAGTGTCCTCGGCCTTGTACACCACACCCATGCCGCCGCCGCCGATCTGTTCGACGATCCTGTAGTGCGAAAAAATCTGCCCGATCACGATTTGCGCATCTTACGTCAGCGACTTGGGACAGTCAAAATAGGCGTGGAATCAATCATTTCGGTGTGATGAACGGTCATTCCGGGCAAAGCTGGTCGAAGATTCGCGCGAGACCGGCGATGGTTTCAAAGGCGCTCAGTCCAAGGAGTTCATGATGGCGAGGCGAGAGCGGCAGCGAGTCGATGAAATGGCGAAGTTCGGCGGCGTGGGCCGTATCGGCGTCGGCGTGTTCGCGTAGCGAGCGGAATGCGGCATCGGGATAACCAGTGACGTCGCGGATCTCGTTGATGTGCTGTTGCACCGGCGGATTACCTTCGACCACAGCAACGTATCCGAGAAATGCAACCGGATGCTGGTGTTCCACCCAATACTGCTGCGCGCCGAGCAGAGCTGCAACCGCGCCGGACGGAATGTGAGATCGCGCGTTCTGCGCGTCAATCCCGCAGTGGGTCATGTCTTCCAGCAGCCATTCGTCGTGATCGCGCTCCTCGACCAGATGCCTGGCGTAGTACTCGGCCAGCATTGCAGCGACTGGATCGGTCTGCGAAAGCCCTTCAGAACGTCGCTGTGCGGATTCCATGACGGAGAGTCCGCCGCGAACCACGTCGTAAAGCTCGATATAGAACTTTGGCAGAAGCGCTCGGAGGTCAGGGTGTTTCCAGAAGCGGCGCGCAGAAAAATCCAAGCGCGGGTGAGCCATAGCAATCTTGGTCGAAAGAACGGAGCTATTCGATTGTGCGAGGTGCGCGGCCTGGCTCATCCCGTGAATCTCAAAGAAACTGCGAAATCGCTAGACGAAAAAGTTGGGACGGAGGTGGTCCGGCGCATCGTCGGCGGTGCCCATTTTCTGGCGGAGCGTCACCAGGGTGTTGACCTCATCTTCGCTGAGATTGTTGATCTTCTCTGCGTGATCATCGCTGACCGGGCCGTTCCCTATGACACCAGCAGCTTGCAGGCGTGCAACATTCGACTGACCTGACATGGTTCCTCTTTTTTCGACGAAAATTTGGCGCGGAGTCAGAACAGCGACGGGCCAACGTGAACACAATTGGCCGAAACCCCACACGCGACGTTTGTACTGAGCGGAAAAAGAGAAGTCAATGGGAAAAACCGGACACATCTAAGGAAGTACGTACCACATTGCGGAGTAGCAACGAGAAACGAGTTCAAAACCGTTCGCATCTTACAGTCGAGCCGTGCCGACCCTACTATGTGCATAAGGGGTACGTTCAGCCGTGCCCAATCTGGTTCCGTGATATAGAAATCGAGTGCGAAATTTCGAAAAAACGCGGACGGACTTCGAGGAGATCCTCGCCAAGCCGATTCGTGAGTTCGGGCTCAAGCTCGAAGGTTCTCCGGTCGAACACTTCGTGCAGCAGCTTTACCGCGAACTGGACAACAAGGGGCTGCGCAAGTTTCGTCCGCTCTGCTATCTCACCGATGAATGGGGATGTCCATCCGGCGAACCGGTAATCGGCATTCCGTTTTATTTGGCGGAGCCCAGGTTGGCACAGCTTGAGAGCGAGATGAACGACCTGGAAGATTCCCGCGAAATCATGATGTACATGCGCCATGAAGCGGGACACGCGTTCAATTACGCCTACCGGCTCTACCGGTCGGCGGAGTGGCGTGAACTGTTCGGCCCGTTTCGCCGTGCCTATCGGGACAATTACCGACCAATCCCATTTTCCCGGAAGTACGTTCGCCACATGGCAGGGTGGTATGCGCAAAAACATCCCGACGAGGACTTTGCGGAAACTTTTGCGGTCTGGCTGACGCCTCGTTCGCAATGGAGAAAGCGCTACCAGGGCTGGGATGCGCTGAAAAAACTCCGATATGTCGATCGGATCGCGCGAAAGGTTGGCAATCTCGACCCGCTACGGCGTCGCGGGCATACCGACATTACTGTCGATCAGATGGAATCGACGGTCGGCGAGTTCTATCGTCTCACCCTGCCGGAAGAGGTTCCGTTGCAGGAACTCGCGGTGGATACCGACTTGGCAGACATCTTCAATGTCTCCCCCAAGCGGCGCAAATCCGTTCGGCCCGCGCACGAGATGCTGCGCTTGCACCGTAAGGCGATTGTCGACAAGATCGCGTATTGGAGCGGTGTGCAGCGACCCATCGTCAAGCGGCTGGTTGAATCGATCTGCAAGCGGGTTGAGGAACTTGGCCTGCGCGTTGACGTCCGGCGCGAACCGGATTACCTGACAGAGTTCACGGTGTATACCACCGCGCTCGCAATGAATTACCTGGCGCGTGGAAAGTTCGTTCATCCCTAAGAGTGCCGGCATCTGCCGTCGCTCCGTATTGGAGGCCGCATGAAAATTACCGTCTTGTACGACGTATGGGAGGAAGAACCGTCAGAAGTGCAGGAGGAGCCTGCACCGCGTAAGCGTAAGGGCGCGAAGAAGCCCAAGAAGAAGGTAGAAAAGGAAGACCGCGAAGAAATTTTCGCAGCGCTGGAGAAGCTCGGACATGAGCCGTCGTACCACGTTCTCGACGGGCGCCAGCAATCGTTGTTCGCCCTTGCCAAGTCCGGCTCCGACCTCATCTTCAATCTCTCGGAATCCTATGCCGGAGATGACACCAAGGAGATGCACGTGACGGCGTTCCTGGACCTCCTCGATGTCCCCTACACCGGCTCGGGACCGCACGGCCACATCCTCGCGCAGGACAAATCGGTCGCTAAGAAGATGTTCGCCTTTCACGGGATCCAGTCGCCCTACTTCGCCACTGCCTATCGCGGCACCATCGATCACGCTCACGACATTTCATTCCCCCTCATTGTGAAACCCACCTCCGAAGACGGATCTATTGGGATTGATGCCGCCGCAGTGGTCAAGAGCGTTAAGGAGTTAATGGAGCGCGTCGACTACATACAGACTGAATTCGATTCTCCCGCTTTGATCGAGGAGTACATCGAAGGCCGCGAGATCTATGCCGCCATCCTCGGCACTTATGAATCAGCCCACGCCCTGCCGCTAGTGGAACTCGACCTTTCCAAGCTTCCGAAAGGTATGCCCAAAATTGCCAGTCAGGATGTGAAGTTCGAGAAGGACACGGAAGCTTATAAGAAGACCAAATCGGCGATTGCCGATGACCTCGACGAAGAAACCGCAACCAAGCTTACGGAGACAGCGATCAAAGCCTATCGCGCGGTGAAGTTGCGCGACTACGGACGCATTGACATGAGGCTGTCGAATCAAGGCGAGGTCTATGTGATCGAAGCGAATCCAAATCCCTGGCTCTCCAGCGGGCAGGAATTTGCCATGGCTGCGAAGAAATCCGGTCTCTCCTATACCCAGATGATCGGTGAGATCGTGGACCTCGCGATGGCCCGCTATGGGAGAAAAGCCACAAAGGGCTCGGGCGAGTAGTGCATGGATTTTGAGAGATTGAATGGTGGCCAGGGACGGTTCTGAACTGGATTACGGGTTACCTAAAGTGCTGATACGCACCATTTTGCACCGGCAGGCCGGCTCGACGATAGCCAACAAAGGTCACTTCTCATCCAACAGCTCCGGGTGAACCTTCCTGAGCCATGACAGAACGGCATCGCGCAATTCGCGTCCGGTTTTAATTCCTAATTCCAGTTCCTGCGTCGAGACATTCCCGGCAGTGTCATAACTCGTTGCGTTTCGCTTTTGCGAAAGTGTCTTCATCCTCCGGATCAATTTTGGATCAGCGCCAATCGTAAGTTCCAGCGACTCGATCTTTTTTACGTGATGTCTGGTTTGCGTAGAGGTGCGATAACCGGATGCACGCAGCGCAAGATTCGCACACGTTCTAGCCGCATTAAATGCGGCTTCAAACCTACGGTCGTCGGAAAGTCCTTGGATCGTGGCGTCCTTGAGGTCGCGCTCAACGATCGTGAGGAGACCTTTGACTTCCTCGCGACTGGTCGGTTCGGCTTTGACCCAGCCGTACTCCGCCCATTTTCCCAAGTTCATGCTCATCCCCGATTAGGAAAACTTTCGCACCACGAAGAACAGACTCGACAAAGTGATTATCATTCGCACGTTTTGACTTAAATTCGCTGACAGAGTAGACGGTTGGATTCACTGCTCGCCCAAGTGTCGGCTCCGTATCTCCAACCACCTCGAGAACGTCTTCGAGTGGGACCTCACCGATCACCATAAGGTCGATGTCGCTCTGCGCCTTTTCTTCCTGGCGTGCCATCGAACCATAGACGAATGCAATGGTAACTCGGTCCGCGATCTTGGAGAGGGCCGACCGCAACACCTCATACGATCCGATAGTTTTCGCGATTAACCCACGGAGGTCAGTGAACACGGGATGATTTCGATTTGCGCTATAGAACACCTGGTTTCCGTTAGCGGTACGGTTGATGAGTCCTAAACCGGACAACGTCTCGAGTTCTCTTTGCAATGCACCGACACTCAGCGGAGCAAGCCGCCGAGCGATCTGACGGTAATAGAAAGATTCATCGGGATGACCGTAAAAAAGAGCGAGCAAACTTCCGCGAGCTTTCCCGAATAGCACATCGGGCAGATGCTTGGTTTTCGCTCTCATTTAAAGAGCAATTGTACGCTTTTTGAGAGCAGCGTCAACTGGTTAGGCAATCGGCGGAGAGTTTCGCACAAGATTTATGGTGGCCAGGGACGGAGTTGAACCGCCGACACGCGGATTTTCAGTCCGCTGCTCTACCAACTGAGCTACCTGGCCACTGCAATTGCAGCACGATGGGTGGGCTTACGACGAAAACGCCGGAAGGTATCTGTGCGTGCGAACAAGAGAATTATATCAGGCAAAACTCGCCTGCTTCAAACGGCGAACGGGCCGACATGAGCCGACCCGCCGCCGATTGCGATTAGTGCTGTCCCGTGCCATTCCCGGCCTTCTGAAGATAGTTGGCAAGGTTCGGTTCTTCGCGCTGTCGCAGATCAATACATTGATCAACGCGCTCCATCTGCTGGCGCGCCACGCGATCCAGACCTTGCACGCGATGCTGATCGATGAACGCCTGGGCTTCCTTCACTCGCGTCCGATCGCAAAATACCCCGACGGCGTAATACGCGAACTGCGCGCCGACGATACTCTGCCCTGCCTTGTGCTGGATGTCGCCCCAGCGCTGGCGGATAAAATCCCAACCTAACTGCTGGCCCTCAGGATTGGCGAGCACGCTGAGCATGTTCCACATATCCTGGTTGCGAACATCGGGACCGAGCGTCCACTCCAGCGAACGCTTAAGCAAGGCCGGATCGCGGAAGTGATAGAGAGCATGCACATACCGGTAATAGTCCTGTGGCGACGAGGTCTGCTTCTGCTTCGTCTTCGCCAGGAACGCGTCGTAGAGAGTGGTGTCGCCGTGCGCCGCGGCCACGGGGAAAGAAGCGTCCACAAGAGTCGCGTCCACCGACTCCGGATTTTGCATGTAGGCGTTCACGGTCCGTTTCGCAAGCTCGATGGCATCGGGATCTTCCCCGATGTTGCCGAGCATCTCAACCAGCGTAGCGCGTGTATTGAGCTGGCCAGGCGTGTCGGATTTCGATGGCGTCATTCCGATTTTTTCGAGCGTCGGCTTGAAGACGCTGCGCACCCACGCCTCGAATTGCGCACGGTCCTGGTTGGAGACAAGATGCCGTTGCGCAAATGTCACTTGGCCGGAGAGTTCGCTCACCGCGCCATACGTGGGAACTCCACGGAATTTCTCGGCCAACGCCATGAAGTCCTGGATGTGGTGGACGCCGGCGGCGAGCAGCGCGCCTTCGTTCCCGACGAGCGAGACCTGGTCTTCTTCAGGCAGCTCTTCGACCTTGAAGTTCGGCGACTGGTATTCAGCGGGATCGAAGCTGAAACGATAGAATCCGCTCCCTTTCGCATTTGCGAATATGCCGTGCCCGCAACCCTTCAACTTGAAGGACTGCTCTTTCGGCCCCAGAAGTTCGCAGCTTCCCGTTCCCGCGCCGCCGATCTCGTTCATGCAGACGGGCACCTGCCAGACCTGATCCGATGTGGATTGCATGAGCTTTGGCGAGGAGAAAAAGCGATGTTGCGTGAGCGTACCGACGGTGTCGTTGTTCTCGCACTTGTCCGTAACCGCCACGTACGGAGCGCCGGCCTGCGTGACAAACGTCGGCATCAGCTTATCAATCGGTCGCCCTGAGACCTGCGCCATCGCGCCCCAGAAATCTTCGGCGGTGGCATTGCCGTACTTGTGCGCTTCAAGATAGCTATTCACGCCCTTGCGGAAGACCTCAGGCCCGATGTAGCCCTCGATCATGCGCAGCACGGCAGCGGTTTTTCCATAGGCGATGCCATCGAAGAGCGAATTGATCTCATTACGCGTTTCGGCCTGCTGCCGGATAGGACGTGTGTTCACGGTTGAGTCGGTGTTAAGCGCCGCGTTCGAGCCGAGCACATCGTCCTGCGATATCTGCCACTCGGGTTTCCACGCCGCGACGGGCTTGCTTTCCATCCACGTGGCGAAGCCTTCATTCAACCAGATGTCGTTCCACCATTTCATGGTCACGAGGTCGCCGAACCACTGGTGCGCCATCTCGTGCGCAATGACCGACGCGATCTCCTTCTGGTCGTCGACCGATGCTTTCGCAGGGTCAAGCAAAAGCGCTCTCTCGCGATAGACGATCGCCGCCGTGTTCTCCATGGCGCCGGCTTCGAAGTCGGGCGCGGCGATCTGGTCGAGCTTGCCGTAGGGATACTTGATCCCAAAGTACTGGTTATAAAAATGCAGAATCGCCTTTGTCGCTTCGAGCGCGAACTGTCCCTGCTGTTCCTTTCCGGGAACCGAGCAAATGCGCAACGCGACGCCATCCTGTTCGCCAGAGATGCACTTCCAGTCGCCGACCGTAAGGGCCACTAGATAGCTCGACATCTTCGGGGTAGTCGAGAACTTGATGGTGTGCTTCCCTCCAGGGCCGGGATCGTCGCTCACAATGCGCCCGTTCGAAATGGCGGTATCACCCGCGTCCACCACCGCAGTGATATCGAATGTAGCTTTGTAGGAAGGCTCATCGAACGATGGGAACGCGACGCGCGCATCCACAGCTTCGAACTGGCTCACCGCGTAACGGCGATTATTGGCTTCACTGCGATACAGCCCGCGAAGCTTATCGTTGAGCTCGCCAGTGTACGCGATGTGGACCGTCGCTTCGCCTGCCGCAATCTGCGAACCAAGATGAAGCGTAATGGTCTCGTTCGCGGAATCAGCGGTGACCTTCGCTGTAAGCTCCTTCCCTCCCGCTTTGACTGTCGCAGACTTGATATCAAGTTCAAGGGCGTTCAGAACGACGGCATCAGTGGCCGAGAGAACGCGAACGTCAATCGTCTCATCACCCTGAAAACTACTACTGGAGAAGTTGGGGGTGAATTTGAGCGAATAGTGTTCGGGAACAACATTGCCGGGCAGACGCTGCGCGGAGCAGAGCGTCGCAATCATGAGAGCGAAGAGCAACAGGAGCTTCTTCATCAGGCCTTTCAGATGCATGGGAACGTCCATGCGAGCAGGGAAAGAGTATGTAAGAAATATAAATGAAGGCCCACGAGCCAAGGCGTTCTCTACAATTCTTTGCGGTCTGCCCGTGGAAGAAACTTGCCGTTGAGCAAGGTTGATGAACAGCGATTCACGCCGAACCAGTACGGAATTTCGCGGTAGTCGTCAGCATCGAAGATCGCCAGGTCGGCGTCTTTGCCGGGTTCGATGCTGCCCTTGCGATCTTGCATTCGGAGCGCGCATGCACCGTTGAAGGTTGCTGCGACAATCCCTTCCGCTGGTGAGAGCTTCATGTGGGTACACGCAGCGGATAGCACGAAGGGCATGCTGGCCGTAGGCGCGGTGCCGGGGTTGTAGTCGGTAGCGACCGCGACCGCAACGCCTGCGTCGATGAGCTCGCGCGCCGGAGGAAAGTCTTTCAGGCCGAGGAAGTAATTTGCTGCGGGAAGCAAGGTCGCGACGGTATCGGACTTCGCGAGGCGCTGAACATCGGCAGCACTCACTTTGTCCATGTGGTCGTATGAGGCCGGGGCAAATTGGGCGAAGCGATCGAGACCGACTTCCGTCAACTGGTTCACGTGTGCACGGACTTCGAAGCCATTCTCGCGTGCTGTGCGCAGAATTTTCTCCGACTGCTCTGGCGTAAATGCACCACGTTCGCAGAAGACATCCACATACCGCGCTAGCTTCTTGCGCGCAATCGCGGGAATCATTTCTTCGCACACGATGCGAACGTATTCCTCGGGAGTCGTGCAGTGTTCGGGTGGCACGGTGTGCGCCCCCAGCAACGTCGCGACCACCGTACCATCGAATTTCTTTGACGCTCCGCGAATTGCTTCGAGAGACTTGATCTCCGAGGCGAAATCGAGACCGTAGCCGGACTTCGCTTCGACCGTGGTCGTGCCATACGCAGCCATCTCTTCAAATGCGCACAAAACCTTGTTTGTTAGCGCTGACCGCGAGGCTTCGCGCACACCGCGAATGCTCGCCCGAATTCCACCACCCGCTTCCGCGATCTGCTCGTAATTGGCGCCTGCGACACGCTTCTCGAAATCGATGAGCCGCGGCGCTGCGAAAACCGGATGCGTGTGCGAATCCACAAAGCCCGGCAATACGACTTTGTCGCGGCATGAAACTTCGCGCAGCTTCTTCGCTTCGCTCTTGGCAGCACGCAGTACCTCGCGCGTCGTCCCGACGACTGCGATCTTCCCATCGCGCACCAGCACGGCCCCATCTTCAATGATGCTGAGATCCGACAGTTCTTTCCCGCGGCGCGGTCCCGCATTCCCGGACGGCGAACGCAACGTAAGAAGTTGGCGGATATTGCGAAAGAGAATGGCAGAGTTTGGCATAGAGAAAGAGCACGGCAGTTCAGCCCAGCCGTGCCGAATGAACTACTGTTCCATCGGAATTTTGACGCCCTTTTCCTTCGCGAAACTCTTGGCCTCGTCGTAACCGGAATCTACGTGACGCGCCACCCCGATGCCCGAATCGTTGGTCAACACGCGTTCGATGCGCTTGGCCATTTCATCTGTGCCATCGGCAACCGTGACCTGGCCCGCATGCTGCGAGTATCCAATACCCACGCCTCCGCCGTTGTGGATTGACACCCACGATGCGCCGCTCGCGGTATTGAGCAGAGCGTTCAGAAGTGGCCAATCGGCAATGGCGTCGCTGCCGTCTTTCATCGCCTCGGTTTCGCGGAACGGCGAAGCCACCGAACCGCAATCGAGATGATCGCGACCGATGACGATCGGGGCTTTGATCTTCCCTTTCTTCACCAGGTCGTTCATCGCCAGCCCGAACTCCGCGCGCTCGCCGTAACCAAGCCAGCAGATGCGTGACGGCAGTCCCTGGAACTTGATCCGCTTGCGTGCAAGATCGATCCAGCGGCTCAGGATGCGGTTTTGCGGATACATCTGGAGGATGAGTTCGTCCGTGAGGTGAATGTCCGACGGCTCACCCGAGAGTGCCACCCACCGGAACGGCCCCCGACCTTCGCAAAACAGCGGACGAATGTACGCCGGCACAAAGCCCGGAAAGTCGTACGCATTCTTCACGCCGCGCTGGAAGGCGAATGTCCGGATGTTGTTGCCGTAATCGAACGTCACCGCGCCCATCTTCTGGAGTTTGAGCATGCCCTCCACGTGGCTGGCCATCGAGTCCAGCGAGCGTTCGTTGTACGCATGCGGATCACTCTTGCGAAGCTCAAGTGCTTCCTCGTAACTCATCCCGTGCGGGACGTAGCCGTTCAGTGGATCGTGCGCCGAGGTCTGGTCAGTGAGGATATCGGGTACAACGCCGCGCTCCGCAAGTTCAGGAATCACATCTGCGCAATTGCCGACGAGCCCGACAGAAATGTTTTCCTTCTTGCGCACAGCGTTTTTAAGGATGCGCAGAGCTTCGTCGAGCGAGTTGACCATGAAGTCGCAGTAGCCGGTCTTCAAGCGCTTTTTGATGCGTTCCGGATCGACGTCAATTCCCAGGAAACAGGCACCGGTCATTGTGGCCGCAAGAGGCTGGGCGCCGCCCATGCCTCCCATACCGCCACTCACGATCAGCTTGCCTTCAAGGTCCCCACCAAAGTGTTTCTCGCCCGCGGCCGCGAATGTCTCGAAGGTGCCCTGGATGATGCCCTGCGATCCGATGTAGATCCACGAGCCCGCCGTCATCTGTCCGTACATCGTCAGGCCGGCGCGTTCCAGTTCGTTGAACTTCTCCCAATTGGACCAATGCCCCACCAGGTTGGAGTTGCAGATCAGCACTCGTGGCGCATATTCGTGGGTCCGGAACACGGCAACCGGCTTGCCTGATTGCACGAGCAGCGTCTCGTCGTTATCAAGGGACTTGAGGGTGTTCACGATGGCGTGGAAGCAGTCCCAACTGCGGACGGCGCGGCCGGTACCGCCGTATACGAACAGGTCGCGCGGCCGCTCGGCGACCTCCTCATCGAGGTTGTTCATGAGCATGCGCATAGCGGCTTCCTGCTGCCAGCTCTTGCAGGAAATCACGCTTCCGCGCGGGGCTTTGACGGGAGTATAGCTAGATGTTTCGGTATCTACGGGCATAACCTTGGAATGGTAGTTCTTTGCGGAACCGGTGTAAATGCCAGCGCGTCCCGTGTATATCGCCTTGTTCCATTCCGCACTCGTTGGGCGACCAAACAAGGAATTGGTTTCCCGCATCGTACATTCTGGAGGAATAGAGAAATGAAGTCCGGCAAGACGGTTGGAGCTGTTCTGCTTTTACTTTGCATGGCGTCGTTTGCGGCGGCTCAACAGGCAACGTCCCCTAGCCAGACCTCACCGCAGACCGAAGAGCGCATCAAGCGCGAAGTGCGGCACGAGATCCTGATGCTGCCGTGGTATGGCGTCTTCGACGTGATCGGTTACCAGGTGAATGGCGCGAACGTGACGCTCACCGGTGCTGTCGTTAAGCCGGTGACGAAGTCGGATGCCGAGAACTCCGTGAAGCGCATTGAAGGCGTGGAGTCAGTAATCAATCAAATCGATGTGCTGCCGCCTTCCTCGGTGGACGATCGCCTTCGCATCCGCCTGTTCAAGGCGATCTATGGGTTCCCGTCTCTGCAGAAGTACGACCTCGGCACCATAAAGCCGATCCGCATCATCGTCAAAAATGGCCGCGTGAACCTCGAAGGCGTAGTGGACAACCAAGGCGACAAGGACACCGCCGGCATTCGCGCCAACAGCGTGTCGGGAATCTTTGAAGTGAAAAACAATTTGCAGGTAGTGCCGCACGATGACGGACCAAAGAAGAAGAACTAGCGACGCGAGCTTCTCGCGATCAGGGCGGCCTTGTGCCGCTCTTTCTATTCCCGTTCCCCCCACCTCAGCCTTCCAGATCACGCCGGTCTGCCCGCACTCACTCACGCACCGTCCCGTGGTGGTTCCGGAGTCGTCGACGATTT
>Ga0206970_10083_pt1 | contig 19056 bp, 21 predicted proteins | sample Alteio_BWOrgHeat_88_FD_152964 | JGI IMG/M metagenome (GOLD analysis project Ga0206970, IMG submission 152964) | Enriched cells from forest soil in Barre Woods Harvard Forest LTER site, Petersham, Massachusetts, United States -... | ecosystem: Environmental > Terrestrial > Soil > Temperate forest >... | reverse complement strand
GAACAGAACGGCGTACCCGCTGTGTCCATTCGCGACCTGCTGAAAGCGTCTCTGCGACACCGGCCCGATCGTATTTTGTTGGGGGAAATTAGAGGAAGCGAGGCATTCGACTTGCTTCAACTCTTGAATACGGGCCACGCCGGTACGCTGAGCACAATACATGCGAGCTCTGCAAAGCAGGGACTCGCGCGATTCACGAGTTGTGTGCTCCAGAGTGGAATTGAATTGCCGTATAGATCCATCAAGACCAACATCGCCGATTCCCTCAACGTCGTCATCCATATCGAACGAAGACCGGGACGCCGGTTCATCTCCGAAGTCCTCGAAATCAATAGCTACGATCCGGACTCTGACCTTTTCGATTTCTGCTCCATGTACGTCGCTCCTAAGGAGCACGCATGAACGGACCTCTTTCATTCGCGCCGCGATATCTGTCCGCGCCGGAATATGCGTTCGCTCTCCACCAGCCCAACGACCATGCGGCGATCCTCGTAAGGAATCGCAGCCGGAAGCAAACCATACAGCGAATTCTCTCCGTTGAGGCCATCGCGAGCGAGCCCTTCCAAAACTGGCTCCAACGGCAGAATCAGAGCGGTGCTGACATTTTCATTGGCATGAACCCGGTAAAGGAAGGATCGCGGAGCCGGACAAAGGAGCAAATCCGTGAAGTGCGCCATGCCTACCTGGACCTTGACGAAGAAGCGGGAGCTTCGCTCCAGGCGATTCGTACTTCCGGCGATGTGCCGCCGCCGAATTTCGTCCTCGACACTTCGCCGGGAAAACATCAGGTTGTTTGGCGAGTCGAGGGCCTCGATACGAGCCACGCGGAATCGCTCTTGCGTGCTCTGGCCTCACAGTACGGAGGCGACCCGGCAGCAACGGATATTTCCCGTCTCCTCCGTTTGCCCGGATTCACAAACAGAAAGTACAACGATGCTTTCGTTGTTCGCGTGCACCACGAAACCGACGCGCACTATCACGCACAAGATTTCCAGGTTCAGGAAGATTCGCCGGACTCCTCGCGCCATCTTGGCGATTTGCATCATAGAGAGCGGAAAATTACGCCGGGACATCGCAGTCAATCCGAAGCCGATTGGGCATACGCAAAGCGAGCATTGGCGCGAGGTGATCAAGCGGACCAGGTCATCCAGCGCATTGCCGACTACCGCTCGGACGATAAAGCAGACCCCCTGTACTATGCCCGCCTCACCGTCATCAAAGCCCAACTCTCATTGATGTCACGGGAAAGTGATGCACCAGCTCGGGAGACTCCCATCGAAAGTGCTCCTCGGCTTGGCGCCACTGTTGAAGCGCCCGACACAATTTCAGCAACTCGCGATCAACGCTGAGTTTTCTATTTTCTCTTTTGAGGGACCGGCCATGAATCAAACAGAAGTAGAAGTGATAGACTCGACCGAGCTGGCGAAACGGCTCAACGTACCCGAAACCTGGGTACGATCGTGGACCAACGCAAAACGTACCAGCGATCCAATCCCGCATTTTCGGCTTGGGCGTTACGTCCGTTTTCCTTGGGGAAGTCCGGAACTCCGCGAGTGGCTACATCGCCAGTTGGTCAGTGCGAACGGGCAGGGTCATTAAGGAGGAATGATGACCAAATCCGTTCGTTATCAAGATGGATGTTTGTATGCAGATCATGCGGCTTGGTACGTGAGGTATCGCGTCCAGGTGCGACAGGAAGATGGATCGATCAAATTCAAGCAGCGGGCAAAAATGTTAGGACGTGTGGAAAGCTATCCGCGCGAATCCGATATCATGCCGCTCAAAGTGGAATTCATGCATCGAGTCAACACCGGCAAGTTCACGCCGGAGAGCAGCATGAACCTCAAAGAGTTTGTCGAAAATATCTACCTGCCCTACATCGACGAGCTGCGTGCTTCGACAAGAAAAGGGTATCGGGAAATCTGGAAGAATCACATCTCGGACCGCGTCGGACAGATTCGTTTGCGTGAGTTCAGAACGGTGGATGCGAGCAGAATGCTCAAGGCCATCGCCGAAGAACACGACCTGAGCAAAACGACTCTGCAGCACATCAAGAGTGTGCTCAGCGGCGTTTTCAGTCACGCAAAGAATGAAGGCGCGTTCGATGGAGTGAACCCCGTCCAGGATGCCCGCATTCCCAGAAATATGCGCGAAGCACGCGAAACCTTTGCGTACAGTTTGACCCAGATACGTTCGCTTCTGGACGTTCTGCCGTTGTTACCGAAAGCTGTGATTGCGACAGCAGCTTTTGCGGGGCTCCGCGAAGGAGAACTGCGCGGTCTGGAATGGACTGACTACACGGGCAATTCACTCAGCGTCACGAGGTCCGTTTGGAAGAGTGTTGTAAATGGACCCAAGACCCGAGCCAGCGCCCAATCCGTTCCGGTCATTCGGCAACTAGCAGAAATTCTTGAAACGTATCGTCTTTCCATGGGGAGTCCGTTGAAGGGTGTGTTGTTTCACTCGGGCGGCGGAGAACACATGGATTTGTACAATCTGAGTCGACAAATCATCCGCCCGGCCATGAAGGCAATTCGGCTGGAGTGGTACGGCTGGCATGCGTGCAGACGCGGTATTGCATCGAACCTGTTTGAGCTGGGCGCGAATGAAAAAGTCGTCCAGCGCATCTTGCGTCATGCGAAACCGCACGTTACCAAAGAGCGTTACATCAAGGCTTTTGATCCGGCTGTTCTGGCGGCGATGAAGACTTTGGAGACGACTTTGGACGATTTCCACAAATGTTCAGCAACTGTTCAGCAAGTGAATTGAAGTAAATGTGGTAAGCTGTTGATAACAAACCGCGGAGAGGTGGCAGAGCGGCTGAATGCGGCGGTTTGCTAAACCGTTGTAGGGGCCAAAACTCCTACCGGGGGTTCGAATCCCCCCCTCTCCGCCAGATTTCCCCTAAATGCATCCAGCGTAGAGACTTGCTGACTTCCAGCCAGGAAAAGCTTCTACATAATTTGCGTACTTCCGAGTCTCTCCCGTTGCACAGTAGTTGCACGCATTGTTTCCAGGGACTTCATCGCATTCGCTGCGTCCGCACTCACAACACAAGGAAATCGGAAATCAGATAACGAAGGTTGGAACGAGATGACGAGACGAATGGCGTGTACTTCATGGTCGTACCTGTTTCTTGGGTTAGAGACTCACACTAGTTGCCGCTGATGATTCGCTTTCTTCGTAGAGAAATACTTCTTCCACTGTTTTGCCAAAGACGAAAGCAAGCGGCAGACTCGGATCATATTTCCCGGTTTCAATGGTGTTGATTGTGCCCCCTGCGTTTTGTTTGCACCGCGCCCGCCACGGAGCAATATTGCGTGGATTTCTCGAATTAGGCGCAGCGAAAGTGGAAAACCTCCTTTGATGCGGCGGAGGCCATGTTGCATCGCAGCCACATAGTAGGAGACCTCTTCAACGTCATCGACAGGAACGCCGGGAGTTCCTTCATTTTCAAACAGGAGCAGGTCCGAGAATGAAGACTTAGTGCCTTCAATCTGCGACGATAGAAGGGCTTCTTTGCGGACATAGAGGTAAAGAAAGAGCCGTGTATCGGGCAGAAGAGTGGTCAGACCATCCAGACGACCGAGAGCTTGGTTTGCTCGGTCCAGCTGCTGGTAAAGCCCGCCAAGATCGAGAGAAGGGTTCGGCGGCAAGGGCGGCGGCACAAAAGCCTTTACCGTCTCGGTCGTCGTCGAGATATAGCTGCCTAGCCTTGAGCTTTTCTCGTCGGGCACGGACATATTCAAGCTCTCTTTAATAAGCCGACTTATTCTTAAAATATAATCGGCTTCCCTTTAATAGCACTTTTAGCGATGGGGGCCCTCCTGAACAAAGTTTCGTCACGATTCTTAGGAATGATAAAGGACGTTATGCCTTCAGTTACTAGTAAAAGTGATTAAAAAGTCGAACCAGTCTCCTGTGCTAAAGCTTTTGCTCTCGAATTTGGACGGGTTGGTGGCTCGTGTCTCGAAGAAGGCGTATTGACATCCTAATGTGAGGAATATCGGTTAGCGTACTGTTTGCGGCGGCTACTCGACTCATTGGCCGGCCAGCGCCATCCTCGCACTAATTTCCGGCCCTCAGGAAAGTCACTTGCACGGTTGCTTGAACAGGTGAAGGTGCGTAGGAACGGTGGTTGAACCGTTGTAAGGAAAGCTGCGTCCGAAACCGGCCCTACCTGCAGCAATTTTGGCGGCGACAGTCCAGCATGGTGTTCGAACCGTCGTCAGAACTAAGACATAGCCATCTGCAAGTTTTGGCGTGCTTTCGCTAGTGATATCTCAAAGTCGGCGGATGCTAGCCTCTCTAGGACAGCGCCCAACTTAAGGAAGAGCTCGTCGGTCCGTCTGGAACTGACTGCCAAATGAACCGCCTCCAGTTCTATACAGTGCGTTGTTCGTGCTGCTTCTTCGACTACTTTCTTGAGATCTAAGAGGGCACTGTGGGCCTCGCGGGCGGCGAGTTTACATCCCGGGTGGGAGGAGGTAAGCGAAAGTCCTGCGAAGACCCGAAGCTCATTGTACCGCTCCGTGAGCCGTGCGCCCAGAGCGCGGTCGGCCGAACTCTGATCAGGCCACGGTGCGGTTGTCTTTCCCATTTTTCAGCTGATGCAGTTGCACTATTTCAAAGTCGAGGTCAGTTCTGTTGCACGCTGGCATCCGCAAACATTCAAGCCTCTTTTGCTTTTGCCGCCGCGGTAAATGCCGCCGCATTCTTTCGGACAAACTCCTGCACGCTCAGCGGCCTTTGCCCCGTCAGCGTGAGCACGTCGTCGGACGTCCGGTCGAAGCGGCCCGCGCGATGCAGATCGCCCATCGCCGCGAGGTGATTCACCACGTGAACCGGCCAGCCCCGCTTGAGCAGGTCGTCCTTCCACGGCTCGACGGGAATGTCCTGAAAGGTGATTGTGCGGCCCAGCGCTTTCGAATACTCCTGCGCAAAGAAATCCATGTTCTCGGACTGCGGGCCGGTCAGATGATAGATTTTGCCGATGTGCGGCTGCGGATTGGCGAGCAGCGCGGCAATCACCCGCGCAACGTCTTCCGCTGCCACCGGCGAAGTCTTGCCCTCCCCGAACGGTAGCCTGAGCTGATCGGAATCCCTGACTGAATCCGAAGTCAAAGTCAGGAAGAAGCCTTCGAGAAACACTGTCGGCCGCACGTGCACAACCGGCAGACCGGACCAGTTCAGCGCCTGCTCGGCGAGCCAGTGCAGCTTGTGCTGCGGGCTCGGAGTAGTTTCGGTAATGCTCATCTGAGAGACCGTCATCTGCGACATATTGATGAACGCCTTCACGCCGTAATGCTTCGCCACAGCCGCCGCATTGACCGTCGCGGCCAGGTAGGCATCCGAAACTGACATGCCGAAGTACATCGTTTCGCAGCCCGAAATCACCCTATGCATGGAATCGAGATCGAGCAGATCGCCGACCACGACCTCCGCACCCAGACCGCGCAGTGCCTGCGCGCGGTCGTCCTCAGTTCGCACCATCGCCCGCACAGCCTTGCCCTGCTTCAGCAGCAGTTCGGTGACCGTGCGTCCTACCGCGCCGACGCGACCCGCAGCGCCGGTAATTAGTATGGGATTTGCCATGTTTTTCTCCTGTGCCTTCGCGTTCACGTCCAAATTCACGACGGCTTCAGAGTTTTTGCCGTTGCCCAGAGCGAACCTGGATTAACGCGGTTTGGATGCAATGCCAGCATCTTCTCGTAGAGTTCTAGCGCCGTCGATGTGTTAGGTAGGCTCGCATTAAAGTCATGCAGGTATGCCCGGGTTTCCTCGATGTGTCGAGGAGCGCTGTCGGGGTTAAGAACACCATGACCAGCTACGACTGCATTCGGATGAAGGGACTCGATCTTGTCGAGCGCGCGCAGCCACTCGCCCCTGGCCTCTTTATCGCACTCCGCAAGATAGGGGTGCGTGTTGTTATAGACAGCATCCCCCGATATCACCAGGCCGATAGAAGGAACATGCAGCGCGGTTGTGTGCTGCGTATCGGTATGGCCAAGCTCTATTACTTTTAGTTCTTCTCCTTCAAGAGACAGGGCATCTCCCTCGAGGACCTCCGGCACTGTCAACTGCGACGGAACTTGGCCTGGAAAGCGCGGCTCCCAGAAAGATTTTATGAAGTCCGGCTTCACCTGTTTTGCCATGGCCGCGACAGAGGAAGCGGTGGCAAACGCCCTTGCGTTTGGGAACCTGTCGAGCAGGAGTTTCAGACCGAAGAAATGGTCACCGTGGGCATGGGTGATGTAAATGGTTGTGAGATTCTTACCGCTCTCGGCAACCCAATCCAACAGCTCCTTCGAATGCTGGACAGACAAAAACGTATCGACAAGGACGGCGTCGCGTTCGCCATATACGAGCGTGACCGTATTGGTCACCCAAGCGAGATCCTCTTGGCCCGGCGGAAGGCCTTGCGTAGAGCTACCGCGCTTCTTGGTCAAAAGCGTCCAATTCGGCTTACTCATGTGACTTTTCCTTTCTCGAGTATCGCCGCTGCTCCGCGGCGCGGTGCATCAAAGCGTTAAATGGTGAGGACGACTCTGCCGAACGGGCGATCCTCGATGAGGTGGCGCAGAGCATCGGACGCCTCAGCCAGCGGGAAGGTCTTAGCCACGATTGGCTTGATTGCGCCGGACTGAAGCAGAGGGACGACGGTGTTCCATGCTTTCTCCCAAGCCGCCGGCGGCTGAGCAAAAAGCGAGAAGCTCTTCATCGCGGCACGCTTCCAGATCAGGTCCGTGAGATCGATGGTTGCTTTGCGACCTGCTGCATAGCCGAGCGTCGTAAGGCTGCCACCGGGCGCAAGTGTGGAAAGGGCTTCGCTCAAAATCTCACCTCCAATGGCATCGATCACAATATCCGAACCGTAGCCGTCCGTGATGCGGCGCACTCCGCCACTTAAGGTTTCGGAGGAGAGATCAATGACCTCGTTAAATCCAAGCGTCTTGGCCTGCTCGGCTTTCTTGTGATTTGTGGTACTGGACATGGCGTGCTTCGCGCCCAACGCACGAGCCAGCTGTGTGGCGGCGTTGCCGACGGATCCTCCGATTGCAGGCGCGAGAACAGTCTTGCCAGCCTGAAAGCCCGCGAGGACGAGCGCCATCTGCGCCGTAAGATAGGCGACTGGAACACCGGCGGCACTAATGTCGTCGACACCTTCGGGTATCAGGCAGAGGTTTTGCTTTCGGACTGCCAGCCATTCGCTGTAGGTTCCATCTTCCGCGACACCGTACAATCCGGTGAACATCACCCGTGAGCCAGCGGGAAACTCCGTTCCGCCTCCATTCTCTACGACGCCCGCTCCTTCATTTCCAAGGACCAACGGAGCCTTCGCTTTGGGGTATTGGCCAGACAAGATCGTATGATCCAGAGGCGTAACCCCCGCCGCAGTCATCCGAACCAGCACTTTCCCATCCGAAACCTCCGGTTTCGGAAGATTGACCAACTCCAAGTCTCTGTAACCCGTAAATCCTCTCGCTCTCATTGCTCGCATACGTTGCTCTCCTTTCCGTAGCTATACCGTTTTACGCCTTAGCCTCGCCGTTGCGGACTTCAATGGCTTTAACGGAGTTTTCGAACGCCTTTTCCAAAACGCTCCTGCCAATAGTCTTGAGCACGAAGCCAAGCAAATGTCCCTTGAGATTCTTGCCGTCACGCACCACAACGACGTCAATGTCTGTTGTCCCGTTGGGGTGACGCGTGAAGTTGTAGGTGTGGCCGGACGCGCCGCTCCACACATTGGAGTCGGTCGTTGTAAGGACGACATGGTTTGGATTGGACCAGTCGTAGTGCAGGCGCTCCCAAATGCCACCAGAGCCTTCGGTGACGTCAGCCGCCGAAAGGCCGCGCTGATGTACCTTGAGGTAGTCATCGGCGCTGGTGCCAAACAGCTTCGAGCGGCCAGGCCCGAAGTCGGTGAGCCCGGCGATATACTGCTCGGGCGTCAAGGTGGTTGTCCTATGGAGGTGGATTCCTGTTTGCGTCATTTCGGTTCTCCTTCCCGATTCACGTCCAATTCTCATTAACTACTTACGTGAATATTTTGACGTACGCGTATAGGATGCTATACTAGGATCGAAGGATTCAGGGTTTCGCGAACACTCATGACCACCAAATTGCGTGAAAGATACCGCTCCGCGCTCCGCGCCGCAACACTATCGGCAGCCCGAGCCTTGATTAAGGAAGAGGGGTACGAGGGCCTGACCCTCCGCAAGCTCGCGCAACGGATGCAGTGCTCTCCGATGGCCTTGTACACCTATTTCGCCGACAAGCAAGCTCTGCTCACTGCTCTGGCGTTGGAAGGCTTTGAAAAACTGGCCAAACGACATGAAGGCACGAGCCGACGAGAACCCCTAAGCGCACTCCGGAAAATAATGCTGGACCACATCGCGTTCGCCGAGGAGAACCCGACCGAGTACAGGATCCTCTTCCTGACAGCGCGGCCTCCCGCAGTAGTGAAGAAAACCCGGCAGGAGATACAGGAAAGCAATCCGGCTTTCCACTTGCTGTTCAAGTGCGTACAATCGTGCCTTGAAGCGGGGGTCCTCCGGGGCGACGCCTTCGCCATCAGCACCATAGCGCTGACTGCCGCTCACGGTGCTGCATCCCTTCTAATCACCTTGCCAGGCTTCCCGTTTGGCTCTCATCGGCGATACGCCGAAGAGGTAGTCGCGACAACATTGAGCGGTCTCCAAAAGCGCGTTGATCAGGACGTAGCAATCTGAAGCAAGCCGTGACAGCATATCTCCAGCAATAAGTGTTCGAGACCTCCTCTTGTGTTTTGTAGGTTTCATCATCACTAGCTCCGCTTGTTGGTCCCGAAGTCGTAGAACATCCGGCCGGAATCAGCCTTCGCCTAATGAGCCAGGAGATATAGATGAAAGCTTTGATTTTTCGCGAGACCGGCGAGCCGAAAAGCGTATTGAAACTGGAAGAGATCCCTCCTCCACCTTTGGCCCCCGGCGAAGCGCTGGTCCGAGTGCTGCTGAGCCCGATCAACGCATCGGATTTGCACATGGTGCGCGGGCGCTATGGCTATCAGCCGGAGTTACCAGCCAGCCCGGGGATTGAAGGTGTGGGGATTGTGGAGGCTGTAGGTCCGGGCCTACAAGGTCCGACGGTCGGAACACGCGTAGTTTTCGTTGACACGTGGAACACCTGGCGCGAGCAGATCGTGTGCCCAGCGGACAAACTTGTGCCCGTTCCAGACGGCCTGGACGAGTCGGTCGCCGCCACGTCCTACATCAATCCTTTGACGGCATGGGCATTGACGAGATCAAGTCACAATCTGAAGGAGGGCGACTGGCTGCTGCAGACGGCGGCTGCGTCCAGCGTCGGGAAGTTCGTGCTGCAGTTGGCGCAGCAGTATGGATTCAAGACGATCAACGTCATCCGGCGGCGCGAGCAGGAAACCATCGTACGGAACCTTGGAGGCGATGAGGTAATCTCCACGGACGATCAGGATCTCAGAGCACGGCTGCAGAAATTGACCGCGGGCAAGGGCATTGAACGAGCGATTGACTGCGTCGCCGGGGAACTTGGCGCTGAGATTGCCCGCAACCTCGCTCCCGCCGGAGCCATGCTTGTGTATGGAGCGCTTTCCAGTCATCGGCAGACGGACCCCTCGAAATTCATTATGCCGCTCTTCGCTCCGCGCCTGATTTATTCGACAGCAACGGTTCGCGGGTGGTGGCTTCCGCGTTGGGTGCCCTCCCGGCCGCTCGCTGAAGTGCGTGCAGCGACAAGCAATCTTCTCACCATGTTGTCGAACGGAACGCTTACGCCGCCGGCGATTGTGCGGTATTCGCTTAAGGACTTCCAAGAGGCAGTCCGTCTAGCCGATGGTGAGGCAGGACAGCAAAAAGTCTTGCTGGACTTTTCCGAAAGAGCCACGTAATTCCCAATAAAGCCTGGTTAGCGGACAAGTGGATTCTGAAAGGGTTTCGCCCTCCTGTGCCGCCAACGGTGTGGAGAGATTCGCCCAAGCGCAGGTGCTCATTTGCTCTGTTTGAGTTGATTCAACGTTTTCTGATACTCGGGGACATCCGATTGAGCATTAGCGGGGACATTGGAGAGCGCGATTTCCCAGTTCTTGACGGCGTTGTTCTTATCCCCGACGGCGGTATAGCCCTCCGCTAGACCCAGGTAGGTCCAAAATTTTTCCTCCGGATGCCGTTGAAAATTGGATTTGAAGATCGCCAGTGCCTTCTCATTTCTCGAAATGTGCAAAAGACCGGCAGCATAGAGATACATGCGAACAACGTCGGTTTCCGGCAAGCGAAGCGCTCGGTCGATTGTGGCATCGGCCTCGGCGTCGCGCCCCATCGCTTGAAGCACGGCGGCTTTCGTGGAGAGAGTGGACGAGTCCTCGCGTCCCCGAGAGGGTCCCTTGAAGGGCTCGGTGATCGCTTTGTCCGCCCAGATTAGTGCTTCCTCCAAATTGATTTTGTGACTGGCGCAAAACTGCGCGGCAATCTGCCAATTTTGATATTTGAAGCCCGGCCAGCCCTTAAGTTCGTTGCGCATCTCCGCAACATAGAGTTCATTCACATCGGTAACTTCGATCTTGAAAGGAATTCGTTTGTTTTCCCACTGCAGGAACGCAGTCGCAGAATCCGGGCGGCGCTCGTCAAATCCGTACGTAAGAAACTCGGTGTACGGAGCATCCTTTGGATTTACTCCGACCCGAAGAACATCATCCTTTGGGTCGTATTGATAGCTGCCCCAGCCGGTAGAGCTCGTGGAGAAAATCCAAGTCCACGGCCCGGTTTTATCAAGTTCCAGAAACAATCCGTAGGTGCCCGCTTTCAATTCTTTCCCTTCGACTTTGACGCTATGCGAAAAGCTGACCGTTGTGGTTTCATTCGCGCCAGCCCTCCATGGAGTAGCCCTCGACGGCCCCAAGCCTTGGTCAAAGAGGCCGTAGGGGACTAGTTCGCCCCAGATATGCCCGGTGCGATCCGCTCCTGCTCCTCCGTGGACGTTCGGGCTGTGATAGGAAATCGTCACCTTCACGAGGCCAATCCACTGCGAAATCTGGGCGCGTTCATTTGCGCCGTTCGGCGGAAGCGAAAGTTCGGAAAGGACCTGGCTGCTTGACGGCGAGGCGAGACCTAGGAAGCTCAGGAGGACCGCCACAGCGTAGATCATTCTCACAATCGCATTCATGCAGTGACCTCTCATCGCCAGACTCTTTCGGTGCTTTGAACCCCTATTTCTGAACGAACGTCCGTGCCAGTAGGATGTTACATTCGCGATTAGACGCATCTGGGAAGCCGAGGTTAACAAATGAGGTGCAGAAAGCCGATGTACTGCTCCTATCGCGCCGCTGGTGGCTCCTGGTCGGTGGGAATTCCGACCAGATAGCGATAGAACGCGACTGCCCGGTTGACGGCGGAAGATTCATTTGCAGCAATCAGGCGATTGGCCATCTTTCCAGTGCGCACCATACTGTAGTAGCGCCAAACATCGCTCGATTCGCGATCCAGAAAGTAGATTGCTTGCATCTCACCCGGATGAGCAATGGGTATGAAGAGATAACGCAGGGTGCTGACATTCTCGACATCGATCACGATTCGGTCCGTCGAAACTTTGGCAACATGCATTCGGTAGATGGCTTTGCCAGAGATGTTGTCGGTCTGTTCAAAGTAGAGTACGTTGCCTTCCTTCATTTCATCTGGAGTGAAGTCGTTGCGGCGTTTGCCAGACTTTGAGGTGGTCAGACCGTAAGCGTCCACAACTAAGGTTCGCCACTGCTTATGAGTGGTGGACCAATAGCGTATGCCCGCGAGGCCTGAAATAGCCCCGAAGCGGCGAAGCAAGCTCTCAGCTTCCGTGAAATAGCGGAATCGCGCTACTGTGGTTACTAATGTCGTAAAGCCCGCCACGGTCCAACCAGTGCAGGTTGGCGGTCTCCAGTCGCCGCCGTAAGGCATCTGGCTCCATGATTTCACAGTCGCCGAATCATCTATTCGTGGATAGGATGGAATGACCTCCGCTCCACAAGGTGGCTGCGGCCCCATCTCAGATTGAGTATCGACGCTAAGCGTAAAAAGCTGTACGCGATGATAAGGCTCGTGTGCAAGATCGACGCCTGGTGGGGCCAATATTAGAACCAACGAGATCAGCGCCTCCCCTATCAAGAGGCTATTCCCAGCTCGAATCGCGTTCATTGCTGCGACAGACCAGCCTGGGATAAAGAAAGACAAAGTCCAAACCATCATTGCAACATCATAGCCTTGCGCGTTTGAAACGGTCGCCCTGCTGATAACCTCTGTTCCAGATCAAGTCGGATTCCCGGACAGATGGAATGGCCGCTGAGCACGTTTCCGTTAAGGTATTCGGGAGTGACTACGACCGGTTAGGCGACGGTACCATCTACAGGAACCCCTCTTGATTCCAGTTCACTAAGCGAACACTGCCATTCGGCCTCACGAGTTACCGCGGTCTCGGGATTCTGTTCGATGAACGATTCCAGACGTTCACCATGCGAAAGCAGATATTCCATCAGCCGCCGGAGTAGCTCCGGTTGATCCTGACAATTTCCGAGCACGAGATTGCATCGAGAACGAGCAGCGCCCGATTTCGGCCAGACTTGTGGCTATGTTCTACGGCTAACTTCCGCTCGACTCCATTCCGAACGAACTTCTGGAGGGCAGCGACAAATCGCGCAAAGGCCGTTTGCCCGGTTCCGCTCGCTACCTGAATGGCGTCGCCAGAAACAAGTTTTGGAATGAGCTGATGCGAACGATTGAAAAGCGAAGGCGAATTGCCGAAGCGCACCTGGACGCCCGGCAATTCGACCGATGTGTAGCCCTCTCGACACAAACCGTCCGCAGTTAGTCGATTTTGCTGAATACAGCCCCGACCGAGCCTGCGTCGAGTATCGTGCGGATTTCCCTGCCCTCCTTGGCGATCACAAGGGAAAGCCTCAGTGGAAACGGGCTGTTCGGAGTGTTTACCACCGCGGTGCCGGTGCAATTCGCGTTGACACTATACGTTCCGCTAGCGGGCACAAAATCCATGTTCACTGGTACCCCGTTGATGACCGTATGCTCTACCCAGGTTAAACCGCCCTTGCCATTGAAATGGGCCACGCCCACTGAGCGAAATTGCGCCTGCGCCGGAAGACCGGGCGTCCCGAGGAGGACGCCTTCGGCGGTGAAACCGTAGTCACCGCGAAGAGTTCGATCGGTGCATTTGTCATCATCGTCGGCCCTCGCGCTCGTAACTGTGAACAGCAAAACGCAAACTACCAACGTACGAGCCGCGATCATCGAGATTCTTGAAAGTGATTTTCTTTGCATGGAGACCTCCTTAAGGTCCCGGTGACCATACGGTGCATCCGCCCGGCGCTCAATGGCTGGCGTGTTCCCTCTTGATTCCCTAGTTGTCCCCGACTACAACCAAGCAAGCGCAACAGCATGTGAAGGAAATACCGGCCGCTACAAACCGTAAAACGCGTGGTGCTATACTCCACCTCCAGAGTGAGCCTGGCAACGACCCCCATCCGTTTTGGCCCCTTCGAAGTGGATACCCGTTCGGGCGAATTGCGCCGCAACGGGTCTAGAATCAGTCTGCAGGAACAACCTTTCCAGGTGCTGGTGCTCCTGCTGGAACGCCCTGGTGAAGTAGTGACTCGCGAAGAACTCAGCCGGAAGCTCTGGCCGGAGAACACCTTCGTCGATTTCGAGCGTGGCCTGAACAAGGCCATCAATAAACTTCGCGCCGCTCTACGCGATGATGCCGAGAAGCCATCATTCGTAGAGACTCTGCCCCATCACGGATATCGATTTATTGCGCCAGTCAATAGATCGGGCCCAACACGGGATGTGATACGCGCGAAGCATCTTCCGGCGATTGATTCCATCGCTATACTGCCACTCGATAATCTGTCGGGCGATCCCGCCCAGGAATATTTCTCCGACGGCATGACCGAAGAATTGATTTGCGCAGTTGCCCGTATCGATTCTCTTCGTGTGATATCTCGCACTTCCGTGATGCCTTATAAGGGCGCGCAAAAGTCCTCGCCCGCTATCGCCAAGGAATTGAACGTCGACGCCATCGTTGAGGGTTCCGTCGCACGTTCGGGGGACAAAGTGAGGATTACCGCCCAATTGATCTATGCGGCTGAAGACCGGCATCTGTGGGCTGGGCGCTACGAACGTGAACTGCGCGACATCCTGCAATTGCAAGCCGAAATCGCGGCTGATATTGCCGGGCAAATTCACAAGCTCGTCGATCCGCGGCATGCTTCCATCGCTCCTGTGCGAAAGGTTTATCCCCAGGCCTACGAAGCTTGCCTGAAAGGAATATTCTTCCGGGACAAACTAACTCCCGCGGACCTGGCAAAGAGCATCTCTTGTTTCGCCCAAGCAATCGATTTTGATCCTGATTACGCTCAGGCTCACGCAAACCTTTCACAGGTTTATTTTTATATGGGAATCTTTGGAATGGGACCAGCAAGTGAGCTATTCCCCAAGGCCAAAGCCTGTGCGATGAGGGCGCTGGAGCTGGATGAATCGCTGACGTCCGCGCACAATGCGCTGGCCATCATTCACATTCTATATGAGTGGGATTGGCCCGCCGCGGAAGCGGAGTGCATGCGCGCCCTGCAGCTGGGGCCGAACGATTCCATGACTCATCTGCATCTGGCCGATTACATGTCGATTCAGAATCGACATGATGAAGCCATCGCAGAATCTAGGCGAGCGCTGGAACTGGACCCGATTTCTCCGGTTTACATCGCTTTTTTCGGAATGATCCTGTACCGCGCCCGCCGATACGAAGAATCGATCGAGCAATGCCAGAAAGCATTGGAAATTGCCCCACACTATCCAAATGCCCTTTGGTTCATGTCGCTCGCTCAAGAACAGCTGGGACGCCTCGCTGAAGCGATTGCCAGTCTGGAAAAAGCCGTCAGTCTTTCGCAGGGGTCGTACTTTCAGGCGTTACTAGGTCGTGCGTACGGATTGGCAGGTGACAAGACTAAGGCTAAGGTAATCCTCGACAACCTTAGGGCGCTGTCTCTGCAAAGATACGTTTCTCCGTTCGACATCGCTGTCGTTTATGCGGGCCTCGGAGACCTGCCTTCAGCGTTTCGATGGTTCGAACGAGCCTATGAAGAGCGAGTATTTCGGATCATCGAACTCACCCCTGCCAATGTTCGATAGCCTGCGATCTGACCGGCGCTGGCAGGACCTCGTGAGGCGCACTGGTCTTCTTCAATAACCTCCTGGCATCGCGGTCTTTCGCATCCGCCTATCCAGAATGCCTTTAAGGCTGTGCTCCACGACGAACGCGAACAACCTTGCACGAAGAGCTAAGCTCTCCGATCACAAGAACGAAAGAACATTTCTCCCATAGGCCACGCCGATCCGCACGCTGTATCAGGCTTTCTTCCCTGCTCGCATCCCATCTTTGATCCTTCGACGCGCCTCGCCGGGGCCTTTTGCCGCCAGGATTCGGTATTCCAGACCGATCAATTCGTGGTAGTGGAAAAAAACTCTTCCAGCTCTTTCACGAACTTTTTGCCCAGATCATCGACATGCTTTACTTGCGCCTAGCTGTGGTTCATCTGCTCGACAGCCACGATGCGATCATTCCTCTCCGCCTTATTTTTCTTTCCTTGTTCTCCCTCGATAACACCGATGGTGCGACACTTCAGCAAACATCCCGGAAAGGCAGGTTCATCCATTAGTACGAGCACATCGGTTGCATCACCATCCTCTGCCAGCGTGGAGGGAATGAATCCGAAGTCATATGGAAACGCCATACCGGCTGGGAGCACCTTCGTAAGCTCGAATACTTTTTGCTCTACATCAAACGCATATTTATTGCGGCTTCCCTTAGGCGTTTCGATGACTACTTGAATGATGTCCTCATCCTTTGGGTCTCGGAGCGCGAGACGAACAGGATTCGCAAGGCTGTCACGCTTCCGCTTTGGCATTGGCAAGACCTTTCAATCGCGAACAAGCGGAGGTTAGATGCAAGAGAGGGCCTCGTGGGTCCGAGTACATTCTCCGAGTTTTGTTGATAGGCTTTGGGAGGAAGGAGCCGGAGGTTGCACAGCAGTTGCACACATCGTTTCCAGGGTGCTCATCGCGTCGCCGCGCCCGCACTCACCATCTTGACGTAAATGTTCATCGTCGTGCTCGCTTCTGTCCCCAATTCCAACTCGACCGAGGCACACGGGAGTTGTCTCGGGCAGAGGTTGATGGCGAGGCGACGCGATTCCTATGGAGTTGTTGGAGATTCGGAAGTAAGGCAGCGACTCACCGGAACTTAGCCAATCGACGGACTGGACACGAGTCATCGACGTTCTCGTCATCCCTCAGATCCGATCGTTCTGCGCAGAGCAATCACAGAAATCTTGAAACAATTTGATTCTTCGTCCGTATAGTAGATTGCGGGTGTTCGAAAGGGAGTTCCTTCTGACTAACACGGAATATCATATCCCCTGCGTGCTCATGGTTTTGGCGAAGTTCGTGGGCCCCGTGACGCTCTAATGTGCAAATCGAGTACTACTACAAGCTGTCCGGTTATCTATGCGGATGCCCGGCTAGGTAGTATGATTCCCCCGGAGGGTGCCTCGTGAATAAAGGACTCTGTTTTGTGTTTGCTATATTGATGGCGGTTCCCGTTGCCTTACTCGGGCAGGAGAAGTCCCAAGCGCAGGCCGCTCCGCCCGCGAACCCGATTACTGCGAGCGAAAAAGGGTTCTACTCGTTTGTGAGCAACGCGGTCGTCGGTGCAGCGGAGAAAATGCCGGAAGAAAACTATTCCTTCAAACCCACACCGGAAGTTCGCAGTTTTGGCCAGCTTGTTGGCCACGTAGCCGACGCTTCGTATATGTTCTGCTCACAAGCCATCGGTGAAGCAAACCCAGCGAAGGACATCGAAAAAACGAAGACCTCAAAAGCCGCACTCGTCGCCGCACTCAAGGACGGAGTTGCGTACTGCAACAAAGCGTTCGACAGCATGACCGATGCAAAAGGTAGCCAGATAGTGAAATTTTTTAACTTCGACCTGGCGAAACTCACCTTGTTCTCGATCAATTCGGCGCATACGGATGAGCACTATGGGAATATGGTGACGTATTTGCGACTCAAGGGGATTGTGCCGCCGACAAGTGAAAATCAACCCGCACCAGCGCCGAAGTAAAAGGCTCAAAACACCTAAGCCCTGACAAATCGCTCTCGGAAGCCATGGCGATCAGCGGTTCCCCAAAATCCTAAGCTAACCACCCGCAGAAAACTAAGAGAAGGTGTCGATTTCGCTATCCTATGTTGGGTGTATCTGTAGATGCATTGCGGCAGGAGGCTCCGCAATGAAGAAACGTTCGAGGTGAAGCAGCGCCTCACCGACGCCGGAGGAGTGGGCGATCCCGATGTACAAGCAATTCGATGCCCTTGGCGAAACTACTGAAACGACTTCACCGCCACCTCCTGATTTTCCATTACCTCGAAAAGACTCAAAACCCGAACTAATTTTAGCGTCTGTATCGCAAATTTAGACGGATTCAGTAGCTTCAACGACCCACCCTTCTGTTTCGCCGCCGTTAGGTGTCGTACCAGCACCCCGATCCCGCTCGAATCGATCATCGGCACTTCCGCCATATCCAGCAACAATCGGCATTCGCCCGCGTCCAACAAATCCTTCAACGTTTCATTGGTTCGATCCAGCGCGGGGCCCAGGCTCAATTTCCCCCGCAGCTTGATAATTTTCACTTGCTCCTGCGTCCGCACATCAATTTCCACTAAATCGCTCCTTCCGCGAGCACCCTTTGCCTGATCTTGAGCGGCCTCGTGTCAACCCTTAAGTGACTCCCCCGACACTTGCGCGACCCTCTTTCTCTCTGCTACAGTCCGCGCTCAAATTAGAGGAATGGTGGCAAATTTGCAAGCCAAGGAGACCCGGCCGCCGCATTCCCCGCGTGCCGATCTGCGAGTGGCCGCACTAACACCGGTTGAACATCGACCTCACTGTATTTTCCGCTGATCTTCTTGCGGCTCAGGAACTCATCCCGCGAGCTCGGATCATCGCGAACGCTCTGGCGCAATCGCTGCCAAATTCCGCCGTCAACGTCTACACGGTCGCCCTCCGCGGCGATAGCGAAGTCTGGCTCCCCCGCGCTTGGTCCGCCGAGCAATCCGTCCACGCCGCGAGCCTGCCTCGAGACGCGGGTACGATCGGCTCCGCTACAACTCGTCGCGCCATGCAAGTCTTCTCCTGCGCAAAAATTTCCCGCGAAGACTACGCGCACCTCGACGTCCGCCGCACCCTTCGCTCCCTGGCCTACATCCCGCTGGAAACAAGAAATACTCTCATTGGCCTGGCGGAAATTCTCAGCTTCGAAGCCGAGCTTGCCCTCGACTCCATTCGCCCCCTCCAGCCTCTAGCCGCAATCTCCGCCTCCGCTCTCGCCACCGCCCAGAACTACGAAGCTGAACGCAACGATTCGCTAGCCTCAATCTCCCGCCTCACCCAGCTCTACGATCTCGAAAAAACTTTTTCCTCCACGCTCGAAATGGACGAGCTTCTCCCCATCATCGGCGCAAAATTCCGCGAAGTGATGGAGTGCCGCGCCGTCAACGTCTGGCTCCTGCGCGGAGATGAAAGCCTCCAGTTGATGCATCAAGCTGGCAGCGACCCCACAACTCCTCTTGAATCGCTGCAAAAGCCCGGCGAAGGCATCCCCGGCGACGTTTCCGACGACGGCGAGCCCGTTCTGATCGCAACGCCCGAAGACGAGCGTCTCGGCGATCGCAGCTCCTCCGTCACCCAAGGCGGCGTCTCTTCCCTGCTCGTGGCTCCCATCCTCGATCAAAATGCCCTCGTCGGCGTCATCGAAGCCATCAACCGAGTCGACGCGCGCGCCTTCGACGAAGACGATCTCTTCGCCCTCTCCAGCATTACGTCGACCGCCTCCACCGCGCTTCACAACGCCAGCCTCCTGCAAGCCGAACGCAAAGTCGAAGTCCTCGAAACGCTGGTCACGGTCAGCCACGAAATTACCTCCACGCTCAATCTCGAGCGCATGCTTCAAAC
>Ga0206970_10155_pt1 | contig 19065 bp, 17 predicted proteins | sample Alteio_BWOrgHeat_88_FD_152964 | JGI IMG/M metagenome (GOLD analysis project Ga0206970, IMG submission 152964) | Enriched cells from forest soil in Barre Woods Harvard Forest LTER site, Petersham, Massachusetts, United States -... | ecosystem: Environmental > Terrestrial > Soil > Temperate forest >... | reverse complement strand
GTTGCGGCTGGTGCGGTCTGTGCCGGCATCGTAGTCGGCGCACCGGCGAAAGAAATCGCCGCGGCCAGAATTAAAGCGTATCGAGCGTACATGTGAGGTTCTTCCCCGGATGAACACTCTACGACTAACCACGGCAAGTGCAAACGTTACGTTGGTCACCCGACTTTGGAGAACCGGGTGCCTCTTAGTTCACAGGTGATTGGTTCGCAGCAGATTGAGGACGGGGACCGATCTTCGTAACCAGGCTCTGGAGCATCTTTGGACTGTGGTCCATGACGCAATCCCGAACGTCGGGCCAGAACTCGCGGATCAAATTCATGCCCGCGTCCGTGGCGATGCCGGCGGCAGCACGGTTTGCGGTCTGGGCTGCATCGTACTGGCGTATCGGGTGGTAAACCGTCGGGATCGCGGTCGCGAGAACGGCGCCCGTGAGTTCGGACGTGTTCAACGTGGCGTGGCCGCTATCGGTGCGACCAATTACAACACGGGAGAGGGCGTAGGCCGCCCGGCTTACTGCGTTTGTCGATGTCGAAGGATGGTAGCGCGGGTCCTGGTGGAACACCGTCGGTAGCAGGAATTTCGTGAAAAAGCCCTGCTCCGTCTGATCTTCAATAACGTTGCTAACATGGCCAGCGTAGGTCTCGCCTACCTGCCCGCTGTTCCACGATGGATGAACACCCGCAGTGAATGCGGACGAAAACGTTGCGGCGGGTGAGAACTGCTGTTCGACGAAGCTTTTGAACTTCTGCTCGGTATTAAGGCGCGACGAGCTACGCACCGCCTCGGGTGTAGCCATCGCTACAAAAGTCGTTTCTGTGGCCATTTCGAAGCCGCGCTCGGCAGCGACCGCTGAAGGAGCGGTCGGCAACGCATCCTGCTGCGCATGTACCATCAGCGGGCACATGATCACTGCGGTCGCGGCGAAATGTCGTACGGACAGCTTCACGATTCAGGCTTCCTGCTGCCTTAATTAGGACGCCATTCTAAGCTGAGTGTTTGTATTTAGCCCAAGAAAAATCAGCTTTTCACGCGATATTTGCCAATCCGAAGTACCTGCCCGCGAGTCACGTTACCGCGAAATACGCGTTCGGCCAACCCCGCAGCTCACGTCCGCTTCTCTCTAGAAAATCGAGCTCACCTCGGCAACTCGGGCGACAGAAGCGGGTTTCACTCCAAAGGGCCTCGATGGCGGCGGTTGCTAGTCGTATGCCCCCGGTTGATTCGCGGTAGGCAGGAGCCGATAATCTAGGTGCTCTGGCACCGTATCGTTGGGAAGTGTCCATGGACGAAAAGAACCGACCGTTTGACGAACGCTTCAATAGCGCCGTTCACCAGGCCGCTGAAAAGCTGGACCGTGAATCGGAAAAACTGATTGCGTACCTCAATGACGAGGTCGTACCCGCTGTGCGCGAACATTCAAGCCGCGGGCTCCGCGTCGCGGCAGAAAAGCTGGCGAAGTTCGCCGATTACATGGATCAGCAGAAGGAAGCGCCCGACGAGAAAAAGCCTTAATGCCGAGTAGCCCTTCCCTTTCGCCGGCGCGCATCTCTGCCCTGCGGTACTCCGCAGTGTTCGGCGTTTTGCTGGTGCTCGCCTCGTGCGGCGGAAAGAAAAAACAGGCCAAGTACAATCCGCCTCCGCCACCTCCGCCTTCGCAAAACTATCCCCCACCGCAGTCAAAACCTGATACGACCCAAACTGCACGGAATTCTCAGAAGCCGACGACGACGCGCAAGCCAAGCGCGAATTCGCTCTACACGCAGGAGGGCTTCGCCAGTTGGTACGGCCCCGGCTTTCACAACCGGCGCGCTTCGAATGGCGAAATTTACGACATGAACGCCATGACCGCTGCCCATCGCGATTTCCCGCTGAACAGCGTGGTGCGCGTCACCAACGAGCAGACCGGCCACTCCGCCGTCGTACGCATCACCGATCGCGGGCCGTTTGTGCCAAACCGCATCATTGATCTCTCGCTCGCCGCCGCAAAACAAGTGGACGTATGGAAAAGCGGCACCGCGATGGTGAAGCTTGAAGTCATCAGCGCGCCCTCTCCGGTGGACCGCGGCGGACGCTGGTGCGTGCAAATCGGAGCCCTCAGTAAGCAGAAGGATGCCATCAGGCTGAAGGAACACCTGCTCGAATCGTTCGAGACCACGCAAGTGATTCAGTTCCCCGCCCCAGACGGCGGCTACTGGGTGCGCGTGAAGGTACCGCAGGACGACAAGAAGCGCGCCCAGGAAGTCGCACGCGCCACCCACGTCAGTGAAGGCAATGTTTTCCTCGTGCGCTTGGATTAGTATTCAGAGACATCGCCACTGAGGTCTGAGCATGTCGGATTGCCTCTTCTGCAAGATCATTGCCGGTCAGATCCCCTCGAAGAAAGTGTATGAAGACGAAAAGGTCTTCGTCTTTTCGGACATTAATCCGCAGGCGCCAGTGCATTTCCTGATCATTCCGCGCAAACATATTCCCGGCATTAAAGAAGCAACTGAAGCCGACGCCGAGATCATCGGCTATTGCCACTTGATCGCCGCCAAGTTGGGCAAGCAATACAACGTCGAGGACGGCTACCGCACGGTGTACAACGTCGGCCCAAAATCCGGCCAGTCGGTCTTCCATCTCCACCTCCACCTGCTCGGCGGACGCGACCTGACCTGGCCTCCGGGATAGGCAACCAAACAGTTGCATTTGCTCCATGCGACGGATAAAATGCAACCAGGAGGTTGCATTTGTCCACCGATCGCTTTGAGAAGAAAATCCTGCTGCGCGCTCCCCTCGCACGGGTTTGGCAGGCGCTCGTCGATTCCGACAACTTTGGCTACTGGTTTGGCGTGCGCTTTGACGGTCCGTTTGTTGCGGGACAACCGATTCATGGCGTTCTCGTCGGTACCGCCGTAAACGCCGAAGTCGCAGACATGCAGAAGACCCACGCTGGTCTGGATTTCAACATCACTATCGACCGTGTCGAGCCGCAACGCTTGTTCTCGTTCCGATGGCATCCGCACGCAATTGACAAGAACGTCGATTACTCATCCGAGCCAACCACGCTGGTCAGCTTTGCCCTGCAAGAAACTGCCGAGGGCGTGATGCTGACGGTCACTGAATCGGGCTTTGATGCACTTCCGCTGGCACGCCGCGCGACGGCTTTCGCGGGGAACGAAGGCGGCTGGGCGATCATGGTCAAAGTCATCGGAGAATACGTTGAACAGCCGGCATAAACGTCAACGCGAGCCGCGAGCCACAGGCACCGCTTCCCTTTTCGCTGCGCTTGGCGATGAGAAGCGCCTCTGGCTGGTGGCGAAGCTTTCCGCGTCAGGGCCTCAGTCGATCGCAACCCTGACAGCGGGTTCCGACGTCACGCGCCAGGGAATTACGAAACACCTGCGCGTAATGGAAGAAGCCGGCGTGGTGAGTAGCGCGCGAGTTGGACGCGAGGCGTTGTGGCAGGTCCATCCGCGGCGCCTGCACGAGGCCCAGCGCTATCTCGAGCAGATCTCGACACAGTGGGACGCAGCACTCGAGCGGTTAAAAGCTTTCGTGGAAGAGAACGAGTAAACCGTGCCGCCCCGCGGATTCGACTGTCCGGCGGATTATCCCGCCATGAGCTGACTTTGCACGTTCGCGAATGACCGTCGCCAGACGGCCGCTGCGATCGCGAATTGCGGCAGCAGGCGCGCGAAACAATCTACCAGCTGCTCGATCTCGCGCCACTGCTCGGGGTGAAGATCGTCCATCATCGCGCGATGATCACCGACGGGAAATCCGTGCAGCAGCGTCAGGGTCCGGCGCGATACTTCATCGCGGGCGTGCAGGAGTTCGCGGTCCGCAAAGAGCCGCTTCATGTCTACCCATACGGACGCCATGTAACTGGGGAACGGTGAGATTGCGCGGAGCATGCTCGGGACGTGCTTCGAGTTCGTATTGCGTTTCATCTCCGAATAGATGAGCCACGTGCGCAGTGACGCTTCGCTCTCGTTGGGAACATGTAACGTGACCATGCGCGCGAAGGGCGAGCTGCCGTGGCGCGCGCTCACTCTTCCCCTTTGTCCACCTGAGTATCCGCGCTGCATCAATCGCGTGAACAGCGCCATGCGCGGCAAAGCGCGCTGAAAGGTCGAGGCCACGCCGGCCATCACCCGGACGTCTGCCGTGGAGAACTTCTGCGCCGTCAGCAACCGCTCCTGGTTGGAGAACCGCCACTGCGTACCGATCACCTGCGCATGGATGAACTGGCCCAGCGTCTCCGCAGCCGCGTGGAATTCCTTCGAGCATGCGACCTCATAGAGGTCGTCCCACATTTCGCGCAAGTAGGTGGAGTTTCCAGCTGCCGCTTTGAAGATCGTCGGCACGTAAGGCAGGTCGAAAGCGGAGCGGACCTCGTCATAGATAGGTCGCAGGTCGGGAGCGACCTCGCTCGCCTCGAGTGCACGGAGAAGAGACATAGAACCCTACTGCTTAGAGCAAAAGTGAGGCAGGGATGTTGCCGCGCCGCGCGAAGCAAACAGAAAGCCGCTGCACTCGGCAGCGGCTCTCGAAAAACCAGAGTCTTACTGTACTTCTTCCAGCTCGTCCGGCGCACCGTGGCGGCGCAGCAGGTTCGGGAGGTTTTGCGAGAAAGCCGAGCGCGGCACGACGGTATCGCAGCCGGCTTCGATCGCCTTCAGTTTCAGGTCACCCTGGATATGCGAGACAAAGCCGAGGAAGTTGGTTTCCTTCTTGAATTCCTTCTTCAGCTTCGGGATGGTCTTGAGCGGGTTCGCGAGGTGGTTGTTGAGGTCGAAAATGATCAGCGATGGTTTCTCTCCGCTGATTTCGGCCGCCTCAAGCACGTCCTTGTCGCTCTTCACAAACTGGACCTTCACGTTCAGCTTGCGCGCGGTTTCCTGGATCTTGGCGAGGAAGAACAGGTCCTCGATGAAGACAAAAATCCGGGTCGCGTCGGTCGGCTGGCCAGCGGGTACTGGCTCGAGCATCGGCTCTTGATAGACCCTCGGCTGCTGGTGTCCGCGGCCAAACTGCCGGCCAGACCCATTGCTGCCGTTGCCATTGCCGTTCCCGTTCACGTTGCCATTCACGTTGCCGTTGGCGCGATAACTATGATCCATCGGCGCGCTGAAGACATTGGGCTGGCCGTTTTCGTTCTGGCGTGGCGGTTTGCCTCCGCCGCCGAATTTCTTGCCACCACTACGGAAACGCTTGCGGCGCTTGAAGCCACCGCCGCCTCCTTGCCCCTGGCCTTGCGGCTGTGGCGAGTTTTGTTGCGGCTGATTTTGTTGACCCTGTTGCTGGCCGGGCTGTCCGGGCTTTGCACCTGGACCGCGGCGTCCACGACGCCGCCTGCGGCCTCTGCCTCCTCCAGGCTGCTGTTGAGGCTGCCCGGAAGGATGGTTCGGTCCTTCACTCATATGTCTCTCTTGTCCTGCCTTGTTGCTATTGGTAACCCACGTACTCTGCGGCCGTACCTGGAACGCACTTATGCGATTCAGTAACTTCAGGCTTCGGCTGGAAAGTCTTCGTCAAATCGCCCAGTACGTTTGGAACCCGTTTCGTACCGGAGTGCCAGCACGGGAAGTGCGGCTTCATTTGGAGGACAGTTTCGATACTACCCGTAATTCCTGTTGAAACGCAAGCGGGAAAAGTCAACCACCGCTGCATCTCCCGGCGAATCATCCGGAATTCGCGGCGTTCGGGTAAACCTCTTCCGCCCAGTTGGATGCCGAAACCGCGGAGGAGTTGCAGAGTTACTCGGCGTCTCGCCGCCGTCCGTCCCCTATGAATTTGTGGACGTCCCACCCAAACCTATGTGAATTCCGGGACGAACAATCTGTGAATATTTGTAAGTGATTGTAAACGAACGATCGGCCATTTGGACACCAAAGTGCACAAATGCCCTCATCTTTGGGACTTAACCCCAAAACTTGCGGCATCGGCCCGATTCCCCAGATCAGTGTGGAGGCAAAGCATGAGGCGATTGGTTCTCTTCACCCTCTTCGTTCTGCTGATGGTCACTTCGTTCGCTTTCGGCCAACAGACCACCGGACAAATCAACGGCACCCTCGTGGATTCCAGCGGTGCAGTCGTCCCTAACGCCACCGTTACCGCCAAGAACGTCGAAAACGGACTTACCCGCGCCACCAAGTCGACTAGCAGCGGCGCATACACCATCACGGACCTGCCGCCGGGCACCTATACCCTCACAACTGAGGCGTCCGGATTTGCCAAGACCGTCAACGAACGCGTTCCGCTGCTCGTCGGTCAATCTCTGACGCTCAATTTCACCCTCAAGACCGGCGGAGCGAATGAAACCATCACAGTTACGGAAGAGGCTCCGCTGATCGAGTCGACGCGCTCGGATATCGGCGGCTCGGTTTCGCCACTGGAAGTGAAAGAACTCCCGATCGTGGATCGTAACTTCGCGGGCTTGATGGCCACCGTTCCTGGTGTGCGTCCCGCGGAAGCGTTTGACCCGACCAAGACCCGTTCCGGAAACGTCAGCGTGAACGGTAGCGACGGTCGCTCGATTGACTACAACGTAGATGGTGGCGACAACAAGGACGTCGTCATCGGTGGCATTGTGCAGAACTTCACCATGGAAGGCATCCAGGAATTCCAGGTGACGACCGATCGCTACACTGCGGAATCCGGCCGCGCTGCGGCTGCCGTAGTCAACGTGATCAGCAAGAGCGGTACCAATGCATTCCACGGAACCGCATTCAGTCTCTTCCAGAACAGCGGCCTGAATAGCAATAGCTACTTTAACGAGATCCAGGACCAACCGAAGGACAAACTCCATCGCTACCAATTCGGTGGTTCCGCCGGCGGCCCCATCATCAAGGACAAACTTTTCTTCTTTGGCGCTTATGAGCAGAAGCGTGAACCGCAGAGTATCGGCGTCGATAGCTCCGCTTTCGACAACCTCACCTTATTTGCGGCGGCCTTTCCCGATTACGCGGCTCCCATCAGAAAGCTCGACTACTCGTATCTCGATCAACAACTCACCGCCAAGATCGACCACCGCATCAGCGACCGCCAGAACATGTTCTATCGCTATGCCTGGGAAAAATGGACGAACCCGAACGATCAGCTCGGCATTCCGTTCGTGGCGGATGCCAGCCAATCCACTTCCGACGCCAACAAGTTCCACGACTTTGTGGCGCAGCACAACTACACGATTTCTCCCACCAAGGTGAACTCGTTCAACTTCCACTTCCAGGATTTCACCAACGATATCCTCTCGGCCCCCGGCCGGACGTTCACCTATGACGTCGCTGGTGGCGGTACCGCAACCAACCCGGAAATCTGCTTCGGAATCGGCGGCGGATGCGGCGGCGGCGTACCGGAAGTCGGCAACAACGTCAACGTCCCGCAGGAAACCTTGATTCGCAAATACCAGTTCCGCGATGACTTCACGTGGGTGCATGGCAGCCACAACATGAAGATGGGCGTGAACTGGGACTACGTGGATGTGATGGGCGGTTTCTTCTACTTCGGCGCTAACGGCTACCAGATCATCTTCCAGGATGATCCGGCCACGATCTTGGCCAATCCCGCCAAGTATCCGGAAGGTTTTTCGACTCGCGGTGCCGTCGCCGAACTCACCTACAACGGCGGTTCGGGCTCGACAGCACAACCCCCGTCTCACCAGTTGGCGTTTTACTTCCAGGACGACTGGAAGCTCAGTCCTCGCTTAACCCTCAATTTGGGCGTTCGCTGGGACAGCAACCCACTCTTCCTGATCCCGCAGCTCACCAATAACTTCAGCAGCACCAACCGCACCGTTCGGATTCTGCGCGATGTGCTCGACGCCAATCTGTCCGATCCAGCCGCTCAAGCAGGCGTTCAGCGCGCGGATTACCTCGCCGGGAACACCGACTTAGCGAAAAAGAACACCGCCGACTGGAAGGAATTCCAGCCGCGTATCGGGTTCTCCTGGGATCCCACCGGCTCCGGTAAGAGTGTCATTCGCGGCGGCTATGGAATCGCGCGTGACACGATCTTCCAAAACCTGACCCTGTTCGCGGTTCAGGAAACCAACCCGACCATCTATAACACGATCATCGACGACTTCCCGAGTGCGGCCCCGCCACTCTGTCCGGCGGGTGGCACCGCCGATCCGAAGGACCTCTGCAACTTCCGCTTTGGCGTGGATCCACTGCCTGCCCCACAGGCGGCTACCACCGACCTCGCTCCCGGCGCGATCGGACGTATGCAGGATGCGCGTTTGACGGACCCGTGGTCGCAGCAGATGTCGATTGGCGGCGAGCGTCAGTTCGGCAACGATTACGCGTTGGCGGCGGATTACTACCACGTACTCGGTACCCACGAACCGCGCGTGTTGAACGTAAATCCGAAGATTGGACCGACATGCGATCCGACCTACGGTGGTGACCCGACGAATGCTGTATGCGTCAATGGCGCAGGCACTCGGTTGTTGGATGCCGCGTTCTCGCAAGCACCGGACAGCCAGATCCCCGGACAGAACCTTGGTATCGGGCGACTCGGCGCCATCTACGACTACTCAACTTCCAACCGCTCTCTGTACGACGGAATCAACTTCCAGCTTCGCAAGCGCATGAGCCATCACTTCCAGTTCCAGGCGAGCTACGTTCTTTCCTGGTCGCGGTCATGGGGTGGACGGCCAACCTCGTCGTACAGCGGTAGTGGCATCGCTATTACTCCGGAACAACAGTTCGCCTCCAACGAGTTCAACTACACGAGCTTCGACGAGCGGCACCGCTTCACATTGAGTGGTGTTTTCCGTTTGCCGTGGGGATTCGAAGTCGCCCCACTGGTCCAGGCGGCGTCGGCTCGTCCCTATGACTTCATTGCCGGCAGCGACATTAACGGTGATGGCCGTTCCACAATCGACCGGGTTTGCGTTGGCAGTACGCCAGGCAATCCGATCTTCACGCCAGGATGCACGATGGAGAAGCCCGCCTCGCTGCGCGGGGATCCGTTCTTCCAGGTTGATACGCGTATCGCCAAGTCGTTTAACTTCAATGAGCACATGTCGTTGCAGTTGATCTGGGAGTTTTACAACATCGGCAACGTCAACAACTTCTGTAACTACTACTTCAACAACGCCAGCCAAACCAACTTCGGCACGCCCCAGGGTTACTGCGGTGGCCAGGGCGGCCCGGCTTTCACCGGTCCGTTCCGCCAGCAGTTCGGCTTCCGGTTCGAATTCTAGAGTCAGCGAAACCCTGATTGCTTGAGGGCACCCTCCCGGGTGCCCTCTTCTTTTGAATGGGATAAAACGCAACTTTAAGCTTGTGAAACGTATGTTTCGTGGTGTAAAAAGCAACAACATCCACAAAAGTGTACGCAGATACACGAAGGCGCTCCCGGGGTTTGCGCCGGATTGATGGAATTTGGGTTGGGGTTACCGCTCGCACTTCCGCTTACAAAGAATCCACATTTGGCTCCGCCCGTGGAGGGCGAAGTCCGTCGGTTGGTTTTATCGCTCAATCGAAATTGCAACAAACGTTGCGGATCGTACGCGCAACGGCCATTGCAACAAAATCCTTGGAGGGAAAATGAGGAGATATATCCGTTATGTGTTGAGCTTAGCGCTTCTGCTATGCGCGACACATATGTTGTTTGCTCAGGCGACAGCCAGCGCGAACGTCGTCGGCACCGTGTACGACAAGTCGTCCGCCGTCATTGCTGACGCACAAGTAACGATTACGAGTAAGTCAAATGGCCAAACCCGTACCGCCGCTACCGACAGCAACGGTGGATACCGGTTCGACCTTTTGTCCGCCGGCCAGTACAGCATCAAGATCACGAAGACCGGCTTTGCCGGCCTTACCGAAAACGTAGAACTGCTGGTCGGACAGACTTCGACCGTCAACGGTGTGTTGAGTCCGGGCTCCGCCAGTGAAGTGGTGGAAGTGACGGAAGCCGCACCGCTGGTTGATGTCGCGAAAACGTCTGTCAGCACCCAGATCACCCCCAGCGAAGTGCAGGAAATGCCCCTCGTCGGTCGCGACGTGGCCAACCTGGCCTATCTCGCACCGGGCGTAAAAGCCGCCGACTCCTACGATCCCACCAAAAACCGTTACGCGATTCTCTCTGTGAACGGCGCCGACGGGCGCAACGTAAACGTGACCGTCAACGGCGTGGACAACAAGGACAACACGGTTGGCGGACCGGTCATGCAGCTTCCGCTCGAAGCCGTGCAGGAATTCCAGATCAGCACCCAGCGTTTCTCGGCTGAAAATGGCCGTTCCCAGGGCGCTGCCATCAACATGATCACTAAGTCGGGCACGAACCGCTACCACGGTTCTGCGTTCGGCTTCTTCCGTACGTCTGAGCTCGATAGCGACGAAATCGTCCCGGACGGCACCGGCGGTACCTTCCACTCGCACCCGGATTACAGCCGTCAGCAGTTCGGCGGTTCCTTCGGCGGCCCGATCATCAAAGACAAGTTGTTCGGCTTCTTCGCCATCGAGCATGAGCGCGAACGCCAGGGACTCACGGAGAGCGGAACTTCCTTCGACGAACTCTCACTCGCAGCCGGCGCAGGACTTGCAGCACAACCTTCTGCCGTAATTCCACGACCGTTCAATGAAACCCGCTACAGCGGTCGCCTCGACTGGACTGTCAACAGCAAGAACTCGGCGTACCTCTCCTACAACTCGCAGGCCAACGACAGCCAGAACGACCAGTCTGACGGCACCGGCGATTTGACCAACGGTAACTTCACCAAGAACCATCTCCAGTTGGCCAACCTGACCTGGAACACGGTGGTCACACCGCACCTCATCAACCAGTTCACCTTTGGTTTCCAGTACTGGAACAACCTCATCGACAGCGACATCAGCGCGCCGCTAGTCACCTTCCCGAGCGCTTCGTTCGGCACCAACACCAACGTTCCGCAGCAGTCGTTCCAGCGCAAATTCCAGTTTAAGGACGACATCAGCTGGACCCACGGCAAGCACACCTTCAAGGGAGGCGTGGACTACATCTGGAATCCAGTGGAAGGCGGCTTCTTCGAGTACAGCTCGACCCTCGAAATCGACTTCGCCGCTGACCCGAGCTGCATTCTTGCAGCCGCCACCGACGACGTGAACAAGTGCGGCCCTGGCTATTACCCGCAGCAGTTCGGCACCAAGGGCGCGGTCACTGGCATGACCATCGCCAACGGCGATCCGCAGTTCATCGTTCCCACCAAGCAGCTTGGCTTCTACTTCCAGGATGATTGGAAGGTCACGCCGCGCTTGACCTTGAACCTCGGCATCCGTTGGGACAAGGACTTCAACACCTACGGCCAGTCGGACATCAAGAACAGCCGTACCTACCAGGAACTGGTGGCCATCAACAGCCCGATCACCAACCCGTACATTGCGGATCTCCCGCACGCGAGCAACAAGGACTTCAGCCCGCGCGTCGGCTTCGCATATGACCTCACTGGCACCGGAACCCACGTTCTGCGTGGCGGATTCGGTCTCTATTACGGCAACTCGTTCCAGAACATTCCGTTGTTCATGGAACAGCAGGCCAACCCAACCATCTTCCAGACGCTGTTCTCGATCAACGATCCGGTGAACGACATCGTTCCTGGAACCGGCATTCCGTTGGGTCAATGGCAGTATGGAATCAGCCCGATGCCGACGATCGCACCTCCGTCTGCCGCTCTCACTCCGGGCAGCACCGGCCGCCTCGTCGATCCGAACTACCAGAACCCGGTGTCGGAAGAATTCAACTTCGGCTACTCCTGGGGCGTAACTCCGAACTCAGTCTTCGAAGCAGAGTTCACCCACGTCCAGAACCTTCACGAAAACCGCACCATGAACATTGACCAGAGAGTTCCGGTCGGCGGCGTTTGCTGCTTCCGTCCTTTGGACGATGCCTTCAATGCCGCGGGTCAGCCTTTGTTGGCCAGCGTGCGTGACGAGCAATCGATTGGTCGTTCGCGTTACGACGGCGTCAACTTCGGCTTCCGCAAGCGCATGACCAACCACTTCATGGTCAATGCGTACTACACCCTGGCGTGGGCTGACGGCTACAACACCAACGGCAACTACGCGTTCCGTAACTACCCATTCCTCGCGACCGATCCATTCGCCAAGTACAACTGGGGCCCGACCTACTCCGATGAGCGTCACCACGTGACCATCAGCGGATTGGTTGACCTGCCCTTCGGCATCCAGGCTTCCCCGATCCTGCAGTACGGTTCGGCACGTCCGTATGCGATCACCAACTCGTACAACACCCTCAACACCGGTGGCGCTACTGCAACCGCGGTGATCGTTCCAGTCGGACAGGAAAAGAACTACCTGTATGGCACGAACTACATCGCACAGTACGTAGCCGCTCACCCGGGCGACGACAACGCCACTTCAGAAGCGCAGCAGAACCTCCAGATGTGCTTCTATAACGGCAGCTGCACCCTTGCTCAGTTCGATCCTCTGCGTGGAGATCCGACGTTCGAAATCGACCTCCGCGTCGCGAAGAACTTCAAGATCGGCGAGCGCTTTAACCTGCAGATCACCGCACAGGCGTTCAACCTGACCAACGTTGCCAACTACGGCAACGACTTCAACGGCAACATCGCCTCGCCTTCGACCTTCGGTCACCCGGCGGGATTCATCAACCCCAGCAGCACCACGACTCCGCGTTCCCTGTGGAGTGAATACGGAGTGCGCCTCACGTTCTAACCGAGGCGTTCGCCAAGGGCAGGGCCGGCTTTTATGCCGGCCCTTTTTTATGCCTCCCGCGTTAAGTAATCGCCGAACGCCTCTCAGCGCCACGCGCCGAGTATCAATCCCATGATCGTCAGCGCTACCGTCAGAAATCCTCCGTTGATCAGCACGTAGCTCCAGGGCTTGCGCTCGAACAAACAAATGATGCCGATCCCCATGAAGCACCACCCGAATCCGGCGAGGAAACCGGCTGCCGCGCCCCACGTGGGAGTAGTGGTTGGACTATCCAGAAACTTGGCGAGATTGAAGGCCATCACCAGGCTGAAGAGGAAACTGATGCCAAAAATTTTCGCAGGATTTCCGGCTGGCGGATCACCTTCGAAGCCGTTGGCTTTCTGCCACGGCTTGGCAAATATCCTGTACCACAAGCCTCCGAGCACGAATGTCGACACTGCCGCTGCAAGCACCGCCCAGTAATTCAAATGGCTGCTCATGATCTGTCTCCTCGCGCTTATTTGTCGGACTTGTCTGCGGTCGAAGCCATCGCTTTTTGCCAATCAATCGGCCCGGCGACAAACCGATGGTGCAACATTGCCAGCAGCTGCGCGTTGCCCGCTGCAAGGTACTCGTAAGCAGCATCCCACTCCGCCCCGTTCTGCCACCCCGTTTGCGATAAGCGAACCAGCGTCGTGTTGTTCCCCACTGCCGTGAACGTAAACTCTGCGCGGGTTCGCGCGGCGCGCACCTGCGGAAACCGGTCGGGCGCGAGCGCGTTGATCACGATCTTCTTCTCGGGTACGAAGCTCACGATCGTGCCGCCGCCTGTGCTTCCCGGAAACTTCACCAGCCAGTCTCCGCCGGGCTTCAGCTGTACCGAAACATCGGGTGCCAGCCAGGTCCGCAATCCCGGCTCGGTGGTAAAGGCCTCCCACACCTCATGCAAAGGGGCGGGAATCGACAGCTCGATCGTCAACGCCTTGGTGGAACTGTTCGGTTGGGCCGGCGCGGCACTTTGCGCGGAAACCCCGGCAGCAGCCAAAAGTACAGCAAGCAAAAACGCTTTCATGCAACGGCACCTCATTAGTTAGTTGAGCGTTCAAGTAAATCCGGTGTACGCTATGCTGTCAAGAGTTTTCGCGATCGCTTGAGGATTTCCTGTGACGAAAGTTGTACCCACATCCGCAGTGAAGAAGCCCACCCTCGTCCAACCCACCGGACCTGCCACCCGGCAGCGGTTGGTGGAATCAGCCCGTTATCTGTTCTGGGAACGAGGCTTCGCCGGCACGTCCATGGCTGACTTGCTGGCCCACGCGAAGGTGAATTCCGGCAGCTTCTACCACTTCTTCGACAGCAAAGAAGCCCTCCTGCGCGAGGTCCTCGAAAGCTATCTCGTCGCGCTCCATCCCATGATCGTCGAGCCCGCCTACGCGGCGACGCCCAAGCCGATCGAGCGTATCTTCGCCATTCTTGAAGGCTATCGCGAGCGCATTCTCATGACGGATGCGCAATATGGCTGTCCGCTTGGGCGCCTGGCTCTGGAAATCGATCCGGAGAATCGGCCCGCGCACAAACTCATCGCCGAAAATTTCCGCGGATGGATCGGCGCCGTCCACAATTGCCTTGAAGCCGCAACCCTTCCGCCCGGCACCGATATCGACGCCCTCTCAACCTATGTTCTTGCCACCATGGAAGGCGGCGTCATGCTCTCCCGATCTTATGGCTCCGTTGAGCCGTTCGATCGCACCGTGAAAGCACTTCGCGAACACTTTCGTCTGCTGATGAAGGGTGTCGAAACGGAAAAACGACGTTTGCACCGGTGAAGTCGGGTGGGGAACTGGGAAGATGCCATAATGCTTGGCTAATCATGGCGATTGACGACCCGATTGACCAGTACGATCAACAGACCCGCGGCGAGGGCTCGAAACTTCCTAACACTCTCGCGAATTATGCAGCACAGAATGGATTGAAACTTGCGTTTCCCGACGGCGGTATGGTCGCGAGTGTTTTGGGAAAAGCGGGAGAGGTGCTGTTTGGCAAACAGTCCACCGCAAAGCGGGTTGAAGAGGATTTCAATCTGTTGGTGGGCGAAATTCGATATATCCAAAAAACGAAAGTGAGTCAGGACGATCTGCAACAGGCGTTCCAACTCTACTTTTTCAATGATCGTCGTGACCGTGACGACAAGAAGCGAGAGCGATACATAAAGCTCATCGGAAATGCACTACGTAGTGAAGAGCAGATTCATGATGTGGCTTCGTTCGTTCGGACCATTGAGCAGCTTAACGAACGGGACATTGCCGTTCTGCGAGTGATCAATACGGTCATGAACCAACAAGGCGACTGGAAGCCTCAGCAGCAACCCGGTGGTGCCACGATCATGAAGCTCCACCCGTCAATCATTAACGGCAGGTCACAGGAACTCGCAGTGCAAATAGCACTCGCGCTCGAACAGAAAACGGAAAGGAACACCTTCAATCGTGAGGAGGGGTTCGGAATCTGCAATCGCCTTCAAGGGTTCGGATTGGTGTACGGAGTGGAGCGAGACCGAGAATTGCCACTTTCGAATTATTCATTCCGTTTATCGTCGTACGGAGTCCGCTTATTGAAGTTGCTTGGCACTGACGTACCGAATTACGGTTGTTACTTTCCTGCCGACCTGTAGTGGCTCGCGACGAAATCGTGATTCCGCCCGTGCCTGAATGCGTCTGCCCACTATGCCGATTCCACTTCGATCCCGCAGAACTGTTGCGGTACGATGCCCCCCGCCTGAAATGTAAGAAGTGTGGTGAGGTGTTCGAGGGAGAGAGGAAACCGAATGGAAAACCAAAGCAAGAAGCCGATTAGGATTGGGTTTCCAGAGCAACAGGAAAAGTTCATCAAACGCCATCCTGAATTTGTGCCGTGGTTCTACGAGAATCAAGAGTTCATCACTCAGTGTTTTAACGATGCCGAAGTAATTGGAAACGCTCGGTCCCCTCTGAACTCGCCAGGCGACCCTTTATACGGAACCCCACCGTCCCCGAATCTCGCCGATATTGCTGTGTTTTATCTCATCCGCGGTGCCTGCGAGGATTTCGTGGAATTATTTCTGCTTGCGGCAAATGGTAAAAGTTCCGGAGCAACGAAATTGTTGCGAACTCTTTATGAGAAGGTCGTTCACGCAGCTTATCTCTCACAACATCCAAGCCAAACGGTGGAATATTTCGAAGACGAGCATATTAAGAGATGGAAGTTGTGGCGAGAGCTTGCCGACTCGTTCCCATCAGTCAGGGTGGAATTTGAACAGCAGCATAAGGACTTTGTCGTGGAAATAGAGCGCGACTACAACAACGCAAAGATAAAACGAAAGGATTCAATTTGTAGCAAATGTCATCAGCCCAAAACGCAAGAGGCATGGACCCTAGCCACTCTGCCCACCATGGCGAAAAAAGCTGGCAGGGACTTGGATAAGCTGATTTTTTCTTGTTATCTGCTCCCGACATTTCACATTCACGCGACATCGTACAGCATTGGGCAGCACATAAAGGAAACCGACGCAGGTGACCTCGTATACGTACCGACCTCCGAATCAGGTGCGGATAACGCGTTATACAACGGCTACTTCCTCGTACTCCGGGCTTTGAATGTTCTGAATGCGCACTTTCAGCTTTCGCGTGACTCCGTACTGGAAGAGAAAACCAAAGAGTTTTGGAAAATCCATGCGATTGAAAACTCGGAGAGCAAAAGTTAGCTGATTGCACCTTTCTGAAGGCTTCCAACTCGCGTTGGAAGTGGTGAACTAAGCCAATGGGTCATCAGGGTTTTTGCGGGTCATCGGGGAGATTTGGTTCGTTCCCCGTATCCGAATGATTCCGGAAGGAAGGATGGTGGGCGCTATAGGATTCGAACCTATGACTTCCACCGTGTGAAGGTGGCACTCTACCGCTGAGTTAAGCGCCCAACTCAGTAAATATCGTAACATAATCAGCCCGCTCGTCAGCCCCGCTCCCGACTCGTTTGACTCTTGTGGAATGGGCATGTTTCTTCGCTTTGTGGATGATTACCCCGTGCCATCCATGCGCAGATTCACTGCTGTGCAACCCGCGTCTCCGCGTTCGTCAATCACGCGCGAACGAGTGCCCTATTGGATCGCTGCCGCTCTTGCGCTCGGTTACGCACTCTTCGCCGGATTGAAAACCGTAGCCGATCCCGACCTCGGCTGGCAGCTCGCCGCCGGACGCTGGATGCTCGAGCATCATCAGGTCCTCCGCACCGACGTCTTCACCTACACCGGCTATGGACGCGAATGGATTTACCCCGTCCTCTCGCAGGTGGTCGAGTACCTTCTGTATCGCGCGGGTGGCTACCCGCTGCTCTCGTGGCTTGCCGCGTTCGTGTGCGTCGCCACCGTTGCGCTCTTACTGCGGCGCGGACTGTTCTCCACGGCATTCCTCGCCATCCTTGCCGTGCCGTTGATCGCCGCGCGCAGCGTTGCCCGTGCTGAGCTCTTCTCGGTCATCCTGTTCGCCGCCTTCGTCAGCATTCTTTGGAACTTCCATCGCAGCGGCCGCGGACCCCTGTGGTCGCTGCCTGTCCTGATGGCGCTATGGGTCAATCTGCATCTGGGATTTCTCGCCGGCTTCGGCATGTGTGGCGCCTACCTGTTGCTCGAATTCGCCGGTTTCATCGTGAAACCACGACGTGCGGAATCGCGCACGCGGTTGCGTCGCGCTGCCCCATGGCTCCTTGCCACGGTCCCGGCTACGTTGCTCAATCCCTGGGGCTGGCGCGTCTACGCCGGTATGTTCCGCCTGATGCCCACGAGCACTAACCACTTCATCCTCGAACTCATGCGCGTGCGCGTGAACGCCACAACAGCGATACAAGCCTTCGCATGGCGCAACTACGAGAGCGCGTTGTTCTGGTTCCTCGGCATCGCCGCGATCTGCGCCGTCTTGGCGCTCTTAGAGCGCCGTTTCGCCGAGGCCATCATCCTCGTCGGCTCGATGTACACTGCAATCCACACGGCCCGTTTCGTAGCGATGTTCGCGATCATCGTCGTCGTTATCGGCGGCAGTGTGCTCAGCGCTTGGATCTCCAACAGAGTTCCCCAACACCGCGCGATAGCAATCGCCGCCACTGCGCTCGTGCTCGCTACTCTGCTGGTTGCCGTACGCGTTTCCGATCTCGTCAGCAATCGCTTCTACCTCCGCACACCCGGCCAATTCTCGGTCTTCGGCCCCGGGGCACCCACGCGCTTTCCGACCGGCGCGGCTGACTTCGTTCTTCGCGAACATCTTCCCGCCAACGTCTTCAACGATTACAACGCCGGCGGCTTCCTGATGGGCAGACTCGCGCCCGACTACCGCCTCTACATAGACGGCCGCGGCGAACTCGTTCCAGGCCTCTACGTACATACCCAGCAACTGTTAAACCAATCCCTCGTTTCCTCTGACTGGCAACACGAAGCCGCCGCACGCGACATCAACACCGTAGTCGTCTCCCTCGACCGCGAGTACGGGATGGGACTCGCATCTCTCAACAAATTCTGCAACAGCCCTGGTTGGCGACCCGTGTATCTCGATCCCTTCGGTGCCGTCTTCGTCCACGAAAATGTGGGTGCCCCATCCTTCCCGAAGGGAGGATGGGAAGAGAAGACCGACGTCTTACAGCGAACGGTACTCAACTGCTCCCAGGTTCGCTTCGACCACCCTCCGTCCGGCGACAGCTCTCGCGCTCGCGCCGATCGCTTCAACTACCTCCTCAACAGCGCCGCGATCCTCATCGTGCTCGATCGCAACGACGAAGCGATGACAGCCCTGGGAAGCGCCGAAGCTATCGAGTCGCGCAACGCGTTCCTGCATTACGCCAAAGGCGCCGTTCTGCTCCAGACGAACCGCTTGAACGAAGCCGAAGCTTCCCTTCGCACTGCCGTGGATGTCGGCTCCGATGACGCCGCTTCCGCCCTCGCCCGTGTCTACGATCAACAAGGCCGCTACGCCGACGAAGTCAACGTCCTGCAACTGGCTGCCGCCCGCGCCCCACAGCCAGGCTGGTTCTATCTCAAGCTCGGCTTTGCCCATCTCTCCCAAGGTCACGCCCGCGAAGCACTCAACGCCTTTCGCGACGCCGAAAAAGAAGATCCCTTCAGCGGTGGTGACGATGCCGGCACCGGCTACCACGCGCAACTCGTCGAGGGCCGCGCCCGCGCCGAGGCACTGCTACAATCGCAGCGCTGATTTTTTGGCACCTTGTTTCGCGCATCACGCCATCTAAGAGAGCGCCATGCCACTCGAGGAATACAAAAAGAAACGCCGCTTCACCGATACGCCTGAACCTCCGCCCGAAGTGGACAAGAGCGAAGGTCACCGCTTCGTCGTGCAGAAACATCGCGCCTCGCATCTGCACTACGACTTCCGTCTCGAGATGGATGGCGTAC
>Ga0206970_10154_pt1 | contig 19241 bp, 16 predicted proteins | sample Alteio_BWOrgHeat_88_FD_152964 | JGI IMG/M metagenome (GOLD analysis project Ga0206970, IMG submission 152964) | Enriched cells from forest soil in Barre Woods Harvard Forest LTER site, Petersham, Massachusetts, United States -... | ecosystem: Environmental > Terrestrial > Soil > Temperate forest >... | reverse complement strand
CACCGCGGTCGTGGTGTAAGCCGGCGCGATGCTCTGATGCGTCGGCTTGAAGAAAACGTGCAGGTCGAGGCCGGCTTCGTCGCTCTTGTACTCCTGAAAAACTCCGGCAACGATGGTGCCGGGAAAACTCGGCTTGCTGGAAACGAACGTGAAAGTCTTGGTGGGCAGCACGCTGGCGTTGGGTTTTTTCGACGGCACGGCGTCGCTGACCGACGACTTGCCGCTGCCGATCACGAGCATATGCGCGGGTACGGTCACGCTGATGGTGGAGGTGAAACGGTTCAGGCCGAACCCGCTCACCGGGAACCACCGGCCCGAATAAAACAAATAGCTGGTGTCGTCGCCGATATATGCCAGTTTGAGGCCGGGGACCGGACTGTTGTCGCCCGATTCGAGCTGGCCTTCGTATTCAAAAGTCAGGGTGGTGGAAGCATCTTTGGACAGGCCCGCGGGAAGAGGCACGCGCACGGTCGAGTCCTGCGTGACGCGCTCGGCGGAAAGCGACTGGCCTTTTTCGTCGAGAACTTTGGTGACGCGCAGGTCGTTGTGCAGTTCGAAGACGGCGACGGTCATATCCTGCAACGCAGTGAACTTGACCTTGGCGCGAGCCGTGATCTGGTGGAGATGGGGTTGGAGGTCAGCCTCGATCTGGTAGTCGTCGACGCGCAGCCGCGCCTTGTCCGCCGCTGCCGACGGCAGCGCGAGCAGGGCAACCAACCCCAGAGTCAGGGAACTCGTAAGGACGCTCAGAGCGCGCCGCGGGTGAATCCACATTCAGGAGAGTCTCCAGGAAATGATAACCCATTTCCTATGATGAAGATTCTGACGTAAAAGATGCTGGGAGCACAAGGTTTAGACGAAGGATGTCAGGATTTTGTCACGGGGAGAATGGGGCCGTTTCCACGGCTTTGTCATTTCGAGCGTAGCGAGAAACCTGCTTTTCTGCGGGCGCAGGCAAGAACCCAGGTCCCTCGCGTTGCTCGGGATGACAATCGGGACTGGGGCTGAGCCTTAGCGCTTTGCGACCAGCGAAAGGATGATCTCGGCGGCCCGGTCTGCGGGGTGCTGCGCCACTCCGGAATCAGCCTGTGGGGCGCGCAGGCGCGCCTTTACCCCGGCCAGACCCTGCAGCATGCGTTGGCGAGGAGGACCATCGGGCAGGATTTCCCTCAGACGGGCGACCACCTTCTCCGCCGTGAAATCCTGCTGCACCAGCTCCGGGACGACTTCCTCTTCGGCAATGAGGTTAACCATGGCAAATCGCGGTACCTTCACCCGCGGCTTGCCTAAGGCGTAGGTAAGCGGCGAGACGCGGTAGACCATCACGAAGGGCGTGTTCATCATGGCGGCCTCGACCGTGGCCGTGCCGCTGGCCACGATGCCGGCACGCGAGTGAAACAGTGCAGGCAGGGCATCGGGGACAACTCGAATCTTCGGGAGTTCACTTCGCCGCCGCCTCGCGTCCGGGTCGTCACCTTCCTCGCCCATCAGGCCGTACAAGAATTCGGGGTCAATTGTGGGTGCGATGGGGAGCAGGTACTCATGTTCGTCGCCAAGCTGCAGCCTGGCGTCCACGATCGTAGGCAGGTTCATCCCCACTTCTTTCCTGCGGCTGCCGGGCATCAGCGTGATCCATTTTTTCCCGGGATCGAGCTTGAACTGCGCTGCATACTCACCACGTTCGATCGTTGGCGGCGCCAGTTCCGCTAGTGGATGTCCGACAAAAGTCGCGTCCACGCCGCGCTCGCGGTAGAACTTTTCTTCGAACGGGAAGATAACCAGAGCCTTGTCGATGTAGTCGCGGATCAGCCGCACGCGTCCCTGCCGCCATGCCCAGAACTGCGGCGCGACGTAATAAACCGTAGGAATACCGCGCCTCTTCATCTGCCGTGCGACCCGCCAGTTGAAGGCGGGAGAGTCGATCACGATCGCGAGATCCGGCTTGCGATTATCGGCCTCCGCAATCAAGCGCCGGTAGCGCCCGAGGATCTTGGGGAGATGACTGAGAATCTCGGTGATGCCGACCACGGCTAGGTCTTTGGAGTCGACGACGATGTCGAATCCGGCAGCGCGCATGCGTTCTCCGCCGACTCCGAAGAATTCAATCGCAGGCGTGAGCACCGGCGCCTCGCCGCTCTGGCCGAAGGGCGAAGTTCGTGTGGGGACAGCCGCCCGCGGCTGGCCGGCGGAGCGCAGCTCCGCGGGCTTTTGCCCGGCAGCCCGCCGTAAAGCCTCAATCAGCTGCGCCCCATACATTTCCCCCGAAGCTTCGCCGGCTGAGATCAGAATTCGCAAGACAGCATTGTAAAGCCGCGCACCCTTATCTTGACCGACGATGAAGGCAGCGAAGAGCACCGTGAAAGTAGAAGATCGGACTCATGCTACTCAGCCGTGAGAGTCCCAGAGCAAAGTTGTATTCGTGGTAAAATGTGTTCAGATCGAGGGAGAAATGAAGTATGCGACGCCCGGTCAAACTCGACTTTAAGCCTCTGTCTCTGGAAGAGACAGCGAAAGCGCTGGGAATTCCGCAGAAGCGGGCGGCGCAAATCATAACCATGTTTGGTGCTTCTCCCGAAGGCTTGCGCAGGCGGCGAACTATGAAGAGCAGGGTGCGCACGCAGAAGACATTCTCACGGCCGGCGAAGACATCGCGCTAGTGGATTCCGAAGAAATGGGCCCCTGGTGACACCCGGTCGCCATGGCAGAAGCGAAAGAGTCGGTATTCCTCAACATTCCGTACGATCGGCAGTTCACGCGGACTTATCTCGCTTACATTGTCGCGCTCAGTGCCATGGGCTTTGTGCCGAAGGCGACCCTCGGGATTACAGGCAACCGTCGGCTTGACCGGATTGCCGGACTGATCGAGCGCTGCGAATACTCGATTCACGATCTGTCGCGAGTGCAACTGGACCGCAACGCACCGCGCACACCACGTTTCAACATGCCATTTGAACTTGGGCTGGCGGTTGCGTGGGCACAGGAGCATCCCAAGCATCGGTGGTTTGTTTTTGAATCGAAGCGCCGACGATTGAACAAGTCTTTGAGCGATCTGGATGGGACTGACGCGTATATTCACGATGGAACGGTGCGCGGTGTGATGCGGGAAATGTGCAACGCGTTCGTCAGCCCGGGGAGTCAGCCTACTGTCCCCGAAATGATGAAGATGTATGGCGAGCTTCGCGGAAACGCCCCGGAAGTGATGAGGAGAGCAGGAGCGCATTCGTTGTTTGCGGCGCGGGTGTTCTCGGATTTGTGTTTGGGAGCGGCTGCGCTGCGGAAGAAGTATCTGGAAGTGTTATAGCCCTCAATCGTCGGCGCTCACGGTCGACTCAGGCGCCGGCGAGCTCTCCGCCGAGACGATCTCCTGATCTTTATACTGCAGTTGATACAGCTTGAAGTAAATGCCGCGCTGCGCCAGCAGTTCCTGGTGGGTGCCCATTTCGCGGACCTGGCCTTTGTGCATGACGATGATCTTATCGGCGCGCTGCACGGTGGAAAGGCGATGCGCGATGATCAGCGAGGTGCGGCCTTCGACCATGCGGGCGAGGGCGTCGCGTACTTTGAATTCGGTTTCGGTGTCGACGCTCGAGGTGGCTTCGTCGAGAATCAGAATTTTCGGCTCATGCGCCAGCGCGCGAGCGAAGGAGATGAGTTGCTTCTGGCCGGTCGAAAGGGTCGATCCGCGCTCGCGGACTTCTTCGTTGAATCCCTTAGGCAGCGCACGGACGAAGTCGCCGAGATTCACATCTTCGGCGGCCTTGGCGACGAGAGTGTCCTGAATACGATCAGTGCCTAGGCGGATGTTGCCGCCGATCGTGCCCGTGAACAGGAACGGATCCTGAAGCACCACGCCGAAGCGGGCGCGCAGGTCGGCGAGGTCCATTTCTTTTACGTCGACGCCATCGATGCGGACCGCGCCGCGCTGCACGTCGTAGAAGCGCAGCAGCAGGGAGATCAGCGTCGTTTTCCCCGCTCCTGTGTGGCCGACTATAGCGACGGTTTCTCCGGGATCGATGGCGAAGGTTACGTCCCGCAGGACCCAGTCGGGAGTGGGAGCGTTGCCGTCTTCGGGCAAAGATCCCGCCTCGCGTTGCTCGGCTGGATGGACGAAGGAGTCCGTCCCTACACGAGCATCGTCTGGCATGTCCCGGTAGGCGAACCAGACGTGGTCGAACTCGATGCGGCCGGGGCCTTCCGGTTTCTTCGTTACTGCGGGGGAAGCGATATCGACCGGAGTATCCGCCAACTTGAAAATCCGTTCGCTGGCCGCCATCGCGGACTGCAATGTGTTGTACTTTTCGCTGAAGTCCATGATGGGGCGGAAAAAGCGTTGCGCGTACGCCGTAAAAGCGATCACCACGCCGAGCGAGGCTGGGGTCGCGACTCTGTGAAACGAAATCAGAGCATGGCGGCTGAACTCAACGGAAATACTTGTGGCGACGACGCCACTCATCACATCCTTTCCGCCGAACCAGATCACGCAGGCAATCGCGATCGCGGAAAAGAAATCGACCACCGGATAGTAGAGCGCATAGGCCAGGATCGCATCTTTGTAGGCGTCCATGTGGCTGCGGTTGATTTCCGAGAAGCGGTGGTAGGCCTTGCGCTCGCGGTTGAAAAGCTGCAGCACAACCATACCGCTGACGTGCTCCTGCAGATAAGAATTGATGCGGGCGATGGCGGTGCGAATGCGCCGGTAGGAATCGCGCACCTTGTCGCGAAAAAATTTAGTCGCTACCACGATGAACGGGAGTACGGCGAACGTGATCAGCGCCAGCTTCCAGTTCATGCACAGCATGATGCCCAGAATTCCCAGCAGCACGAACAGGTCTTCGAAGATCGCGTCGAGGCCGGAGGTGAACATTTCGTTCAAGGCGTCGACGTCGGTGGTGACGCGCGTGACCAGGCGCCCGACGGGGTTGCGGTCATAAAACCCGACGTGCATGCGCTGCAGGTGGCGAAAAATCTGGCTGCGCAGGTCGAACATGATTTTCTGTCCCACCCACTGCACGTAGTAGGTCTTCAGGAAATCGAACACGAACCCGACAATCAGCAGGCCCAAATAGATAAAAGAAATCCGCGCGATACCGGTCATCGGGCGCGAGCTGAGCCAACTCCACAGGCCTAAGGATGACGACGAGGCCGACGCCTTCACTGGCGCGAGATAGCGGTCGACCGCAACCTTCACCAGGTAAGGTCCCAGCACATCGCAGAACGATTTGAGAATGATCGAGGCAATCGCAATCGTCACCTGCCAGCGGTAAGGACGCAGGTAGGTGAGCAGCCGCCGCATCAGCCGGCTGTCATACGCTTTGCCTAATATTTCTTCTTCGTGGGCCATCGTTTCCCGGTCGACATCTCTCGAAAACAGCGGGTGAGTGCCGTCAGAACGCCTCTAACAGCCTACCTGAAATAGATGGCCGGGGCCGCGCCCGGGATGGAAAAGGTTTGAGTGTGGCGCGGACGCTCCCGTCCGCGAAAGGATGGGATAATCACAACAGTGGCCCTAGGAATCTACATATCGGTGCCGTTCTGCAGGACGAAGTGCAGCTACTGTAATTTCGCGTCTGACGTGTTTTCGAAAGTTATCTTTGAGCGCTACGTGGATCGGGTGTGCGCCGATATTGCGGATGCTCCTCGAACCGCGAATGAAATGGGCGGGCGCATCGAGCCCGAGGTGGACTCGATCTATCTCGGCGGCGGGACCCCCACGGTGCTCGAACCCGCGCAACTCCAACGGGTGTTTGATGCGGTCCGGGCGCAGTTTTCCCTGCAGCCTGACACCGAAGTGACGGTCGAGTGCGCACCCGGGACGCTTGGCCCCGAAGTGTTGGAAGGCTTGCTGCGCTGCGGCGTGAATCGCGTCAGCCTGGGCGTGCAGTCGTTCGTCGACGCCGAGGCCGCGGCGGTGGGGCGGTTGCATAAGCGATCGACAGTGCTGGATGACATCGCCCGCCTGCGCGGAGCGGGAATTACAAATATCAATATCGATCTGATCGCGGGGCTTCCGCACCAGACCGCCGAGACCTGGCAGCAATCACTCGATGACGCGCTTGCGACCGGGGCTGCGCACGCGAGCGTCTACATGCTGGAAGTGGACGAAGACTCGCGCCTGGGCCGCGAGGTGATGGCCGGAGGCACGCGCTATCACGCGCATTTTGTGCCGGACGAAGACGCGACCGCGGATTTCTATCTCGCTGCCAGCGATCGGCTGGAAGCCTCCGGCATCGCGCAATATGAAATTTCCAACTTCGCCCGGCCCGGTTCTGAATCGCGGCACAATCTGAAGTATTGGACGCGGCAGCCATATCTCGGTTTCGGCGTTGACGCGCATTCGATGCTAGTAGTAGACCGGGAAGGGCACGAGTTCACTCGTGCCGCCAAGCCGCAGGCAAAGGAACTGGGCTTTGGCCCCTGCGGCCCCGAAGCAGTGCGTTTCGCCACCGTCGATTTGTTGGAGAAATATGTTGCTGGCTCGCCCCTGCAACGCACTCCGGTTTCGCGTTCAAATGCATTGGAGGAGAACTTCTTTCTCGGCTTGCGTTTGAATCGAGGAGTAGACCTGCGAGAGATTGCCGCGAGCTTTGGTTCGCAAGCGCTTGCCGAGCTGCGGCCCCCAATTGCGGAACTGGTCGCGGATGAACTCCTGCAAGAGAGCGGCGATATTATTCGGCTCACGGCGCGCGGAAGATTGCTCTCGAACGAAGTCTTCCAGCGATTTCTCGCTCCACTTCCCTTGTCGGGTAAGGTCTAGTGCTGCGAGAAAACGCGTCGGGAGCCACCCCGGGGGTGCAGACCATCCGGTCGGTTGGCTGGAGAACGATATCCCTCATTTCCCCCGGTGTTCATGCTGGTTTCCGCATCTTCTGGATTGCGGTTCTGAGGTAACTTTGTCGCACTCCAACGCTGTGTTCTAATCAAAAGTCAGATCGTCCAGGCAATCAGGACATAGGGCCACATCGTGCGGGAGGAACCTTGGATTTCCAGCTGAACGAAGAGCAGTTGCACCTGAAAAAAACTGTCCGCGAGTTTGCCGAGCGCGAGATTAAGCCCAACGTCATGAAATGGGACGAAGCCGGCGAATTTCCGCTCGCGACCATCAAGGAACTGGGCAAGCTCGGCATGCTGGGGATGATTTTTCCTCCGGAGTACGGCGGTGCGGGCATGGGCTACGTGGAGTACGTCACCGCGATCGAAGAACTCTCTCGGGTCGACGGATCGGTCGGCATCATCGTGGCGGCACATACGTCGTTGTGCTCGAACCATATTTTTCTGGCGGGCAATGAAGCCCAGAAAAAGAAGTACGTCAGCAAGCTGGCCACCGGCGAATTCATCGGCGCATGGGGGCTGACCGAGCCTTCCTCAGGTTCGGACGCGGGCAGCGCCCGCATGACCGCCGTGCGCCGCGGCAACAACTGGGTACTGAACGGCACCAAGACTTTCTGCACCAATGGGCACTATGCGGACGTGATCGTTGTGTTGGCGGTAACCGATCGCGCGGCGCATACTCACGGCATTTCCGCGTTCGTGGTCGAAAAAGACACGAAGGGGTTTCGTCCCGGCAAGAAAGAAAACAAGCTCGGACTGCGGGCCAGCGACACGGCCGAGTTGATCTTCGAAGACTGCGTAATTCCGGCAGAGAACTTGCTGGGCGGCGAAGGCCAGGGATTTCCCGACGCCATGCGCGTGCTCGATGGCGGCCGCATCTCGATTGCGGCTCTATCACTCGGCATGGCCGAGGGCGCCTACGATGCGGCCCTGAAATATTCCAAGCAACGCAAACAGTTTGGCAAAGCGATCAGCGATTTTCAGGCGATCCAGTGGAAGCTGGCCGACATGGCCACCGAGATCGATGCCGCCATGCTGCTCACCATGCGCGCCGCGTCCATGAAAGATGCCGGCATGAAGACCACGCAGGAATCTTCCATGGCGAAGCTTTATGCCAGTGAAGTGGCGGTGAAGTGCGCCAACGAAGGCGTGCAAATTCACGGCGGTTACGGATTCATCAAAGATTATCCCGCCGAGAAGTTTTATCGTGACGTGAAGCTGTGCACCATCGGAGAAGGCACGAGTGAGATTCAGCGGCTTGTTATCGCGAGGCAGTTGCTGAAGGACTAGCGACCTGCGTGCCCGGAGCGCGGCCGGCGCGTCGGGTACCAAGCCGTGCTTGAACACCTCCGGGTGTTCCAGCTGCCGTCGGTGTGATAGCTTTCTGCGCATGGCAGAACCTCTGGCCCCCAACGTTGCGCTCCCGGCGGAGACTACGCAGGACGAGCGCACCATGGCCGTTCTGGCTCACGTTTTGCAATTGGTCGGCGGCTGGATCGCACCTCTCGTCATCTTCTTCGTAAAGCGGCAGTCTCGCTTTGTTTCCTTCCACGCGTTGCAGGTCCTGTTTCTGCAACTCGTCTACCTCGTGATCGTCGGCTGCCTCATAATGTTTTGGATCTCGGGCATCTTGCTGACCATCCTCACGTCTCACGCGAACAACCATTCGCCTCCGCCCGCGCTCTTCGTGATCCTTCCTCTATTCTGGCTCGGCTTCATGGGAATGTGGGTGACCACGATCGTGATTGCAATTGTCTTTTCGGTCAAAGCGGGGCGTGGCGAATGGGCGGAGTATCCGTGCTGGGAAAGTGGGCCCGCCAGATATTGAAAATCGGGCCAGGTGGTGGGGCTATGAAATCGTGATTATGGAACCCTGACTGTGGTTCTTCACGTTTGCTTGAGCTTACCCTGACCCGTTCTTGTGAATCACCATGTTCATCATTCACGGTGCCTACCATTTCCGGCCGACGCGGGTTGCGTTTCGTGATGACTACTGCCTGCGCTGTCGTGCGCCGCGTCGAGCGATTGCGGTGCGCACGTTTGATGTTGGGCATATTTTCTGGATCCCGATTCTGCCCGTGGGCTATTGGCGGCACTGGCAATGCACCGCGTGCGGTCGGAATCCTCACGTAAACCCGAAAACACGCCGCCCGTTCCTTTGGACTGGACTGCTCGGCCTCATGGCTATTTCGGCGATCTTCTGGGCCATCCCGGCCGATTCGGATTTCGGCGCGGGCGGTTGGGCGTTCCGAATCGCCGCGCCGGTGGCGGCTATTCTGCTTTTCATTTATCTGCTGCGCACGCCGAACGATCGATCGTTGCGTGAAAGGCTGGCGGCGCTCCCGCCAACGCCGGACATGGTCTGCCCATTTTGTTCCACCCCGCTGGTTTCGGGCACCGGAGAGCGATGGTGCTGCCCGCAGTGCAACGCGGTCAGATATTAGCTGGCGAGCGTAGGCCCAAGGGTCTGCCCGATTTCACGGAGGCGGCTCCTGCTTTACACTGTTGCCTTGGACACTGCCGTCACGAATCACGACATGCAGTCAACGATCGACGCGCTGCGCTCCGGCGACGTGCGGACGCTGGCGCGCGCGATTTCCACGGTCGAGAATCGCGCGCCGGGATGGTCCGATCTGCTGAAGGCTCTGTTCCCACACAGCGGGCGGGCTCGTGTGATTGGGATGACGGGCGCTCCGGGAGCCGGGAAGAGTACGCTGGTCGATCAGCTCGCGCGGTTTTATCGAAAGCAAAACCGCACCGTGGGAATTGTCGCCGTCGACCCCACTAGTCCGTACACCGGCGGCGCGATTCTGGGCGACCGCATCCGTATGCAGGAACATTTCGCCGACCCGGGAATTTACATTCGCAGCATGGCCACGCGCGGATCGTTGGGCGGACTGGCGCGCACCACGGCCGACGTCACCACCGTGCTCGATGCCTCCGGGCGCGACGTGATCCTGGTGGAGACCGTCGGAGTCGGGCAGGATGAAGTTGATATTGTGCGCCTGGCCGACATCACGGTCGTGATTCTGGTTCCCGGCATGGGCGATGATGTGCAGACCATCAAGGCTGGGATCATGGAGATCGCCGACATCTTTGTGATCAACAAAAGTGATCGCGAGGGCGCGGAGCGAGTGGAACGTGAGATCCGCGCGCTGCAGTCGCTGGCCCTGCGTCACGATGGATGGACGCCGCCGATTGTGAAAACGATTGCCAGCGATGGAACTGGAGTCGACGAGTTGGCTGCGGCCGTCGCAGCCTACGTCGCGTATCTACAGAAAGAAGACCTCGCCCTGAAAAAGAGCGTGCAGAATTGGCAGGAGCGATTGGTAGAAATGCTGCGTGACGTGATGCTGGAAAAAGCGCGGGCGCAACTCGGCGATGGGAATCTGACGCGGCTTGCGGTGGAAGTCGCCGAACATAAACGCGATCCGTATACGTTGGTGGAAGAGATTGCGGCGAAGGTAAACACGTAGCCCCCGAACGCATTCGTCCGGGGTGGTTTTGAATTCAAACGTCGGGCGGACGAATGCGTCCGCCGCTACGTGAGCAGGGATTGAAATCAATGGTTCAGATCGATCATCTCGGAATCGCGGTGAAGTCGCTGGCGGCAGCGAAAGCGATCTATGAAAAACTCGGCCTCAGCGTCTCGCCGGAAGAAACGGTCGAGCACGAACAAGTGCGCCTGGTAATGGTCCCGGTCGGCGAGAGCCGGCTCGAACTGCTCGAAGCCACGTCAGAGAATTCGACGATCGCGAAGTTTATCGCCAAGCGCGGTGAAGGATTGCATCACGTCTGTCTGAAGGTGCCCGACTTAGTCGCCGCGGTCGAGCGTTTGAAAAAAGACGGCGTGCGCCTGGTTTCGGAAGAAATCAAAGTTGGTGCCGGCGGGCACAGATATGTGTTTGTTCATCCTTCGAGCACGGGTGGCGTGTTGCTGGAGTTGGTGCAGGGATAACAACTGGACCCGGCCACGGATTTTCACGGATTTCCACGGATAGGGCAACGAAAAACAAGCAACGAAAAACCACGGCATGATTCTTCTCGTCACCGACACTTCCGGCAGGAACGGCACGGTTGCCCTCGCGCGCGCGGGTAATAGCGACCAGATCGACGTGCTCGAAGTTGTGCCGCTGGCGGGCGGGATGTTCTCGGCGCAGCTGGTGCCGCAGATTGCGGCTCTGCTGCAGAGGCACGGGCTCAGCAAGACCGATTTAGATGCCTTCGTGGTGGTCACCGGTCCGGGATCGTTCACTGGCCTGCGCGTCGGGCTGGCCGCGATCAAGGCGCTGGCGGAGATTTTGCAGAAGCCGATTGCGGCGGTGTCATTGCTCGAATTAATCGCGGTCGCAAGTCGCAGTCAAGGCCGAGTCGTCGCCGTGCTGGATGGCGGACGTGGTGAAGTGTTTTTCGGGGCCTACGAGATTGCGGGCGACTTGGTCCAGGCGCTGCGCGAGGAGCTCTTGTCGAAGGCTGAATTCCTGTCCGCTGCGCAGGGTTCAGCCGTTGCCACCTCAGACGCGACCTTAGCGGCGGCGGCGCGAGACGCCGGCCTTTCTGTGGTTGCCCTCGAACCGCTGAGCGCCGGGATGATCGCCAGCTTCGGCTGGAAAAAATTGCAAGCCGGCGTAATTGTTTCGCCCGAGCTATTGGAAGCGAATTACATGCGCCGCTCGGACGCCGAGATCTTTGTGAAGAAGAGCTCCTAGCTGCTAGGTTCTAGCTCGACCAACTGCAAGGCTGAACTCCGAAAAACGCATGCTGATCCGCGCTGCCACTGCCGCTGATATTCCCGCCATGATCGGGCTGGAGCGGCAATGCGTCACTGCCGCTCACTGGACGGAAGAGCAGTATCGGCAAGCGTTCCAGTCCGGAAGCGCCACAAGGCTGGTACTGGTCGTTGAATCTCCCGCGCCTCTCGCGTCGCGTCCCAGCGTAGTTGGCGTGGTGGCGGGCTTCCTGGTGGCCCGGCGTCTTGCCGCTGAATGGGAACTCGAAAATATCGTCGTCGCTCCCACCGCCCGCCACCAGGGGCTGGGGAAACGGCTACTGGACGCTCTGTTCAGCGCGGCCCGCGAAACCAGCGGCGGCTCGGTGTTTCTCGAAGTTCGGGAGTCGAGCGCAGCAGCACGATCTCTTTACGAACGAGCAGGCTTTGAGCAGACAGGCCGCCGCAAGGGCTACTACGCAGATCCCCTCGAAGATGCAGTTCTCTACCGCCGCGGCCTTTAATTGTTCCGACAAATTGTCGGGAAAATGGTTCGCGAAGTTAACTGTTTCTCACACTGAGACTGCACCACTTTTTGGCATTGAACCCACTTTTCCCGTGTGCTAGATTCACTTCAGATATATCCCGGTTGGAGGTCTGCTGGATGCTGACTTCGAAAGACCAACTTCTGACCAATCATGAGGAATTCCGCAGATTGGCTCAGGAGCACACGCAATACTCGCAACGCCTCGATACACTCACCCAAAAACGATACCTCAGCGAAGACGAGAAACTGGAAGAGGTCCGTCTGAAAAAGCTGAAATTGCGCCTGAAGGACCAGATGGAGTCCATTGAGCGCGCGTATCGTATGCAGTACGGCGTCAGCGTAGCGTAGGAATTCTGGCCAACTTCCAAGCGGCCTCGCCGCCGAGGGAGCATTGCATCTTCCCCCAGCCGCGATCAAGCCCCTCTGCTAATTGGACTTACTGAGCGGGGACCCGGCAATTCCTTCCGAATCGCTCGTCCATCCTGGAAGCATCCCGGAAGTATGAATCGGTAGCTGGGTTACGGCCGAGTTCCGGCCTGAGCTTTTTCGTGCTCGTCCCGCCGCTTGAGGTACGGAAAGAACGGAGCCACTTCCAGGGGCATCTTCTCCGACGCCGACAGCAGATGCACCGGTTGACTCTTGAGCATCGCGATCCGGTCGGACCACGGATCAACGGTGATTCGCGAGCCCAGCGGCAGGGCAGCGACCTGATCCAGTCGATCCATTTGCAGATGCTTCGCAAGGTTGGCCCCCGACCGCATTCCGACCAGGTGAGTGCTCCCGAAGTCGTTGGCGAAACTGCTATGAAGCAGGTTCGGCAACTGGGTGGAGCGGGCGTCCAAAGCTTCCAGGAACAGTCCGACATTCGTGAGTTGAGCCTTATATGGCGACTTCGAAAACAGTTCCAGGCCCTTTTTGTCGGCGTCGGCTTCCTGCGCGGGATCGAAACGGAAGTTCAAGTGGGCAAAGATCTCCAGATCTGAGAACGGTACGGTGATGCCCGACAATGATTCTTCGCCCACCGAGTGATGCAAGACGATGTGGCCCAATTCGTGTGCCAGCACGGCGGCAAGAGTGGCCTCATCGGGCAGAACATCGAGCAGCCCGCGGCTCAGAACGATGGTTCGACCGATGACAAACGACTCTAGTGGCGTGGTAAGCAGCACGCGGCAACGAACTCCGGCCACGTCAAGATTGTTGCTCACTAACAGATTGTTGACGACCGTCTGCAAGATCTGGTCGACTTCGCCGTCTGGAGCCATGAGTCCGGCGACTTGCAAACGTTCAACCACCTTGTCTTCCGGCGTATAAGCCGCTTCGCCGAGAGTGTTCGCCGGGCTGAGGTCTTGCGAAGCTTCGTGGCGCTTGGGATCGACCGGCACCGGTGTGTCCGTCAGAGGTTTGGCAAATTCCCGGTGGTCCCCTGAGTGTTGCAGATCGTAGCCCCAAATGCGGGTTTGAGCTTTGAACCACAGATCGTGCTTAGCAGGATCTTGAGAAATCGACTCCTGGGTGTAAATGTATGCCGGCATCCACATGATGCCCAGAGTGTTCAACCGCCAACTGTCGAAGTGAAACGCCCGATTGGACATCCGTTTCGCGGTGTGCGCTCCCGTGAAGCGCACAATGTTGAAGTCCTGATCCTCCACCCAGATTCTGCCGACAAAGCCACGGTTCTCCGAATTTTCCCGGGGCCTCACGTCCACCACGCCGCAACGCACTTCCCCCAGAACCTCCCATCGGACAAATTCGAAGGTGTAGTTCCGGCGATCGAAATGGTGCAAGTCGGGAAACAACGCCTGCGCGAAGCCGGCTGCCGTGAAAGGCTGCGGATTCTTGAGCAGCTTCTTCTCCCAACCCTCCTTCGTCCGCTCCTGATCTTCGAAGGCTATGGTGGCCGGGGCGTTGCCCGTCAGATCCAGACGGCTCAAGAAATAGTCGTCGCTCTTCGGGGAGGTTCCGAGTCCGGGATCGGGCTTTTCTTCCTGGATGTAGGTCTCGACGATCGGCTTGAAGTTGCGCATCAAGTCGATCAATCGACGTTCCTGCCGGATGGCGGAGTCGACCAGTACGTCAAACGCAACAAAATTGTGCGCAGGAACCGACGGCGACGCCGGGGCCACGGAGGGCTGAGTCGCGGGAGTTGCGTTCTGCCCTGCGACGAACCCGACGACCAGCACCTCAAACAGCGCGCAGCCAAGCCAGGAAAAAGATCTCAGCGCAAACATGCCAACATCATTCTAAATCCTGAGCGCGCGCTCTGGGTCGGGGATGAATCGCGACGGATGAGTCGCGACAAGCATGCCTCGGGCTTTTCGATTCCCCCTAGTCGACATGTTCACCCTCCTCCATGAACCGCGCCTCCGCAGGAGGTAACCGGTCCGCCGTTCCTGCGACGCAGCAATACAAAGTCGGCAGAAGAAATACGCTGATCAACAGTTCAAAGGTGAGCCCGCCCACAATGACGATGGCGAAAGGCCGCTGCGAATCGGAACCAATATCGTGCGACATGGCTGCCGGCAGAAGACCGAGCGTGGCCACCAGCATTGTCATCATGATGGGGCGAAGCCGAAGGCTGGCTCCTTCTTCGGCTGCTTCCCGCACGGTCCGGCCGCGCACCCGAAGCTGGTTGATGTACTCCACCATGATGACGCCGGTCTGCACCGACACTCCGACGAGCGCCAGAAATCCCAGACCGGACGACACGCTGAAATGGGTTCCGGTCAGCAGCAAGCTGAGGAACCCTCCCATCGGCGAAAGTGATACCACCGCCAGAATCAGCAGAACCCACTTCCACGAACTGAACGCCGAATACAGGATGAACGCCATCAGCAGCAGCGTGATAGGCACGATCAACTCCAGTCGCCGGTTAGCGCGCTGCTGGCTCTCGTATTCTCCTGTCCAGTCCAGGTGATAACCCTCAGGCAGCTTGACCTTGTGCCCGACTTCGTCGATAGCCTGCCTCACCGTGCTGCCCAGGTCGCGCCCGCGCACGCTGTACTTGATGGCGATATAGCGCGAATTTCCCTCGCGATAAATCGTCGAAGCGCCATCATCCAGGCTGATATGGCTGACCTGGCTGAGCGCGACGCGCTCGCCGGAAGGCGCGAGAATCCGGATGTTGCCAATGTCTTCCACGGTCGTGCGGAACTGCGGAAGATAGCGGACCGTCAAGTCAAAGCGTTGCTCGCCGAGCAGGATCTGGCTCACCGCTTTGCCTCCAACCGCCGTCTCCACCGCGTCCTGAATGTCGCTGACGTTGATGCCAAAACGATCGGCGGCGGCGCGATCCACCACCAGATTCACGTTCGGCTGCCCCCGCACTTCGAAGGTGCCGAGGTCGGCGATGCCCGGGATCTGGCCCATCACACTCTGCATCTCATCCGCTTTTTGTTCGAGCGTCTTCAGGTCGCGACCGAAGAGCTTGACCGCCAATTCGCCTTTCACCCCGCTGACCGCTTCTTCCACATTGTCGGAGATGGGCTGCGAGAAATTCCAGATCACGCCCGGCAACTTGCTCAGGGCATCGTCCATGGCCGCGATCAGCTCGTCCTTGGTGTGAAATTGCTTTCTCCATTCATTCCGCGAGTGCAGGTCGACGAAGAACTCGGTGTTATAGAAACCGCTGGCGTCGCTGCCGTCGTCCGGTCGCCCCACCTGGCTGACCACCTGCGTGACTTCCGGAAAGCCAGCCATGATCAGCCGTGCTTTTTTTGCCAACTCAATGCCGGCGTCGGGACCGGTGCTAGGCGCCAGAGTTCCGCGCACCCAGATGGCGCCTTCATCGAGATGCGGGAGAAATTCCGACCCGATGAATCCACCGAACCCGAGCAAGAGCATGATTAGCATCAACGCGACACCCGCCATCACCGTGGCCCTGGTATGGTCCAGGCAAAATTCCAGCCCTCGCCGGTAATGCTTCAGGACCCAGTGGAACACCGGATTCCGCAATTCCTTAAGCGGGCCCCGGAACAGAAAGCTGCAGAGCACCGGGGCGATCAGCAGCGAAAAGATCAACGCTCCCAGCAGGGCAAAGGAAACAGTCCATGCCATGGGATGAAACAGCCGGCCTTCCACGCGCTGCAGCGTGAAGATCGGCAGGTACGCAGTGATGATCACGAGAATGGCGAAGAACACTGGACGCTGCACCTCGTGAGCAGCGTCGGCAACGACTTGAACCAGCGTTCGATGTTCATCCACGCGCGATTCGATATGGCGCAGGACGTTCTCCACCATCACTACCGCTCCGTCAACGATCATTCCGAAATCGAGCGCGCCCAGAGACAGCAGATTGGCGGGAATGTGTCTCAAGTCCAGCAAGATCGAGGCGAAGAGCAATGAAAACGGTATTGTGATTGCCACCACGAGCGCGCCCCGCACATTTCCCAGGAACAAGAAGAGGATCAACGTAACCAGCAGCACTCCGTCCGTAAGGTTTCGCAACACGGTGTTGCTGGTGTATTTGACCAGGTCGCTGCGGTCCAGATGGGTTACAAATTTCACCCCGGGCGGCAACAGGCCGTGGTTCAGCTGATCGATTTTTTCGTGCAGCGCGGCCAGCGTTGCCTGTGCCTCCGCTCCTTTGCGGAGAAGCACAATGCCCTCTACGACATCTTCATCATTGATCACCGTCCCGTCTTCGTGCCGGATGGCTTTTCCCAACTGTCCCAGCCGCACTTTCGGCGCCTGCACCACGGAGCCCAGGTCGCGAACCCGAACCGGCGTACCGTTTGAAACTTTTACTACGGTCGCGCCAATATCATCCGTAGTCTCCATCAGCCCGACAGCGCGCACATTCAGCGCCTGCTGACCCCGCTGGATGAATCCTCCGCCGGCGTTGGTGTTGTTGTTAATGACCGCCTGTTCCACTTGACTTAACGACAGCCCAAACGACACCAGCTTTCCGGGATCGATCTGTACCTGGTACTCGCGCGTAGGCCCGCCGAAAATATTCACGTCCACGACGTTGGGCACGGATTTGAGCTGATTCAGCACAAACCAGTCCTGCAGCGCTTTCAACTCCATGGTGTCGTATTGAGGATTGGTGCTGGTGAGGGTGTAGAACATGATCTGGCCTGTGGGACTGTAATCGGGGCCAAGACCGGGGTTCACACCTGGAGGCGTGGTCGCCTGTGCCAGCCGGTCCAGGACTTCCTGCCGCGCCGTAAAGGTCGCAATGTCATCGTCATAAATGATGGTGATGACAGAAAGTCCCGCCAGCGAGACCGACCGCAGATGCGTCAGGTGGGACACGCCGTTCAACTGAACCTCCAGCGGAACGGTGATCTGCTGCTCCACCTCTTCTGCGGCATGGCCGGGCCATTGGGAAATGATCTGGACGTAAGTGTCAGCGACGTCGGGATAGGCTTCGATCGGAAGGTTGTGGAACGAAATAATGCCCCAGATGAACAGCACAACCCCAAGACTCAGCACCAGGATGCGGTTGTTGAGGGCCAGGTCAACCAGGTAACGGATCATGTTTGTTGCCTGGCCCTGGACTCGAAGAACTCAGCTGCTGCGTCCCAGCGGGGCATGAGCTTTTCTAACGCAAGGCGGAGTGCATGCTAGGCACTCATCCGTCCTGCCGCGGTGATATTTCGATTGTCGCGACAATGGCGGATGTTCTGGCCGGTCGATTGGCAGTGCACGGCCTCGGGGGTCCGCACATGACCAGACTGACATTTAGGTGGCAATCAAATGCCGTCGAGCGGGAAATCTTGCGGGCAAATCTTTTGATTGGGTTCCTGCGGCCCATCCAAAGATGAAATAATGCGGCCACAGCCGAACGATACCTATGTTTGAACGGATCTGGGACCAGAAGAGCCGGACCAGTGTCTTAATTGCCAGCGGTGCGGCTGTGCTCGCAATTGCGGGTCTCGATTGGTGGACCAAGCCCTACTTTTCTGTGGGGTTCCTTTACTTGTTCCCCATTATGCTGGCGGCCGCGTTTCTTCCACGCTGGGCCATCGTGGTTCTGGGGATCGGATGCGCCCTTCTCAGCGAACGGTTCAGCAACCTCGACCCGTCGGATTCCACGATCCGCCTGACCTTTGAGACCCTGGCGCTCTGCGGCTGCGGACTTTTCACTTCGGAACTCGTCCGAAACCGCCGTTTGAGTCTGTCGGCCCAGGAGCGCCTACGCGTTCTGGTCGAAACCAGTCCCGCGGCGATTGTGACTATCGACGAGCGCGGATTCATCGAATTGGCCAACCGCGCGGCCACCGACCTCATGGTTCCTCGCGACGGGCATCTGATCGGCTATCCCATCGCCGCCTTCCTGCCCGAGCTGCATCACGCCTTGCGATGGGAGGACCGGCCTCAGTTCCGAACGTCCATGCAATGTCGCGGGCACCGCGGCAATGGCGAGACCTTTCTTGCGGACGTCTGGTTCTCCAGCTACAAGGATGGGGTACACCCCAAGCTGGCGGCCATCATCGCCGATGTCAGCGAAGAGCAGGCCCACCCATCGGCCTCCAACTCGGTCGTGGTCAATTCGGAGGAGCGAGCCCAGCTGACCAGCCGGGAACTGGATGCGCTCCGCTTGGTGGTTCAGGGGTTGGCCAACAAAGAAATTGCATCGCGAATGGAAATCTCCGAGAGTGCGGTCAAGAATACGCTGCAGCAATTATTCGCCAAAACCGAGGTCCGCACACGCGGCCAACTGGTTCGTGTGGCATTGGAACGCTACCGCGATCTTCTGTAAGCTGCTACTCACCCGCCCAAATCGTCCCGGGCCCCGGCAGCCTGCTCTATAATGAAAAGCTCTCATGGTGCGTGACGGATACTATTACGCGGTGCCGCTGATCGCCGCCGCTGTCTTGCTGGGCTGGCTGACTCGCCCTGCCTGGGCGGTCATCCCCTGCCTGCTGGCGTTCTTCTTTCTGTGGTTCTTTCGCGATCCGGAACGGGCCATCCCGCAGGATGCCGGTGCGGTGGTTTCGCCGGGAGATGGCAAGGTCACCGACGTTGCACCCGTGACCGTTGGCAGCGAGAAGTGGACGCGGCTCAGCATTTTTCTCAGTGTGTTTAACGTGCACGTCAACCGGTCTCCGATCACGGGCGTGATTCGCGAGGTGCGCTACCAGCGCGGCCAGTATCTCAACGCCATGAACAAAACTTCCGCCGAACTGAATGAGCAGAATATCGTGACCGTGGAAA
>Ga0206970_10103_pt2 | contig 19321 bp, 16 predicted proteins | sample Alteio_BWOrgHeat_88_FD_152964 | JGI IMG/M metagenome (GOLD analysis project Ga0206970, IMG submission 152964) | Enriched cells from forest soil in Barre Woods Harvard Forest LTER site, Petersham, Massachusetts, United States -... | ecosystem: Environmental > Terrestrial > Soil > Temperate forest >... | reverse complement strand
TATAAGGATAACCAAGCCAGCATCCAGCAGGAGGCAGATATTCCTTGACGATGAAGGCATCTGTGGGAAATTCCCGTTATGACGAATGAAGTTTTATACTTGGACAAAGGCCGTATAACCATCCCCAAGGACTGCCGGGACCGGCATGGACTGGGTGATGGCGACACATTGCTATTTTTGGAAACTAAATCCGGCGCCTTGGTGTTAAAACCGGTGAAGTCCAAGCCGGAGATGGACTTGGTAGATCATTTACTACGTTTCAAAGGCATGGACATGCCGGAGCGGAAGCATATTTGCCCCCCGCGCACATGAACGGCTGGCTGTTGGACACCAATATCGTGTCGGAACTTGTAAAAGAGAAGCCAGATCAGGCTTGTCTCGACTGGTTGCGCGCAAAACGAGGCCAATGTTATATTTCAGCAATTACGGCGGCGGAATTATCGTTTGGAATTGAACGGCTGGCCGAAGGCCGCCGCAAGACAGAATTGGCACGGGAGTTTGCCTTTTTGCGGGAAGATTATGCCGGCAGATTTTTTGACTTCGACGGGCCGGCGGCCGTGGAATGGGGCCGTTATGCGGCGGAACTGGAAGCGGATTTCGGCGCAGACTGGTGGAAAACCTTTGACTTGCGTGACACTCAGATTGCCGCCATTGCCAGAGAATATGGCTTGGTCGTGGTTACGCGGAACGCGAAACATTTTCCATTTTGCGAAGTTGTCAATCCTTTCACCCGTTAAATTAAATTCATCTTATGCCTTCAGAAATAGACGCCCATACTCCCATGCGCTCTGTGCTGGAAAAATTTCCCGGCGCGCAACGGGCCTTGTTCCGGCGGTATCACATTGGCGGCTGCAGCAGTTGCGGCTTCAGCCCGGATGAAACCTTGGCGCAGATCTGTGCCCGCAACGGTAGTTTGGACGTGGCCGAAGTCCTGGCGCACATCCGCTCCAGCCATGAACTGGATGCGAAGATTCTGATTTCCCCCAAAGAGCTGGCCGCGCTGCTCCAGGACGATAAATCCGTGAAGGTCGTGGATGTGCGTTCACGCGAGGAGTTTGAGGCCGTCCACATCCCCGGCTCGGTGCTGCTCTCGCAGGATGTGATGCGCGAGATCATGGCCAGCGGGTCGAACAAATGTTCTATAGTCATCGTTGACCATCAGGGCAAGAATGCACTGGACGCCTCTGCCTATTTTATCGGACATGGCTTGGAATCCGTGCGTTGTCTGCAGGGCGGCATTGACGCCTGGGCGCAGACCGTGGACCCAGCCATGCGCCGCTATAAATTGGGCTGAAACGTCCGGCGTTTTGCGCAGGCATCACGTCTGGGTTCACGCTTTAGCCTGCTTGGCATACGAACAGCCTGAAGGCTGAACTCCAACTTATTAATCCGGTCGCGATTTGGTGCACAAATCTCAAATGCTTTGCCCAAATCTCGAAAGTCAAAACTGTTATAGGGCTGATAACATTTGACCGATCAATCATTTGACGCCGCACATGTTGTGCCTTGGTTATCAGTAGTCAGCAACCATCAGAGTTATGAGCAGAAGAAACCTGTGCAGATTAGACACCCCTCTTTTGGCGGGGTTGTGCCCAGGTTATGCATGGAGTAGAGTGCTTCAATTTACAAATCAAGTAACGGTTAAATTAGCCCATTTGGCTCTTGGTTCCATGCAGCATGAAACGCCGCCTCGCAAAACCAAATAATCTTATGAACAGAAGAAACTTACCCTCCCGAACGGGTCGTTCCAGCACGACTGCTTTCACCTTGATTGAACTGCTGGTGGTTATTGCCATCATCGCTATTCTGGCCGCGATGCTCCTGCCGGCCTTGTCCAAAGCCAAGCAAAAGGGGCAGCAAATTTATTGCATCAGCAACGTCAAACAACTGGGCTTGGCGATGATGATTTATGTTGGGGACAACAACGACGTTTATGCCGGCGCGGCTTCGGCGAACACCTACGGGCCCCACTTGGAAGATTGGATTTACTGGCGGGGGGGCGCCAACACGCCAACGGTAAACGGAGTCCTTATGACGTTGGACAAAAGCCCGCTCGTCAAGGTATTGGGCACCGGAGGTTCCACAAATATGTTTCTGTGCCCAATGGATGTAGATACCAAGAATCCGCCGTGGCGCGTGCAGTTGGCGCAGGCGGGCGATGGTCCGTATTTCTACAGCTATGAATTCACAAGTTACAATCTTGAGGGCACCTCAAATCCAGGTTTCACCACTATTATTGACACGACCGGCAAGGGTTATTATTTCAAATCCTCTCTCGTTCACAATCCGAGTGGTAAAATGATGGCGGTTGAACCAGTGGGGGAATGCACCGCCAACGACGAGCCGGCAATAGACAATCAAACATGGGTTACACAATGCGGCCGGTGGGAGCCTTTCGGCGCCGCCCCCTATACAACGCCACATAACTACCTAAGCATCCGGCACAACAAGCGGAGCGATTCGTGTTTTGCCGACGGCCATGCCGAGGCGGTCGGACAGAACTACGCCACCAATTCCATGTATTCGCTCCCGAGTTACTGAAGGTCGGATAACTCACACGTTGAACTTAAACAGCAGCACATCGCCGTCTTTGACGACATATTCCTTGCCTTCCATGCGGTAGAGTCCCTTTTCGCGCGCGGCGGCCACGGAACCGCAATTCACCAAGGCATCGTAGGCCACGGTTTCGGCCTTGATGAAGCCGCGCTCGAAATCGGAGTGAATCACACCCGCCGCCTTGGGCGCGGTGTCGCCGGCGTGGATGGTCCAGGCGCGCACCTCTTTCTCGCCCGCCGTGAAATACGTCCGCAGCCCGAGCAGATGATACGTCGCGCGGATGAGCGCGCCCACGCCGGATTCGCTCACGCCCAGCTCCTTTAAAAATTCCTTCGCCTCGTCATCGGACAAATCAATCAGGTCGCTCTCAATCTGCGCGCTGATGACCACGGCTTCGCAGGCGAAATGATGCGTCGTATATTCCCGGACCTTCAGCACAAACGGATTTTTATCGGCCCCGGCGAGATCGCTTTCCTTGACGTTGCAGGCAAAAATCGTGGGCTTGTCGGTCATGAGCCAGAACAGGCGCGAAATGGCCTTGTCTTCCGGTGTCAGTTCCAATGTCAGCGCGGGTTTGCCTTGGTTGAGATGTGGCTCCAATTTTTTCAGCACGGCCTCCTGCGCGAGCGCCTCCTTGTCGCCGCGCTTGGCGTCCTTGGCCACGCTGGCCAGCCGCTTTTGCACGGCCTCAAGGTCGGCCAGCACGAGTTCGGTGGTGATGGTTTCAATGTCGCGCACGGGATCCACGTTGCCGGCCACATGATGAATGTCCGCGTCCTCAAAACAGCGGACTACCTGCACGATGGCGTCCACTTCGCGGATGTGCGAAAGGAACTTGTTGCCCAGGCCCTCGCCTTGCGACGCGCCCTTGACGAGCCCGGCGATGTCCACAAATTCAATCGCCGCGGGAATCACCACCGTCGTCTTGGCGATATTTTTCAGCACCGCCAGCCGCGCGTCCGGCACCGTGACGATGCCGACGTTTGGGTCAATGGTGCAGAACGGATAGTTGGCCGCCTCCGCTTTGCGCGTGCGCGTAACGGCGTTAAACAGGGTTGATTTGCCCACATTGGGCAGTCCGACGATTCCAGCTTTGAGCATAAATTAGAAGTAATGGGCAACTATTTCCACGGATTCAAAACCGGGTAAAAAAAATCTTTTTCGTTTCGTGTCACGACCGTCAATCCAAAATGAACGGCCGTCGCTTCGATCTGGCTGTCGAGTACAGACAAGTTACGGCCCCGACTTTTTGCGGCAGCGACGAGCCTGCCCCATTCCACAGCGACACCCTCGTTAAAATCCAAAATCTTTCCGGCGTAGTCCTCGCGCAAAAATTTAAACGCATGCTCAAGCGAGCGGCGGCGTTTGCTTTCGGGCATTCGTTCAATGCCGGCCACCATTTCTCCGAGACTGATGGCGCTAATGGCGGTTTCCTGCTCGTGCCCGTCAAGCCAGTCCATCAAACCTGTGAAAGGCGCTGGTTTTGTAAGTTCCGAAAGCGTATTGGTGTCGAGGAGCCAGTTCACCAAGCCACCTCACGGACCGGCTCCGATTTGTGCTCCAAACGCAAGCCCTGCAACCGTCGCAAATGCCAGGCAAGTGATTTTTTGGGTGCGCGGACACGGCGTAGAACCAAATCGCCGTTGGATAGCTCAAACAATAGCAGATCATCACCGGCCCGCAATTGATGCCGTTCGCGGACGGACTGCGGGATGACTACCTGTCCCTTGCTGGAGATTGTCGTCGTCATTTTGTAAGAATATCTTACCCGTAAAAAAGAGTCAATGCAGAACTAGATTCTGTGTTGCGCGAGGTCCCAGGCAATTTTGGCGCCTTCAAAAACGGCGGTCGCTATCAGGCAGAGGCCGGATATGTGCTGCAAACGCAGCAGCGTCTTCTCGCTAAATGTCCCGTGGCCGCGCGAGACACGGTAGCTTAAAAACAAAAACCATAATACCGTGCCGCCTAAGACACCGGTCACACACGCGGCCTTGGCGCGAAACGTGTCATCCACCCAGTCGTGAGCCATGAGGGTGGCGGAAAGCCCCACCCATGCGGCGAGCACACCAAGGTTGGCGAGCACACGCACAAAGCCGGTGGCGAATGCCGAGTGTGGATGGATTTTCTTTTCAATGCTCGCCTCCAGTTTCTCGGAGGCTGAATCCAGCTTGGTGGGCACCTTAACGGTTTGCGCGAGCAGAAATTTAAAGCCCAAAAAAAGCAGAAACACAAAGCTCATTACCTGCATGAACGCTTTGACCAGGCGGATGTCGAGAAATTGCGACAGGCCGGTGAATGAAAGGGTGCAGTAAATGGCGTCCATCGCCGCCGCGCCCAGGCCGATAAACAGCGCCCAGCGGAACCCGCGCTGCGCGCCTTCGTTCAGAATGGTCAGATTAATTGGCCCCACCGGTATGGACGCAAAAATCAGCGCGCAAACGAAACCTGCGAGAGTGGCCAGCAAAATTGGGTGTGTTTCCGCCATGTCAGTGCCCCGCCTCCGGCTCATCGTCATCATCTTCCTCGATTTCCCGCCGCCAGGCCCGCGACAACCACGGACGGATAAATCCGTAAAGCAAATACGCCGTGAAGAGCAGCGGCAGGACGTAATACAAAATCTTTTCCTGCAAGATCAGCAGGGCGCCAACAAACATCGCCGCAACGATTACCTTCAGGAAGGTTGTCGTCGAGCGCAGCCCCAATGATTTAAAGCTGGGGTAACGCACCTCGCTCACCATCATGGCGGAAAGGAATATCAGCACGACCGGGAGCAGGTAGCCCCAGTGGCCAAGGTCTTTTTCCTTCTCATTCAGCTTGATGATGAACAGCGTGAGCGAGGCCACCAGACCCGCCGCGGAGGGAATGGGAAAGCCGAGGAAATCCTTGCCTGCGCCCGGCAGATTCATCGCCGAAAGGCAGTTGAAGCGTGCCAGCCGGAATGCGCCGCATAGCAGGTAAATCGAGGCTATGAACCAGCCAAACGCGGCATATTCGTCTCTAAACACATCATGCAGCACTACCCGATGCACCAAAAAAGCCGGCGCTACGCCAAACGAAACCAAATCCGCGAGCGAATCGAATTCGCGGCCAAACGGGCTTTCGTGTCCGCCCATGCGTGCGACGCGGCCGTCGAACAAATCGAAGATGCAGGCCAGCAAAATGAACGCGAGGGCGACCTTGATTGGCCACCAGTCCACGTTGCCCGTCAGCGGGTCCGGCAGGAGGCGGGCTTCCACAATCTTGGTCAGCGCCACAAAACCGCAAAACAAATTTCCGGCCGTGAACAGGTTGGGCAGAAAATAAATCTTCAGCCGCTCGCCGTCGTTGGGCGCGGGCACTTTGGCTGGCGGTTTTGCATCCATTTCGTTCAGGCCAGTTCCGCCAGGATGGATTCGCCGCCCACCACGCGGTCGCCAAGCTGGACTTTGATTTTCGCGTTCAGGGGCAGGTAAACATCCACGCGCGAGCCGAATTGGATGAGGCTGATGCGCTCGCCGCGCTGGACGATTTCATTTTGCGCAATCCACGGCACGATGCGGCGCGCGATCAAGCCCGCAATCAACCGCACACCGATTTTTGTGCCCATCGGCTCGCCGGCCTCGATGCCAATCAGGACATTTTCATTGTATTTGGCGCAGTCCGCGCGCATGGCGTTCAGATACTGGCCCGGCGAATGTTTAAAAAAAGCGATGCGGCCCATTAACGGCGCGTTCTGGACATGCACGTTGAATACAGACAGGAAAATGGAGATGCGCCGGCATTCGCCGCCGAGAAATTCCGGTTCCGTCGTGGTGTCAATCGTATCCACCTTGCCGTGGCCGGGCGCGACAACGAGATTTTTCCCGGTCGGAACCGCCGCTTCCGGGTCGCGAAAAAAGTAAAAAGTGAAGATGACAAACAAGACCCACAGCCCGCCGAGCAGGCCCGCCATGCCGACGATAAATGAGCCGATGTGCGCGGCCAGCCACGCTACCACCAGCAGCAACAACACGCCGGCGGCGGACAAGCCAATGAGCTTGAGCGCGGCGGCGGCGGCCTTTCCTGAGTGTTTCACCCGGCCAAAATAAATTTTTTTGCCCGCACTTGCAATTCGGCATTTTCAGTGCAATTTGAGTTTCACCGTGAAAAGCGGCATTAAAGCCAAAAAGGAAATAACAAAAAGGAAATCATTATGTCATTACACACACCAGACTTGACCAAGTTCCCCCCACGCAGCCCGCGCGTACGGCTCGGCGGCTATGCCATCCTCCCGCGCATGTTGGACAAGGGCCGCGCCACGGTCGCCGGCAAAAATGGCGAGTATCATTACGCGTGTCCGCTGGACCACCAATTTTTGGATTTTGTTGGAATTGACCCGGAGGCGCTAAAGAAGGAATTGAACAAGGGCGATCACGAAGTGTTCGAGTGGATTCACAAGAATGCCAAGCACCATCGCACGCCACAGGAAATTGCGTTGTGGACCCAATGGCAGGACCACCGTGCGCCGGATAATACTGAGGGCCGTGAATATCTGAACGAATTGCACAAAAAAGGCGCGCCTCACCGCGAGGACATTGTGACGTGGTTCGATGTGCTGGACATGGATGATTATGTCAGTTTCGGCGGCAAATCCTGATCCGAACAGCCGAAGTTTAAATTCGTCAAATCCAAAAGAAGCCCGAATGCCGAAGGACGGTGTTCGGGCTTGAATTTTATTTGGATTAGCGAACACGGCTTGAACTTCACTGTCCCGGATAGTCTTGACAGTTGGGCAACGTGAAGTTGCAATTGCGACGAACTTTAACTACCAACCTAAAAACCTATGGCTGTCCCCGTCCAATTAACCACCAACGTACAAAACGAAACCTTCGGCGGCGTCACCTATCACATCGAGGGCGAACTGGTGCCGGCATTGCATTTGGAACTGAGCAACACCGGCGTTTATTTTGAGCATCACATCTTGCTCTGGAAAGATCCGGCCGTACAGATTGCCGTGCATCCGATCAAAGGGGCGTTTAAGCGAATACTTGCCGGCATGCCTTTTTTGCTGACCGGTGCCACCGGCCCGGGGCGCATCGCTTTCAGCCGCGACGGCGCGGGGCACGTGTTTGGCCTGCACTTGGAGCCTGGCATGAGCGTGGACGTGCGCGAAAATCAGTGGCTGGCGGCCACGGATGCCGTGGAGTACACCTTCACGCGCGTGCGCGGCGCGGCAAACATCCTGCTGGGCGGCACGGGATTTTTCATAGACACGTTTTCATGTCCCTCAAGCCCTGGCATTCTCTGGCTCCACGGTTACGGCAACGTATTTGAGGTCACGCTCGCGGCGGGCGAGGCGATTGACATCGAACCCGGCGGCTGGATTTACAAGGACCGCACGGTGCAGATGCAGACAATGTTCCAAAAGCTTTCGACCGGATTTTTCGCGAGCGCGGGCCAGCTCTGCTGGAACCGGTTCACCGGCCCGGGAAAAATCGCGCTGCAAACGATGTATTACCACATGGAGAGCGGGGAGTAATCGGGATCTAAATTCTGTTTTCAAAACCTCCTATAATTGTGATCCGCTGCAACGATAGCCACTGTCGGCGGCGCGATTCAAGACGTGTGCCGGTTGCCTGCGGACTAATAAATGAACCTGCACCCCCCTCCCAAGAGTCAGGGAACGATGAAGTTTTGTCCTGTGTTCGCCGCCCGTTTCTGCGCGAGCGGAGTGATGACGTTTAAGAAATCATCCTCTGTGTATAATGTACCAGCCTCCAGACCGGGCGGCACGGGAGCAACCGGATAGATGAAATCATCTCCGCCGGTATCGGACTTCAGCCAGAGCGCCACCAGCGCGATTGCCGAAAAGCGCAACATCCGCACCTCATAAGATCCCCCCTTCACAGGCTCGAGCACCGCGACTTGCGTCAATGCCTGGGCGGTGGCTTCCACGTACGGCCCGTAATTAAAGTGGGCTACAAGCCAGTCTGCACCGGTGGCGTGGACCTCTGCCGCAGCAACATTCTTACTCCCCGATTGGACAAAGTAACGAAAGCCGGACAAGGTGGCGGACGCGAGGCCGCCGTTGGCGACAGCGTCGGCGCGCAAATCATAGACGGCATGTGGTTGCTGCACCTGGAGAGAGCCGAAATCAACCCCGCGGCGTGTAAGGGGGTTATTCCGCTTCGAGAGTCTGTCCAGTCCCTTTTGCACCAGTACGGATCCATTACTCGGGGCGGTTGCAAATCGAATAGGCATGGTCGTCTCCTTTTATCTAGTGTGTGAAATAAGACACGCTCCACGTGGCACCACCATGGTAGCTCGCTGGAAAGGTGTTGAAGTCCTGGGTCGAGGGACCGTACCAAGGATCCTGAATTTCAATGGTTGGCGCTGCTTCATCCGTATTGTCGTACCCGTCGATTGCGGGGTTGTGGCCGCCACCGCCGTTCCAGTAGATCGCAATCGAGACCGGGCATCCCGAATCAATCTCGTTCATGATCGTTTGCAATGAGGGTGTTCCGTAGGCCGGCGGCGGAGACAGATGGCTGGTGATGGTCAGCGCTCGGTCCGGATACCATGGCAGGTTGCACGCGGCATTGCTTCCGTCCACGCAACAGTTGGGCTGGCCAGGCGTCTGGCCAAACTTGAACGCCATGTTCGCCAACGTACACTGCGTCCAAGGGGACGCAGGGTCCAGGAGAAAAGCAATGCTTACCGTAGTTGCAGCCCAGCACCACTCGGTTTGCAATTGCGGCTGCTCGATCAATCCGAGATACCTTGCGGCTTTATTCGGAAAGGGAGCCACTGCCAGAGACGGCGCGAGCTTGCTTGACTGGTTGATGATAGGAGAGTTCGTCCAAGTTGCTCCGTCGGTCGAGGAGCAGACCTGCAAGGCGTCACCCGGGCTGTTAGCTATGAATGCGACGCAAAGGCAATTGTTAAAAACCGCCAGGGATGGCGCCAACTTGCTCGACTGTGTGGTGTTCGTACTGTTCGTCCAAGTTGTTCCGTTAGCCGAAGAGCAGACCAGCACGGCGCCACCGGCGTTATTGGCAATGAATGCGACGTGGAGACGATTGTTGAAAAATGCCAGTGACGGCGCGAACCTGCTCGACTGGTTGGTGTTCGCAGGGTTTGTCCAAGTTGTTCCGTCCGCCGAGGAGCAGATCAACAAGGCATTTCCAGAGCTGTTGGCAATGAATGCGAGGTAGAGATTATTACCGTTAGCCGCCAGGGACGGCGCGGACTTGCTCGACTGGTTGATTGTACTATTCGTCCAGTTTACTCCGTCGGGCGTGGACCACACCTGCACAACATTTCCAGCGTTACTGGCGGTGAAGGCAACGTAGAGGCGATTTTTGAAGAACGCAATGGATGGTCCGCAATTGCTCGGCTGGTTTAGGCTCGCATAGTTCGTCCAACTTGTTCCATTCGCGGTAGAATACACCTGCAGGGGACTCGCGGAGTTATTGGCTATAAATGCAACGTAGAGACTGCCGTTGGAGAACGCAATGGATGGCCCGCAGTTGCTCGACAGGTTGATGTCCTGACTGTTTGTCCAGTTCCGGCCGTCGGGCGATGAACTCATCAATACGGCATCACCGGAATTATTTGCGATGAAAGATGACCATAGAAAATTATTCATAATTATCCCAAAAATTATCCGCCCTCATTGGCTCAACTGTCAATGGCTAAACGGAAACATAACGGCAACAAACCAGTGACCCGCCTGCGTAAAATCAGCGGTGGTTTCGGAAGTTTGGTAGGGGTTTCGGAAGTTTGATCGAGTCGGGCGGCGGCGGGGCGTAAAAAATTTAACGCGGCGTTTTGGCCGCGTTAAAAGGGTGTTAATCGTGGACGCTAAAGATGGTGGCGGTGGAGGCCGCCAGCCGTCCCAGGCTTACCAGCTCGACAAAGCGGCGCGTTTCCATTGGTTGGTGCCCACGGAGACGTAGAGGTAGTTGGTGTCCCAGCGGATCAATCCAGCGCCGCGGCCGCCGGTGCTGTCTGTGGAGTTGGTCACGGTGCCGGCGGCGGGCTGGCGCGCGGCCAGGTCCTGGATCGCGCCGAGCAGCAAGCCCTGCATCGCGGTGAGGCTGATGTGCCGGCCGTCGTCCAGGCCGGTCACGGCGTGCCAGTCCTGCGCCATGGGGCCAATTTGTCCGCCGCTCGCAGGCACGATTTTTTGTACAAGGTTCGTCGTCAGGATCAATCCCCTTTTCGCCACAATATTGTTGGTGCTGGCGGTGCTGGCCGCCAAATTATTGCCGGTCAAATTCGTTGTGGGCGAATTTAAATTTATTTTGCCAACACCGTTGCTCCCCGAGATGGTCGCCGTGCCGTTGGTGAATCCCGCCTGCCGCGCGACGACGGCCACGAGGTTCGTGCGCGCGCGGAAATTCCACTGAAAATTCGTCAGCGCCACGGCCATGTCCAGCGCCTGGCCGGGCGGCAGCGGCGCGATATTTTCCTTCAGCGCGCGGTCGGACACGGGCGTGAAGGTCTGCGCGGTGACGTTCCCGGAGCCGTCGCTGGTGAAGTTCCCGCCGTCGCTGGAAAACGCCGCGTCGAACTGCACGTTGCCGGTCACGTGCAATCCGTTGGCCGGCGGCGTGCTGGGCGAATTGCCTTCGCCGATGGAAAATCCCTCCGTGGCCGTGCTGTAATTATCGCCCAGCAACAGGCACGGCAGCGGGCCGAAGCCGCCGATGAAATCCGCCGACCAGCCGAACTGCAGTTCCTTGGCGCCGCCGCTGAGCACGTAGCCGCTGCGCGCCTCGAACCGCGCGGAATTCATCCACGAGCCGCCGTCGTCGTCGAGGGCCGCCCACCCGAAATCCACGAGGGACTGGTTGGCGTTTTCAAAAATAAACCCGTTCATGCCGATGGATGAAAACGCGCCGTCGTCAATGCCGTGGCCGCCGATGCCGTAGTACGTGTCGCCCGACGCGGGCGTCAGGTAGACCAGGCTCATGCCGTTGGTGCCCCAGTGGCCGTTGCCGTGGGCGTCCACCGGCACGGCCGCGGTGCCGCTGGCGAACTGGTTGCTCACGGTGACAAAATTATTCGACACGACCACAAAATTATTCGAAACCACCGTGAAGTTGTTCGACACCACGTTGAGCCGGTTGCTCTGGGCCAGGAGCGAGGGCAGCGCGTTGGTGAAGAGCGGCGCAATGTTCGTGAGCACGCCGTAGAAATAGCCGTTGGTGAGGTCATCGGCGTTGAGCCAGGCCACGAAATTGTTGTTGTTATTGTTGACCTTGGTCCAGGCGGCGGAATTGAGGTCCGTGCCGATGTTGATGTTGGTGATGGTGTAGCACCGGGCATTGACGATGAGGATGAGGATGAGAATGAGGATGAGTGGCTTTTTCATAATTAAAACTTTTTTAACGGGCATTTAAAGAAGGGTTCGGCGAGCAAGTGTTTCAGAGGATCGGCGCCGATTTGTTTTTGTTTGCCTGGACAAAACGCGCAGCCGGCGTGCTGGCAGGTCCAGTGGAGGTTCCAGGGGCAATCGAGGCAAATGTGGAAACGCTTCATGTATGAGACTTGGGGCAATGGCTGAGGACGCGGGGTGGAATTGGCCATGTTCTCACGAACATGGCCACGGGAGCGTCGGGATGGCGGCGCGTAGCTCATGGCTCAAAATTTTTTGAACAGAAGGAAACGGAGGGATATAAATAAAAATGCGTGGCAGGGCGTGTCACTCCGTGCGCGCCGGACCGTAGCCAGCCAGACGACGGCGCGCACGGAGTGACGCGCCCTACCTGTGTTCCTTTTCCCCATCTGTGTCTGTCTGTGTTCATCTGTGGTTGAATTGCATCACACTTTTCACGTGACCGTCGCATCTCCGCTGTTGCCCGAGCCGCTGTTGCCGTCGGCGGGCGCGGCGGGCGCGGGCGGAGAATAACTCACCACGCACGGCAAATTTTCCGCGTCCACATAATTGAACTGGCACGTCCCGAAGCAGGCGTTGTTTTCGATGGCGAGGCGGTAGCTCCAGATGGTGAAGGTTCCGGATGGATTGCCAGTGGTGATGTCAAAGTCAATCACGCCGGGCGGGATGAGTCCGCCGCTGGCGGTGGCGGGATTCACGTAGCCGAGGGCGATGCCGGCGGGGAGCGCCGGAGCCGTTTCGTTTTGGGCATTGCCGCCGTTGCCGGGCAGGCTGATGCGGGCTTCCACGAACGGCGCGTGCGCGTAATAAATATCCAGCCCGCCGTTGCTGTTTTCACAGGGCGTCTGGCATTTGCACGTGCCGTCGTCTTCGTTCCAAGTGTCGTGGCTGCCCAGGTTGCACGGCGTATGCGGCGCCTGCCAGAGCAAATCCTGCATGGCCTGCTCAATCTCCGCCTGCCAGCGCGCGCCGTAACGGTCGTCAAAATTAAAATTCGCCGGGAACGGAATGACCACGCCATTATTCCAGCTCTCGCCATTGGGCGTAATGGCCACCACACCATAGCAGCACGGAGTAAACCTGATGGAGCCCTGCGCTTGAAATCCGTCGCTCGTCCAGCTCAGGCTGTTATTCGCGCTGCACGTGGCGGGCAAGGGAGTGCAGACGGTGAAGCCGCCGTTCGGCGTCGTGAAGGGGCCGCCCGGTGGCCACGCATTGGCGGGTGTGCCATCGGGTGGTGTATGGCCGTTACAGCCGGTGACGCCAGACAGGCGCGAGGCTTCGGCGTTGGTCCGGTAATCGTAGAGCCATTGCAGCGCGGCGAAATCGCCCTTGCGGCCGTTGTCATCCCAATACCACAGCGAGGATGAGGATGAGGATGAGGATGAATGGGAACAGATGTACGCCGCGCCCGCGAGCAGGCCGATGGCCACGCCGACGGTGAAGTGGGTGTCGTCAGTGCGGTTCACTGCAACAGCACTTTGCAGTGCGGCCATTGTTTCTGAAACGCGATTGCCTTTGGCATCGTAGGTGATGGTGGTTGAGCAAATATCAATTGTGTCGCCGGTCATGAGGTTCACTTCCGGGCTGCTCAGTGTAATAATTGTGTTGCCGCCGCTGGGCGTGAGACTGGCAATGGCATCGCGGCCGAGGATTGGCGGGGCGGATGGGAAACGCACTTTCCACATTGCCGTTCCCGTGTCACCGCTGGGCAATGCAAAGCCGGTTGGCAACGGGTATAACTGGCTGCCAAGAGAGATATTCAGGCCGGCATGATCCACGCTCACAGGAAAGACACCGACGTAACCATTATTGCTAACGCCCACGAAATCGCCGGTGTGGATGTTGGCGGGGTCGCTGAGAAAATAGGCGGTGTCGCCGACCCAATGGTCTATGCAGTACACGGCGTTTTCATCCGGCGCAAAGCGGTCGTTGCCCGCTGGCCTGAAAAAATTCTGCGAGGGCCACAGCTCCACAATCTCGCAACATTTTTGCGCCCACAAGGCATCCGCACGATTGGCGTGCCAGTCAATGGAATTGCACTCCCCATCATAGCCCGGCGGCGGAATGGGCGGCTCGAACACCAGCGGCTGCGATTCCGCCTGCACCAGCCACGCGTAAGGCCGCTTGCTGATGGCGTCGAGATTGTTCGTCCACTGCGTGGCGCAATGCGGCAGTTGCGCGCCCGTCCGGCCAATGGCGTCATAGAGCCATTCGCCGTAGCCATAGGCGTAAATATCCACGCCATCACCGCAGTCGCCGGTAAACGTGCATGCCCGCCAGACCTGCGCGCGGAAATCAAAAAAGTTTTCCCACGTGCCGTTGCGCGGCGGATTGTAGCCGCTGATGTACCAGTAAGAGTTTGGATCCAGCAAAGCCGTGGGCATGGGCATGCCGAGAATTAATCCCGTGAGCGCGAATTGTTGGAACCCGGTGGCCGGCGAACTGGACTGGTCCCGGCCCGGCGGAAAGGTGAAGCCATAAGCGGCCGGATCGAACCACGCCATCTGGTTGTAGGTGGGATTCCATGGCACCGCGCCCGAATAATTCGGATCGCCCGGCGGCCGTCCAGCGCCGTCATTATTGTTCGGCGCGTAGTTCCAGCCCGGGGGCGGCGGCGAAACCGGCGTGGTCCACGGGGAGTTGCCATTGGCATCAATAGTGGGCGAGCGCAGATCGTTCACATAACAAGGATTGAACCCCAGCGGTGTAATGTCCCCTTCCTGCTCCTCGCGCGAGACCAGCGGCGCCACCTGCCAGAGGCCGTCCGTGCGCGGCGGATATTGCGCGTCATCGGCCAGGTTCCAATAGCCGAGGAGATTTTTAACGTCCGCATAAACGTCGGCGGCGGTGTTGGGGTTTGAGAGGGTGGCGCTGCCGGAAAATTCAATATCGCTCCGGATCAGGGAAGGGGTGCTGCCATCCGTCGTGGTGCACCAGTTGTGGTAACTGAATATCCACGAGAATTCCGTGGCCGTGCGCGACCATTTTACATGGATGGTCCAGTGATTGATGTTGGTGGGCACATCGAAGCTGGGCGTGGAGAAATTGAGGCTCGCGTCGTAGTTGTTGGGGTCCGTGACCGGCGGCAACGGATTGGCGCCCACCGTGAGGGTGAGGCCGCACTGGCCGTTGCTCCACCAGTTCACAAAGCTAAACAGATCCTGGCTGGCGATGGCCGGCGGATAGCCGGAATGAAAATCATTCCCGATAATTCCGTCCACGAAAGATTCGTTGCCGTAGGTATTGGTGACCGAGTCGTAGCCGTTGACCACATGCTTGATAATGTCCGGCGGCCCGACGTTGGGCGTGTTCGTATCGGTTTCGCTGGTGGCCAGGGACGAGGTGAGCTTGCCGGAATAGGCGTCCACGCTGACGGCGCCGCCGCCGGTGGAATTCACTTCCGAGACGTTGCCATCCGTGTCCGTGGACGACTCGTCATAGCTTACCGACCAGGTCACCTGCGTATATTTGGTCTGGTCAGGCCTTGCCTGAAACGGCGTGTAGGACGTGGTGTTATAGGTGTTGTAATAACTCGAGCCGGGCGTGGGATCGCCGCCGCAGGTGAGGCCTGAGCCCGGCGGCGGATTATTCTGGCAGTCGCAAACTTCACTCACGCACAAGGTGTTCGCGACGGGTGAAGGGGCATCCTGCGAGAGCCACCCAAAACAGCCATGCCACTGGCGCACCGCCTGCACATTTTTAAAACCGCGCTGGCGGGCCGTCTGGCCAAAGCTGTCCGTGCCGTTCTGCTGAAACGTGTTCGTGAGATTGCCGCCGAGCACGGGCGGCAGGTATTGATTGTCCGCCAAACCAATCCACGGCACTTCCGGCAGGCCGCTGGTGTCGGTGACATTGCAGTTGGCCACGAGCGCCTGTGGATTGATACGCGTGGCCGGCGAACCCACCTCGTTCGTCTGGAGCGTGACCTGCGTGTTGTTTTGGAACCGCGGCAGGTTGTTCAACGCCGGCCGGATGTGCTGGTACAATCCGCCGAAGAAAATCTTCGGCGGCACCGACCAGCCATCCGCCGGCGGCCGCCAGGGTTTGCCGTAACCTCCTCGTTTCATGGTAATAGTGGCACGGGCATCTTGCCCGTGTGTTTCAGGTTTTCGCCGCGCTTCATATACGATTTACGATATACGATTGACGCGCTGCCGGTGGAATCGGGCGCGACTCATCGTGGTTAAGGTTTCGAATATTTTTCATGGCTCGTAAATCGTATATCGTAAATCGTAAATTCTGGTCAGAACCTGTTTGAGTTCGCGCTGCGAATCTGCCTGGTATGCAAATCCTGTCCTCGTTGCAGCTCTTCAATCTCCTGCTCCATCCGGGCCTGTTTTTTCTGGGACTCGGCCAGCGATTTTTTCAGCGCGTCCTGTTCCAGGATGAGCCCGGAGAGAATGTCATTGAGCCGGTCCGGGTCCACCCTGCGCCCGCCCGCCGCGCCCGCCCCGCTGGGAAAATTTATCGGGATGTTGCGAGAGGCTTGATTGAAGTCCGGAGTAATGTTCAGTCCGGCTTGTTCAGGATTGGCAGTTGGGGGTGCCTGAAGTTGTTTATCAGTTTCGGCGTCATAGGCCGCGACCTTCGCGTCGGACGCCTGCTGCATCAGTTCTTTCAAACGGGCTACAACGATCTTTCTGGGCAGTTCATCAATGCGACGCTGGTTTTTTGCGGCCTCGTCATTTTTATTCTCTGCGAGAGCCGTTGCATCTGCCTGCCGCTGAGTAGAGTCATCTACTTGTCCTTGGAGCAGTGATAAGCGGTCTTGTTTGCTTTGTACAGTATGTTGGGCTTGCTGGAGTGCCTCTTGGATTTCCGTGATCTCCTGATCAAAAGCGTCAATCATTTGTTGCCAATCATCCGGCATATAATTTGCGCGAGGCAAATATGCGATGCTACGACGTTTGGCTTCCTTTGCGTCGTCCAACAAATGTTGAGCTTCAGCAATTCGATTTTGGTCGACGACATAAACAGGGTCATGTTCGCCATGTTCACCTTTGCCAAGCTGATTTTGCAGATGTTGAATTTCCGTGCGAAGGTCTTGGTTCGCCGCCATGGCCTTGCTTTTTGCAGCCGTGGCTGTTTCGTCATCGGCTTTTAATTGTGGCTGGGCCTTCCGGCGCGCTGCTTGTTCCAGCAGCATCAGACCGCTGCCATCGAAAAAACTTTTTCGCTCGTCAAGCAACTTGATTTTCGCGCGAGTCCTTAGCTTGGCGGCGGCGATCTGTTGAGGCGTCGCATTTTGATTTAGCAATGTGACTTCTTCGCGTCTCCCGTGTGCCTCTATTTCATCTTTTGCCGCTTCAAGTGATGCATCAGCAAATGCCTGAATCATCTGAAAACGAGTGCCGATCGGGTCGGGGTCACTGTCGGCCGGTGCCAGTGCAGACTGAATATCCGCGATGGCCTGTTTACCATCCTGAACATGCTTATTATACTCCTCAACTCCAGCGCCTAGAGGCTCCGCCAGCTGTTCCGCCAGCTTATCCATGTTCCTGTCGTCTTCGGCTAACTGCTCTGTTGCGTCACCTTCAATGATGGATGCAACTGCCCCGGCGAAGCCAATCGGACCCTTGCGCAGCCCTCCCACCAGTTCACCACCATCGGGCACAAGGCCCTTGAAGGCATCCACGGTGGTGTCCATTTGTTCAGGATTAAGTTTAAACGCTGAGGTTCCGGTGTCAGACATATAGCGGGAATGGGTAGAGGGTTAAATGGAGTGAGTCAAAGGAGTGAACGAGGGTTGGCATGCCTGACGGGCCTTTTTATTATGGATTTTATCAGTCCAAATTCTTCCTTGTAAAAATCCCTTGGCTGCCAGAGGTTTTGATGGAAAAATGAGTTGAGCTTTCCATGAACTGTCCCAAGTGCAATTCGGCGAATGTGATGCCAGTGGGCGAATTGGTGTGGTGCAAGGACTGCCACTACGCGGAGAACGTATCGGCTGATCCCGCCACGACCGCCAATCCGCAAGCCAGCATCGCAGATACCACGGCTGTTCCTGACTTCCCCCTCACACCGCTGGGAGGAAGCGCGTCTTTGGTTCAATGCCACATGTGCGGCCACCAAATCAGTCCCGAGGCCGTGAGTTGCCCTTCGTGTGGCCAGCCGTTGCGGGCGGTATCCGAGATGTCCACCATGAAAGTATTGCGGATCATCTTTTGGGTGATCATTGCACTCGTGGTTGGTTATATCCTTCTTAAAGCGCTCTTCCTTACCATTGCGGAGGGGTATATTCGTTCCTGAACACGAACATAAACCGAGGCCTCTATGAACTGTCCCCATTGCAATTCTCCGGATGTAAAGTTGGTCCATGGAAAAAAACAGTGCCAGTCGTGCCACCGCGAAATTGAGGAAAGCAATCCTGAAACTGAATCCGCACCGCTGCGGGCAGGCATGATAAGGTGCCCAATCTGTTCGCACCCTGTGAGCGCGCAGGCTGCCAGTTGTCCCTCGTGCGGCCAGCCGTTGAGATCCACCGAGGCTGCCGATGCCGAGGTTCAAGCCGCCGAGCTCCGGAATATGATAAGGCGGGTGGGTCCTAACATCGTGCTGGCTATCATCTTGTTCATTGTTTATTTCCTTTTTGTCCAGCCGGCCATTGATTCCTACTTGCACACCCGGTAAACCGGCCGGCTGCAATCGCATAAGTTCGAGGCTCTCCAATATCAAATCGCCATGAACTGTCCCAAATGCAATTCTGCAAATGTGATGCCCGTGGGCAAATTGATGTGGTGTCAGGATTGCCACTATGCGTGCAACGCGTCGGCTGATGCACAAACCGGCCCGGCCGGCCCCTCTGCTGGCCCTAGCTCCACAGGTCCGTTGCCGTCGCTGCCTGCGGGCATGATGAATTGTCCGATATGCTCGCATCTCATCAGCATGGAAGCCGCGAGTTGTCCCGCCTGTGGCCATCCCTTGGATACTGAAATCAAACGCGCGAAAGAACTCAAAGCGCGGGATGCCGCTGCAATCATCTGGTTGATTATTGCCATTATTTGGGCCTTTTTTAACTGGCCCAAGCCTGTGCAATGACGAATGGACATTCCAGGTCCCACGCGATTTGAAGCCGACAAAACCGCCGCCCTGAACCGCGTGCGCAACGCCGTGGCCCTGACCTTCCTGTTTTTCTGGGTCCTGTACTTTATCGGTCATTGGCTGACCACCGCCGCGCCCAGGGACTAAACGCAGGGAAAGATTTTTAGCCACAGATGAACACAGATGGACACAGATTAAAAAAGACGTGGTAAGTCGCGTCACTCCGTGCGCGCCGGGTGCTCGCTGTTTCGGAGCGCGGGTCTGTGACCCGCAGCAACGGACTGTATTCAAGTCGCCACAAATCGTTCCATGTGCCTTCTGGCTGGCCACGTTGCTGCGGCTCACAGAGCCGCGCTCCGC